>Ga0075467_10001339_pt1 | contig 20300 bp, 8 predicted proteins | sample DEB08_DNA_9_FD_75067 | JGI IMG/M metagenome (GOLD analysis project Ga0075467, IMG submission 75067) | Aqueous microbial communities from the Delaware River and Bay under freshwater to marine salinity gradient to study organic matter... | ecosystem: Environmental > Aquatic > Marine > Coastal ... | reverse complement strand
CGCGCGTTATCACCCAGAACCTTGGTGGTTCGGTCCTTGGCGATATAGGGGTGCGCAACGTAATCCTTGATAACGCCGGGCATCTTGGCCACGGGCAGGACATGATCGACCACGCCGGTGGTGATCGCGCTGCGCGGCATGCCGTCATGAAGCGCTTCCTTCGGTTCTTGCACCAGAACCATGCCGCCATTTTCCTTGATGCTCCGAACGCCCGCCGTGCCGTCGCTGCCGGTACCGGACAGGATGATCGCAACGGCGTTTTGATTTTGATCCTCGGCCAGAGAGCGCAGAAAGAAATCGATCGGCAGGCGCAGTCCACGCCGTTCCGCAGGCTCTGAAAGATGGAGAACGCCCGCCTTGATGCTGAGGAACCGATTGGGCGGAATGACATAAACATGATCCGGCACGATCTTGGTCTGATCAACCGCCAGCGCCACGACCATCTTCGTGTGTTTCGCCAGAAGATCGGCCATCAGGCTTTCATGATCCGGATCGACGTGGTGAACGACAACAAAGGCCAGCCCGGTCACGTCCGGCAATGCCGAAAAGAAATCGGTCAAGGCCTGAAGCCCCCCGGCCGATGCACCAAGACCGATGACCGGCACGGCGGCGGCCTTGGCGGGCGCTTTCGCCTTTGAAGCGGTCGCGGCGGCGGTTCGTTTTCTGGCTGTTCCGGGGCGGGCCTTGGGCTTGTCCGTCGCAGATGGCTTTTTGGGCGGTTGCGCCAACGTTCGCTCCTATGCTCGCAGGGCCTTGTAGCAAAGCTAATGCAGTTTGCATGGATTCGGCCAGTACGGACGAACCCCCCGCCGATCATCCCTGTCGGGGGCTTCTCAGTTGATCATACCGGGGGAAACCGGGATTGGGTCCGGGCACGAAAAATCCGCGTCCAAGATTGCAGGAACTGTCCACCATGGCCTCTTTGCGCCGCTGTTGCCGTGAACCACGCCGCCGGTCGGCAGACATGCACAGATATTAGAAATGACGCGCCCCCGCCCGCCACGGGGATGCGGGATAGTGGGAGCGCGCAGAAGTACGACTATCGCTTGTTTCAATAATGACTGACCTTGCCATAGCGGATCATGGCGGAATTGATGGCCGTCAATTTTGGCCGCTTTTTCGGGGTGTCGGGCATTGCGACCGGTGACCAAGGCCTAACTTGCGGAGACGATGGCCGCCTTGTTTTCCCTGGTTTTGACCCGCTGCAGGCTGGGAAAATCATCGGGCGTTATCGTCTCTTTTTCGAGCAACAGCCTTGCCCCCGCCTTGAGGTCGGCCAGATGGGTTTTCAAGATGGCTCTGGCCTGACCATAGGCTTCATCAATCAGGCGGCGGACGGCCAGATCGACCTCGCGGGCGGTTTCTTCGGAATAGTCCTTGCCGCGCCCCAACATCTGCGGCTGTTCAAGATACTTTGCCGGGTTGTCTTCCAGAACCGCCTGCCCGACGGCCTCGGCCATCCCGAACCGGGCCACGCATTCGCGCGCGACATCCGTCACTTTTGCCAGATCATCGGACGCGCCGGTCGAAAATTCACCGAAAATCAGTTGCTCTGCCGCACGCCCCGCCATCAGCACAACCATCCTGTCTTTCAGTTCGGAAAACGTGATCAGGAACCGGTCTTCGGTCGGGCGCTGCATCGTGTAGCCAAGCGCCCCGATCGAGCGCGGAATGATCGAGACCTTGTGCACTGGATCGGCGTATTTGACATGCGCGGCTGCAAGCGCGTGCCCCATTTCGTGGTAAGCGACCCGTTCGCGTTCAGCCGGGCTCAGCACCTTGGACTTTCGTTCGGTGCCTGCCACGATCCGTTCAACGGCGGCGGTCATGTCGTCCATCGTGACATCTTTGCCGCCGCGCCGCGTGGCGATGATGGCCGCCTCGTTCACGAGGTTTGCAAGGTCGGCGCCGGTGAACCCCGGTGTGATCGCCGAGATCTGATCAAGATCGACATCTGGGGCAAGGGTCACCTTCTTGACGTGAACCTGCAAGATCGCGGTGCGGCCCTTGCGTTCGGGACGGTCCACCACGATCTGGCGATCGAACCGCCCCGCCCGCAGCAGTGCGGCATCAAGGATTTCGGGGCGATTGGTGGCGGCAAGCAGAACGATCCCGACGCGGGGGTCAAAGCCGTCCAGCTCGGACAGCAACTGATTGAGGGTCTGTTCCTTCTCATCGCCGCCGCCATAGCCCGACAGCACCGATCGCGCGCGGCCCAGTGCATCGAGTTCATCGATGAAGATGATGCACGGCGCGGCCTTGCTTGCCTGTTCGAACAGGTCCCTGACGCGGGCCGCCCCCACCCCCACGAACATTTCCACGAATTCGGAGCCTGAGATGGAAAAGAACGGCACCCCGGCCTCGCCGGCAACGGCGCGGGCCAGCAGGGTCTTGCCGGTGCCGGGCGGGCCGACCAGAAGAATGCCCTTGGGGATGCGGGCGCCAAGGCGTCCGTATTTCTCCTTGTCCTTGAGGAAGGAGACGACTTCCTCCAGCTCGCTTTTGGCTTCATCCACGCCGGCAACGTCATCGAAGGTCACGCCGGTTGTGGGTTCAAGATAGACCTTGGCCCGCGACTTGCCGATGTTGACCAACCCGCCGACCTGCCCCGCGCCCATCCGGCGCATGAGCAGCCACCAGAAACCGAAGATCAGGAACACCGGCACCACCCATGACAGCAGCGTTGTCAGCCACGTCTGATCGGTGCCGCCAGTGAAGGTGACGTCGTGTTGTGCCAGTTGGGTTGCGACATCGGGGGGCACGCGCGCCGCAACAAAGTAGCTGCGCCCATCGACGGGCGTATTGAATCGGCCCCGGACCAGACTTTCGGTCACGGTGACCTCGGCGACATCGCCGCGTTCAAGTGCGGCCAAAAAGGCGCTGTAATCCATGGGCAGGACATCTTGCGCGCCTAGCCACGCCTGAAACAGAATGTAGGCGACCAACGCCGCAATGGCGTAACCGGTCAGGGCTTTGGATTGTTTGTCCATGTTCGCGCTCTTCTTGGAACTGGGGTGTTTGGCGGCAGGGCGGTGTCGGTCGCGCGGCCGGTGCTATGATCTTGGTGCTTTCATCAGGGGGTTTTCGCGCTGTTCTCGCGCGCTGCAGTCAGCCGCGCTTGATAAGCGACCGCATCGCCATACTCCGAGAAGTGCAGGTAATGGCGGTGCGGGTCGGTCATGCGGCGGGCGTGTTTGATCGGGCACCAGTGGCGTTCGGTCCGACCGGCGATCTCACGCACAAAGGCGATCAGGCCATTTCCGTACGAACAGTAGAGGCAGTTGAGTTTTTCGATGCCGTTCAGGTAGTGCAGATACTGGTGATCGAAGATGATGTAGTCGGAACGGCGGACCTTTTCGATGCCGTAAACCGGAAAGCAAACCGTCTGGTAGAGCATCACAAAGAGATCAAGCAGCACCAGTGGGATGATCATGGCATAGATGACCGGCGCGGTCAGGACGACCAGCAATCTGGCATCACGGACATAGCTCCAGAATTTTCGCCTGAGTTCATCGTGGCGGGCGCGAATGTCTTGTTCAAAGACGACTTTCCGCTTTTCCATGCGAAACCGAAACGCGGCGCGGCGGCGGTCCAGTTCCTGCTGCAACTGCGCCTCGATGGCTTTGCCACGTTCAACCAAGTCGAGCAGACGATCCGGAATGTCGCGGTCTGATGGTGCGTTGGGGTCGGGTTCGGTTGTCATGATGCGACGGGTCGGCACGGAGGTGTCGCGCGCCGTAGCCACCGATGATCGCGGGGCCCTGACGGCATCACGGTGCATCTTGGACGGGGCACCGCGCCGCGTGCGACCGCGTTATGTGTGATGGCACGCGCATGGAGGGGATTGGGCATCGTTCGAAGTTTCCTGCATGGCGGACGGCCTTGGGACCAGCCTATCAAGGCGCAGGATTGGCAAATTGAGATAAATCAACGCCCCTTGGGAGATGCCGCCGGGTGCGCCGCCCTGCCCGTCTGCGTGGCGGTGTTTTCGCGCCAGCCTTGCGCAAGGGGGCGATTGATGACGGTCAAAACCGCGGCGTGCCGTTCGTGTGAGATTGGGCCGCGATATCCACGGATCGTGGCCGTTGGGAGCGCGGCGGTTTCCACCTGCTGTGCGATGGCCACACCGATTGCGGGACAACTCAAAGGGATCTGAAATGACACGCGATGACACCCGATCATTTCTGCCGGACCTGCCCCGAACCCGAACCGGCGTGCCAATGGTCAGGGACAAGAAAAAGAAACCCTCGGGAAAGCGGGTTGCGCCGACCTCCAGCGCGAAGCCACGCGATGGGCTGGACGAGAACCGGTATGTCGCCGAGCAGTTGAACGAAATGGCCAACCTGCTGGAACAACAGCGCGCATCGGCATTTCGCGTGCGCGCCTATCGCGAGGCCGCGACATACGTGACCGCCATGACCCGGCCATTGCGTGACATCTTTGAAGACGCCGGATCGCGGGGTCTGGATGCGTTGCCGACGATCGGCGCCTCGATCGCCAGCGCGATCGTCGAGATCCTTGGAACCGGGAAACTGGCGGCCATCGACCGCCTGCGGGGAACACTGGACCCCGAGAGGCTGTTCCAGACGGTGCCGATGATCGGCCCGGAACTGGCAAAGACGATCCATGATGAATTGAGCATTGATACGCTTGAGGCGCTTGAAGCGGCTGCTTATGACGGGCGGCTCGCCGTGGTGAAGGGGATTGGCCCGCGCCGGTTGGATACGATCAAGCATTCGCTGTCGGGCATTCTTGGCCGCAGGCGTCCCGTGTCGCGCAAGACGCCGGAAGCACAGCCGCCGGTTGCCGATGTTCTGACCGTGGATCGCGATTACCGGGCGGCGGCAGCGGCCGACAAGCTGCCGACAATTTCGCCGCGCCGCTTCAACGCGACCGGGTCCGTCAGGTTGCCGGTCTTGCACACAGAACGCGGCAACTGGCGCTTTACCGCAATCTTTTCCAACACGCCAACCGCACAGACATTCAAACGGACGCGGGATTGGGTGGTGATTTATTATGAACATGATGGCCACGACGAAGGCCAATGCACCGTTGTCACGGAACATCGGGGGGCGTTGATCGGCAGGCGTGTCATCCGGGGCCGTGAAGCGGCCTGCGCGGACCACTATCGGACGAAAAAAGATGCTGATGCCCCCACCTGAATTGACGCACGTCAAAAGGCCGGAGGGGCGCAGTGCTAGCCTGCATTCTTAACATCATGTGGGAGACCAGACATGCGTAGCGATGAAGAAATCAGAGACGACATACTGGACGAGATCGATTTTGAACCACGGATCGAGTCAACTGATATCGGGGTGACCGTCAAGGATGGCGCGGTGACCCTGCATGGGACCGTGCACAGTTATCTTGAGGAAGTCGCCGCCATCAATGCCGCGAAACGCGTCAAGGGCGTGCATGCCGTCGTCGAGGACATCAAGATCAAGTACCCTTCTGATGTGTCCGTCACCGACGAGGATATCGCGGCCCGCATTGCCCATCTTTGTGAATGGAGCACGATTTTCCGCAAATACGATATCAAGGCCGAGGTGAAGAACGGGCGCGTGACGCTGACGGGTTCGGTGGATTGGCAGTATCAACGCAGCGATGCCCGCGATCAGGTGGCGCATTTGCGCGGCGTGACGGGTGTGACCAATTCCATCGCGATCCGGCCCCATGCATCGTCGCTTGATGTGAAAAAGAAGATCTCGGACGCGCTACAGCGCAGTGCCGCGATCGAAGCCTCCAAGATCAATGTCGACGTGATGGACGGCAAGGTGACACTGAAGGGAAATGTGAAGGCGTGGTACGAGCGGAAGCTGGCCGAAGATGCGGCGTGGTCCGCTCCCGGCGTAACCAATGTCGTGGATCAGATTCAGATTTCTTGAGAATCCGCAGATAAATCATCGCGCTTGCCCATTCCCCTGTCCCTGAGGGCAAGCAAAGCGGTGGTTTAGCAAGGCAGTCCGGAACCCCCGATTCCGGGCTGCCACTTGCATTTCACGACCGAGGAATTTGAAAATGACGAAGAAGGCCGCACACCCGGTTTCCGCGCCAAGGGGTCTGCAAGCGATGCAGTTGCGCCCGGTCTGCAACCCCGACGATCTTGATTTCAAGACAACCCGGGACATCACGTCCGAGCCCCATCTGGTCGGACAGGACCGCGCCATCGACGCGATCAAGTTGTCGGCCGGGATCAAGCACAAGGACTTCAACCTCTATGTTCTTGGCCATGAGGGCATGGAGCGTCACGCCACGGTCATGCGGTTGCTGGGGGAACAGGCCGCGCGCCGGCCCGTTCCCAACGATTGGGTCTACGTCAACAACTTCGACGCGCCGCACAAGCCCAACGCGATGGAGCTTCCGCCGAAAACCGCAGTTCCGTTGCGCACGGCGATGGAAGATCTTGTAGATGATCTGGCGAACGAGATCCCGGCGCTGTTCGAGTCCGAGGAATACCAGACGCAGCGCCGCGCCATCGAGGAGGAGTTCGGAGAAAGGCACCAAGAACCCATCGCGGAATTTGCAGAGATGGCAAAGTCGGAGGACGTGGCTTTGCTGCGCACGCCGATGGGGTTCATGTTGGCCGCGATTGTCGACGGCAAGCCGATCAAATCCGAGGTCTATGAGGCGCTGGACAGTGCCACGCGCAAGCAGATCGATGAAAAGATCGAGCGCCTGCAGGAACGTCTGGCATCGATCCTCAAACGCGGGCCGCAACTGGACAAGGAATACCGCAAGCGGATCGAAGACCTGCACGCCATCATGGCCGAGCGCGTGGTTTCAGCGCGCGTTGGCGAGGTTCAGAGCCAGTTCGCGGGCAACGAACGCATTGCGCAATATCTGGAGCAAGTCCGTTTGGACATGATCTCGAACGCGGAGCTGTTCTTGTTTTCCGAGGACGAAAACAACCACGGGACGTTCCCCGAGGCGATTCGGAAATACCACCGCGACCCCCAGTTTCACCGCTATGCCATCAATGTGATGGTCAGTCATGACGCAGAGGCATCCAGCGCCGCCCCGGTGATCACCGAAGACCTGCCGTCACTTGGCCATCTGACCGGGCGGATCGAGCATATCTCGGAAATGGGCACGCTGGTCACGAACTTCACGCTGATCAAGCCGGGTGCGCTGCATCGCGCAAATGGCGGGTATCTGGTGCTGGATGCCCGGCAGGTCCTGACCGAGCCGTTCGCTTGGGACGCGCTGAAAAGGTGCCTGCACAGCCAGTCGATCGCCATCACGTCTTTGGCGGACCGGTTGAGCCTTGCGTCGACGATTTCGCTGGAACCGGACCCGATCCCGCTTGATGTCAGGGTGGTGCTGATTGGTGATCGACAGCTGCATATGCTGTTGCTGCTGCTGGATCCGGAATTTGGCGAATTGTTCAAATTGCAGGCGGATTTCGAGGACGACCTGCCCCGGTCGCCCAAGAACAGCAGGCAACTGGCCCGCGTTGTGGCGTCTTTCGCGCAAAAGGATGGCTTGCGGCCGTTGACGGCCGCCGCCGTCGCGCGGCTTTTGGATCATGCCGTGCGTCTGGCAGACGATTCAAAAAAGCTGAGCCTGCAATTGGGGGCGTTGATCGATGTGATGCGCGAGGCGGACCATTATGCCGCGCAGGCCAACGCCGCGTTGATCGCGCCCGAACAGATTGCGCAGGCCTTGGACGAGGCCGATCGCCGGGCATCGCGGATCAAGGACCGATTGCAGGAATCCGTCACCCGCAAGACCATCTTGATCGATACCAGCGGGTCCGCCGTCGGTCAGGTGAACGGGTTGTCCGTTATCGGGATTGGCAACCACCATTTTGGCCGCCCGGCGCGGATCACCGCCCGCGTGCGCATGGGAACCGGCAAGCTGGTCGATATCGAGCGCGAGGTCGAACTGGGCGGGCCGTTGCATTCCAAGGGTGTGCTTATTCTGGCGGGCTATCTGGCAAGCACCTATGCCTTGGATGTGCCAATGTCGCTGCATGCCAGTCTGGTCTTCGAACAAAGCTATGGCGGGATCGACGGCGACAGCGCGTCCTCTGCCGAGCTTTATGCGCTGTTGTCGGCGTTGTCGGGGGTGCCGATCCAGCAAGGGATTGCCGTTACCGGGTCCGTCAATCAGATGGGCGATGTGCAGGCGATTGGTGGCGTGAACGAGAAGATCGAGGGGTTTTTTGACACCTGCAAGGCCCGCAGGCTGACCGGCAGGCAGGGCGTGTTGATCCCTGCGTCCAACGTCGAACACCTGATGTTGCGCCCCGATGTCGTGGAGGCCGCAGCCAACGAGAAATTCCGTGTCATCCCCGTGAAGACGATAAATGACGGGATCGAAATTCTGACAGGGCGGATCGCCGGACACAGAGACCGCCACGGGAATTTCCCCCCAGAGACAATCAATGCACTGGTCGAGGGCAAGTTGCGGTCTTTCGCGCAGACGCGAAAGCTTTTCACCAACAAACCCGATCAGGCCGAGGATGTGACCACAGCGGAGTAGCACCATGGCCCAGAGAAAGACGCGCGTGCTTGTCGGAGCGGGGTCGTTTGTCGATGCGCAGGCCGCCTTGCACATCGCCGCACGGCTGGCAGAGGAAATGATCGCCGATCTTGGTGGTTTGCTGATTGAGGAGGCTGACGTGATGGACACGTACAGGCTGCCGAACCAGCGCATCATCTCCAGCAGTGGCGCGGTGATGATGGCCCCGTCATCGGCCCAGTTGCGCACCCTTCTGAATGCGGATGCCAATGCGTTTCGCAGGCGGTTGGCCGATATCGCCAGACCGCCGCATATGGAGTGGACGTTCGAGCGCCAGACGGGCGACCTGCTTGAGTGTTTCATCGACGTCGGACGCGCGTGGGATGTGCTGATCTTTGGCAACCGCACGATTCACGTGGTGCCCGGCAGCGTCATATTTCTGGGAAGCCCGTCTGCGGGCGACGACGAGGCGCTGCGGTTCTCGGCGATGCTGGCGCGGCGGTTGGCTACGGGACTGGCGATCTTTTCGGTCGGCAAGGCCGACATCCCTTGGCCGCGGGCCCGCAATTCCCGGTTTGGCACGTTGGACGCGGCGCTGACGCAAATGGCGCGCACAAACGCCCAGACCATCGTCATCGACATGAAGCGCGGCCCCGTGCGCGACAGGGAACAGTTGCGCGCGGTTCTGGATGTGGCGCGTTGCCCGGTGGTCATACTTGGCGCGGTCGCCTTGGAGCCCAAGCTGGAATACGCCACCTATATCCCCCCGGCACCAGAAAGCGGCCCGGACTGAAGATCGCACCGCCTATATCTCCATGCCCATATCACGCGACATCGGCTTTTCGGGTTCCGGCAGGTCGGTCATCGTCGCTTCGGTCAGCAGCAAGATGCTGGCCACGGACACCGCGTTTTCAAGGGCCACGCGGACAACCTTGGTCGGGTCGATGATGCCTGCCTTGATCAGGTCGACATATTCGTTGCGCGCGGCGTCAAAGCCCACGGCCCCTTTGCTTTCTAGCATCCGCGCCACCACGACACCCCCATCCACCGCGGAATTTTCCGCGATCTGGCGGGTTGGCGCGCTGAGCGCGCGGCGCATGATTTCAAGTCCGGTTCTGACATCGCCATGGGCCTTGGCCTCGGCGGCCTCGATCGGTTTGACGCAGCGCAACAGGGCAAGACCGCCACCCGGTACGATTCCTTCCTGAATCGCTGCCTTGGTAGCATTGATAGCGTCATCAAGGGCTTCCTTGCGGCTGGCGATTTCTGCCTCGGACGGCGCGCCGACGCGGATCACCGCAACCCCGCCTGACAGTTTGGCCAGCCGATCTTGCAGCTTTTCGCGGTCATACTCGCTTTTCGTGGTGTCGATCTCGGCCCGCAACTGACGGACCCTTGCGTCTATGCCTGCCTTGTCCCCGGCACCGCCGATGATCGTGGTCGCCTCGCGGTCGGACCGGACACGCTCGGCGCGACCGAGGTCTTCGAGTTTGACGTTTTCCAGCTTTATCCCAAGATCCGGCGACTGCACCAGCGTTCCGGTCAGAATGGCCATGTCCTGCAGCATCGCCTTGCGCCTGTCACCAAATCCGGGCGCTTTCACCGCGAGGCAGCGCAGCGTCCCGCGCAGTTGATTGATCACCAGCGTCGCCAGCGCTTCGCCGTCGATGTCTTCGGCCACCACCAACAGCGGCTTGCCACTTTGCACGACCTGCTCAAGCAGGGGCAGGAAATCCTTCATGTTGGTGATCTTCCGGTCGCTCAGAAAGACATAGGGCTCTTCGAGGACCGCCTCCATCTTGTCGGGGTTGGTGACGAAGTAGGGCGAGATGAACCCGCGATCGAACTGCAGTCCATCGACGACTTCGAGGATGGTTTCGGTGGTCTTGGAATCCTCGACCGTGATCACGCCGTCATCGCCGACTTTCGCGATCGCATCGGCCACCATCTTGCCGACAAAGGCGTCATTATGCGCCGATATGGTCGCCACCTGTTCTTTCTCGGTGCGGGTCAACACCGGTTTCGAGAGGTCCTTGAGATGTTTGCGGGCAATGTCCAGCGCCTGATCAAGGCCGCGCTTGATCTCGATCCCGCTGGCGCCCGCTACAACGTTGCGGACCCCGTCGGTGAAAATGGCGTGGGCCAGAATGGTTGACGTGCTTGTGCCATCGCCGACGGCTTCGCCGGTCTTTTCAGCGGCCTGACGCAGCATCTGGGCGCCAAGATCCTCCTCTGGGTCCTTGAGGCTGATTTCCTTGGCTATGGTCACGCCGTCATTGCAGACAATCGGCAGGCCGAATTTCTTCTGGATCAGGACCGATTTCGACTTTGGGCCCAGTGTTATGCGGACGGCATCGGCCAACGCGCTGGTGCCGCGCAGCAATTTCTCGCGTGCTGCGGAATGAAACAAGATCTGCTTGTGCGCCATCTGGGGGCCCTGTTCATCACTTGGGGTGCAAGGAATGATCGCAGCAAAACGTCGGCCAGACTTGACCGTGATCAACGCATCGCGGTGCCGCGCAGGGGCCACCCCGAGGCTACAAGAAGTCAGCGTCCATGCCTGCGGGCGGGGCGTGCGGTTTCAGGGTGACGACCACCTGACTGGTCTTGCCCGTTCCGGGAAACGGCAAGAGCGGCCCAGCAACGATGTTGTCATCCACGGCAATCACGCATTGGCCGTGGCCAACATGATCGGGATCGTCGATCGTGATGTCGAGGCAGCCATTTTCCCCATCAAGCACCACCCCGGCACGCCCCCACGCGGTCGGCAGGCACGGATCAATCCGTACCGCGCCATTTTCGGGCGTCACGCCCAATATGCCCCCAAGGCCAAGCTGTAGCGCCCAACCCGCAGCGCCGGTATACCACGACCAGCCGCCCTGCCCCGTCTGCGCGCCAACGCCCGACACATCGCCGGCCAACACATAGGGTTCGCGGCGATACCGATCTGCGGCTTGCTGGTCCGACGCGCGCCGGATGGGATTGATTATGTCAAACACCTGATGGGCAAGATTGCCGTCCTTGATGGCCGCATACGCCATGCCCAGCCAAATGGCGGCATGGGTATACTGGCCACCGTTTTCCCGGATGCCGGGTGGATAGGCGCGAATATAGCCCGGATCGCGGTCGGTCTTGTCAAACGGCGGCGTAAGAAGCCGGATCAGGCGGGCCTGTGGATCAACAAGGGCCTCGCCGGCCGATTGCAATGCACGGCAGGTGCGGGCATCCACGGGCAGTCCGGACAGAACCGCCCACGCCTGCGCGATCAGATCAATCCGGCATTCCGCATTCGCGGCCAACCCCCACGGCAGGCCTTCATCGTCAAAGGCCCGCAGATACCAGTTGCCGTCCCATGCATGTGACGAAATCGCGTTTGCAAGGGCATTGGAATGCGCGCCCCAGCGATCCGCATCATCGACGTGCCCGGCGCGACGCGCAATCGGGGCAAAGATCGCCACGGTGGCAATCTGGAACCACGCCAGCCAGACGCTTTCGCCCTGCCCCTTGTCGCCGATCCGGTCCATGCCATCGTTCCAGTCACCGCTGCCCATCAGCGGCAGGCCGTGGATCCCGGTCGACATCATGCGATCAAGTGCGTGGACGCAATGATCGTAGAGCGTGCCCGGCTCGGCGTAGTCAAACAGCGCGTAGCGGTCGTATTCTTCGGGCCGCAGATCAGGGGCCGCGAGAAACGGAACCCGTTCGTCAAGGATATTGGTGTCGCCGGTGGCCACCACGTAGCGCGCGGTGACGTAGGCCAGCCAAATATAGTCGTCCGAGCAGCGCGTGCGCACGCCACGCCCATCGGGGGGATGCCACCAATGCAGCACATCGCCCGCCTCGAACTGATAGCGGGCGGCCAACAAGATATGTTGGCGCGCACAGTCGGGATCGCAGATCAGAAGCGCAAGAACATCCTGCAGTTGATCACGAAAGCCAAAGGCGCCGCCCGCCTGATAGAACCCCGCGCGCGCCATGATCCGGCATGACCGGTTCTGATAGGGCAGCCATCGGTTGATCATCAGGTCAAAACCGGGGTCCGGGGTTTTCACCTGAACGCCGCCAAGCCGCTTTGCCCAGACCGCGCGCGTCGCCTGCATGGCGCGATCTGTCTGGGCGGCATCACGCCATCTGGCGATGGCCGGGGCCAGATCATCTGAATTGCCAACCTCGCCCATGGCGAAGACGACCTCGGCGTGCTGTCCTGCGGGGATGTCGAGATGCACTTGGAACGCGGCGCAGGCATCGCCACCTGACGGAAAGTGCCCACCCAGATCCCAACGCCACAACCCTGCGGGGGCGGACACGTCACCATATTGGCCAAGGAAATCATTGCGGTCGCCTGACACGCTGAGCGGATCTGTCGAGGCGGTCAGGAAGGCGATGCGGGCGGCGAATTCCGGGTTCCATTGATTGCGCGCGATAATCGCCCCCAACCCGGCATCAAAGTGGCTGACGACATGCGGGCGCGCGACGCTGCAAAGGGCGCCAAGCACCCATTCGGCATAATACGTAACCGAGATGCGGCGGTCTTGCCCCGATGGGTTCCGAAGACGCAGCCGCACGAGTTTGACGGCGTCGTCGGGGGGCACGCATGCGGTGAGGTGTTGCTCCAGTCCGTGACTGTTTTGCCTCCATTCGGTCATGCCGGGGCCGTGGCGTATCTGACAGGTGGTGGCTTGGCCCATCGGGAGTGGCGTCGTGGTCCAGACCTTGCCGTCGGCCTCGTCCCGCAGGTAGACCACTTCGCCGGGCACGTCGGCGACCGGGTCGTTCGACCACGGCGTCAGGCGGTGTTCGCCGCTGTTCAGGGACCATGTCGCGCCAAGGCCCGCCTCGCTGACCAGACACCCGAAATCATCGTTGGCCAGAACATTGCACCAAGGCGCGGGGGTGCGCAGACCTGCGGACAGGTGGATCAGATAATCGCTGGTCTCAGGGTCGAAGCCGCCATACCCATTGTCGAATAGCAGGTTATCGGGCCGTGTCAGGGGCGGCACGGGATCATACGGGACGGATGGCTCCGGCGTGAAGGGCGGCGGGATGTCGTCGATGTCCAGCACCCTGTCGAGAATCTCTCTCAGGGTCTTGTTTTCGTCCTGCAGCACGACATGCGCCGCAGCCTCGATCCCGCGCCGGACGGGGGCTGCCAGCTGGTCGCCGGGAACAAGGTGGATACCGCCCGCCATGCCCAGCCGACTGGCGGTATTGGTATCGTTGACGATGGCCAGGATCCGGTCGCGCAGCGGTTCCTCGTAACTGGTCGCGTCTTGCCGCAGAATGACAAGATCGACCTTGAGACCGGTCTGCCGCCAGAGGCATTGCCCCCGCACCAGTATGTCCAGAAGCGCGGAGCCTTCGCCGTTCGACAGCTTGAGCAACAGGATCGGAAAATCGCCGGAGATGCCGAAGCGCCAGAGATCGGGTTGCCCGCCCCATTCGATGTCTGTCGCACGCGCCGTCCGGAAAGATTGATGCACATGGACCAGCAAGGATGACAGCACTTGCAGTTCCGGCAAATGATCCGCCGCGATCCCAAGCTTGTGCACGGTTCGGGCGGCTTCGGCCAAGGCATCGCGGAACACATGATCGATTGCGCCCATGGGATAGCTTTGTGCCACCTGCAGCCCCTTTCGGATAGATGTGCTGGCAACGGTCAGGAAAACCAACTGCCGGGTTTCCATCGGCTTCAACGTCACCCGCGCCTGCAGCGCCATTACCGGGTCAAGCGTCCAACCGGTGGTATTGCCAAGACCGGTTCGCAGACCTTCGGGCGCGCGCGCGCTGCGGTTGCGGCCCACAAACCGGTGGCGGTCCGTTTCCCATGCGGTGACGGCGATATCGGGGCCGTCAGCGACCAGTTTGTGCAACAAGACGGGGGGCCGTGTTTCGGGGCGGCGCGGCCTGCGGGTGAACACCAAGGTCTGATCGTCCGGCAGATAATCGCTGTGCACGAACAGCTTGCTGAAGGCCGGGTGCCGTTCATCTTCCGGCGCAGGGGCCAAGACGACCTCGGCATATGTCGTCAGATCAATGGTCCGCTCGCCCTCGCCCTCATTTATCAGGGTCACGCGACGTATCTCGACGTCATCGAAGGGGGCGACCGTCACATCCATGCGCGCAACGATCCCGTCATGGCGACGCAACAGTTCGACCATGTGCTGATGAAACACACATCTGGTCTGGGCGTCGGCCCGTCCCGTGGGGGCGGACCCAAGTGACCACAGCGTGTCGCGTTCGACATCTTGCAGGTATATCCAAAGGCCATGGGTCGTGCGGGTGGGGTCCGGCTGCCATCGCGTCAGGGCGGTGTCTTGCAAGCTGAGCCCGCCGCCGCCGCTTGCCGTCATCAGGGACGACATGCGCCCGTTCCCCAACAGATGCACCTGCGGCACCACGAAATGGAGCGACGGCACCCATGGCGCAAGTTCGGGCGCGGGGTTGGTGTCGGCGGGATGGTCCCAGATTTCATCCACGCGCCCGCGTTCCAGTGGCACATCCCACGGCACGCGTTCCTGCAACAACAGATCCATGGCCCGGATCGAGGTTTCCCGCAGAAAACGGCGAACCATGATGTCGTCGCGCAATGCGTTGACGATGGCCGTTTGAACCATGCCCTGATGATGCGCCATGAACGTCGTGACAGGGATAAATGCCCGCCCCGGCGTGACCCGGTCAGGGGTGAAATCCAGCGCCTCGATAAAGCCATAGCGCGTGAGCGCGCCAAGCTCGGCAAGCGTTTCGAGGTTCAAGGCGGCGGTTTCCGGCCATCCGCAAAGCGCAAGCGCCGAGCCATAGGGAGCGATTACCAGATCGTCGATCAGCCCCCTGCGAATGCCCAGACCCGGCACGCCAAAGGCGCGATACTGATAGGTGCCGCCCGCGTCCGTCGCGCTGAAGGCGGACTCGGATATGCCCCAAGGAACGCCCCGTTCCCGGCAATAGGCCCGTTGGAAATCAACCGCGGTCAACTCGCTCTCTCCCAGCAGGGTATCACGGTAACTGGGGAGGAAAAGCGGCGGCATGAGGTATTCGAACATCGAGCCGTTCCACGACAGGATCGACGGCTTGCCCTGAAGCCGCGTGATCGGGCGACTGAACGCGAACCAGTGTTCTATCGGCGCGTCATGCTTGGCGATTGCAAAGTAGCTGGCAAGACGCGCCTCGGTGGCCAGAAGGTCATAGTGGCTGGTGTCCATCTTCCCAAGGCTCTGGTTGTAGCCGATCCAGAACAGCCTTGTCGCGGTGTCATAAAGAAACGCGAAATCCATGCCAAAGGCCAGTTGATCGGCCTTGGCGGCAAGATCGCGTAGCGCATCGCGCAGGGCGTCTTGCCGGGCAAGACCAAGTTGCGCCGCCGCAGCCAGTTGATCCAGCCAGCCCTTGGTGTGGCTGGCCATGTCGGGATGGGCCGCGCGCCAGCCGTCGAGGATGGTGATGAGAGCCTTGGCCGACGCCATGCTGCCGTCCGCCAAGGTATCCGCGCCATGCAATTGGTCCGCGATGTCGCGGGCTGCAGATGCGCATGCATCGGGACAATCCGCGATCACCGCCAACCACGGCATGAAGCTGTCGATATCGCGCGCGGTCGCATGCAGGTCATGCTGGAAGCGTTCCAGCCATGTGGTGATATCCGCCGCCTTCGCTTCGGACAGACCGGGCGATTTTTCGATCGCGTCGAGGGCGTGTTTTTCAAGCGCCTGCCAATGCGCGCCACCGAGCGCGGTAAATCCGGCTTGCCACAACAGCGGCGACGTCGCGGCGCGCGCGATTTCATCGCGGATCGCGGCCTCGGTCACGGCAAGAGGCGAATGGTCTTGCCCCGGCGCATCGCGCAACGCCGCGCACAGCAGATCCAGCGTCGCCTCAAGACCGGTGAAATTTTCAGGCGTGACCACGGGGCGCGCGATCAGTTCGAGGCAGCCCTGCTTGAGCGTGACCAACGATACGGCCAGATTGCCGCTGTCCACGGCGGAGATGTAGCGCGGCTCGAGCGGCTCAAGTGTCTGCGTATCGTACCAGTTCAGCAGATGACCGCGATACGACGCCATTTTCCCGAGGGTGTCGATGGTGTTGCGCCCACGCGCTACGAAATCGCTTGTGGTGATGAAGCCAAGGTCGCGCGCCGCCAATGCCGATACAAGGAACATGCCGATATTGGTGGGCGACGTCCGGTGCGCCACGATCTCGTGGTCACCTATCTGCACGTTGTCGGGTGGCAGCCAGTTATCCGCTGGCCCCACGTTGGTCTCGAAAAAATGCCACGTGCGGCGCGCAACGAGGGTCAGAAACGCGCGCTGCCGGGTGCTGAGCGCCTCGGCGCGGAAATATCGGGGGCGCGCACTCCAGACCGAGATTTCCGGCGCGATCAGCCAAAGCAGCAGGACCGGAACCGCAGGCCAGAACCCCTGTAGATCGAACAGCGCCAGATGCGCCGCCAGCAACATCGCGAACGCCGACGAAGGCCACATCAACCGCCACGACGACCGGCGGATACTTTGCTGCGACAGCCTGCGCGATGCGTGTGCCGCAGAGGTCCATTCAAGCCGGTTCCGGCCCGTGATGAAAACCCGCCACAGCGTTCGGAAGATGGCATCGAGCGCGATCAGCGTGTCGCTGGCAAGGAACACGATCAAGAAGAACCAGCGCCCGCCCTTGGCCCGGATGGTATGCACGGCACCGCCAAATGTGCCCTTGCGAATGCCGCCGGTCGCAACGGCGAACATCTCTCCGATCAGATAGCTGCCGGGGGCCGCGAGCGCCAAGACCGTCCAGATCAGGGCACTGCCGGGAAGCAGCAGCCAGCCCCCCAGAAAGAACAGCAGCAGCGCCGGTGGCATCAGGCTGCGGCGCAGGTTGTCGACCATTTTCCAGCGATCGAGCACGGAAAAGCCCGTGGGCGTTGTTCCGCCATCGGCGCGCGGCACCCTGCGACCCAGCCAAGGCACCAGTTGCCAGTCGCCGCGCATCCAGCGATGGTGCCGCATGGCGAATTCAGGATAGGTTGCGGGCAGATCTTCGTAGAGCACGATGTTGCTGACCAGCGCGGCCCTCCCGTGCAGCCCTTCGAACAGATCATGGCTGAGGATGTGATTATCCGGGATCCGGCCCGCCATGCTGCGATGCAGGGCCGCGATATCGTAGATGCCCTTGCCGACATAAAGACCGGTGCCGAACAGGTCTTGATACACGTCCGACACCGCGCGACTGTAGATATCAATGGCGGTATCGCCCCCGTAGAGGTGGGTAAAATGCGTGCCCCTGCCAAGCTTTGGCAAAATCTCGATCCGCGGCTGCAAGATGGCATGCCCCGCGACGACCCGCCCGCTTTGCGGATTGATGACGGCCCGGTTGAGCGGGTGGGCCAACATGCCGACAAGGCGCGCCGCCGTCCCCGGCGGCAGTTGCGTGTCGGCATCCAGCGTGATCGCGTAACGGATGCCGCGCAGGGTTTCGACAGGCCCCGCGACCACGTCGAATGCATCCTGCCCTTGGGCAAGCACGTAGCGGTTGAAATCGTGAAGTTTGCCGCGCTTGCGTTCCCACGCCATCCAGCAACCTTCGACGGGATTGTGCCTGCGGCGGCGATGCAACAACGCGAACGGCAGTCCCGTGCCCGCCGCGTGCCTGCGATTGAGGGCATCGATCCGGTCTTGTAGCGCGGTTTCGATGCGGGCGTCTTCGGGCAGGCTTTCGGATTGCGCGTCGGCAAGATCGGACAGGACCACAAACCGCAACGCAGGATCAGGGTTTGCGGCGCGCAACACCTCGATCTTTTCCGCGATCGTATGCACCTCGGCCTCGGAAGCGACGATGACGGGGATCACGATGGCGGTTGCGCAGTCGCGCGGGATTGCCTTTGAAAAATCCATCTCGGGCAAAACCTGCGGGCTGCTGAAGCGGGTGATGATCCAGTGACCGAACCACACGCTTGGGATCGTTGCAGGCAGAAACGACAGGGCCAGCCCGACCACCCATTGCCACGCCGTCGCATCATGCCGCCAAAGATAGAAGACCGAGACCGAGATTGCGGCGGCCACAAGCAACACCAGTCCTGCGGCATAAAGCTTGCCCTTGTGACGCGAGAGCATGCGTTTCATGGTCAGACGCCACGAGACGCGAGCGTCAAGGGTGTCCTCAAGCGCGGGCCATCCATCGCCGATCAAAACGTAGCCGACATGACCGGACCGGTCTTCGTTGTCATGTGTTTGCGACAGGGCGACCGCCGCGCGCGCCACATCGGCTTCGGTCTTGTCGCATCGCTGGGCCAATTCCTCGACCACGCGGCGATACCGGTTGCGGGTTTCGAAGGTCATGGTCGGGTAGACACCCGCCGGATCCCTTGACAGTTCCGCTTCGATGCAACTGACGTCATCGACAAAGTCCCGCCATTTGATGGCATCGATGGTGATCAGGTTCGTGATCGCTTTTGCAAGGCGATCCACGGGCGGGACATCTGTCTTGGCCAAGGTCCCCGCGCTGAGCCGCACGGGCGGCATCAGGTCCGGGGCCAACGTGGCGACCGCGTCGATGAACCGTTCCATGCAGACCAGCCGCAGCATGGAGGGCATCGCCCAGAGTTCCGCATTGGTGAGGTCTGCGGATTCTTGGTAGTGCGCGATGAAATCCGTCAGGGCCGTCAGTGTGATCTGCGGGCCCAAACCGTCATACGCCGCCTGAGCCACGGCAAGGATGCGCGGCGGGCGGGCGTCCTTGGGGCCGGCAAGCGCTGGAAGCTTGTCGTAGAAATGCCGCGGCAGGTCTTCCTTCAGGCGGCGCAGACCCCGCAGGACCTGATAATCGTTGTCCAATATCCAGTCTGCGGCGCGCGCGTGATCGGGCGGCGGGTCCTTGCAATAGCGGCGCACCCGTTCGAACCAGTCATCCAGCAGCAGCAAGTTGCGATAGCTGTCCAGCAAGGTCGGTCGCCCCGGCCCGACAACGTGGCGCGAGGGGGCGGTTTGCGGTGCGGTCCGTGGGGCACGCGGGGTCTTGCCCACTTCGTTCATCAGTCAGTGCCGGCCGGCTGTCTGACCCCCGTCGACGCCACATTGCCAAACGCGTGATTGCCGTCGCGGCCGTTTCGGTAGCGCACCAGCAACACCGGAACATCGGCCCGGTCGAAAACAAACCGCGCCACATCGCCGGTGGGCACATCCTTGTGGCCACTTTGCCCATGGGTCGCCATGACCACGAAATCCGCCTTGTGCTGTGTCACCGCATCGATCAGCGCCCGGCGGGCATCGCCGCTGCGGGAAATGCTGGTCGTGATCTTCAGGCCATTGTGTGCAAGCCGGTTCTTGATGCCGGCAAGATAGGTCTTGCCGGCCTGTTCATTCCTTTTGCGCACCATGTCGTGCAGGCGCTGGGCTTCTTGATCCCTGCCGCCGAATTCCGTCAGACCGGGTTCGGGGGCGACGTAGCAAAGCATCAATTCCGAAGTTTCCGCCTTGGCCAGCCTGATCGCCTTGGGCAGGGCCATTTCGGCGCGCGCCGACCCGTCGAGGGGCACCAATATCCGAAGATACGGCTTGTCCGCCGCGATCTGGGTTTCCGCAGGGATCATCAAGACGGCGGCGCTGCGGGACGACAACACGCCCCAACACGTCTCGCTGAGATGCCACGGGTTGTCGCCGTGCGATCGCATGGTGGCGGCAATGTCGACCTGATGCTTTTCAAGGTAGGACTGGATCTGCCTGATGCACGGCCCCTCAAGGAGCTTGGCCTCGCATGGTGCGTTGCCGTCATCGGCGCTTTGAACCAGCCGCGTCAGCCAGTTCATCGCCTTTTGTTTCCGAATGTCCCATTTGATCGGATCAATGGGGCCATCGTCATCG
>Ga0075467_10001336_pt1 | contig 20337 bp, 18 predicted proteins | sample DEB08_DNA_9_FD_75067 | JGI IMG/M metagenome (GOLD analysis project Ga0075467, IMG submission 75067) | Aqueous microbial communities from the Delaware River and Bay under freshwater to marine salinity gradient to study organic matter... | ecosystem: Environmental > Aquatic > Marine > Coastal ... | reverse complement strand
ATCGGGCAATCCGATAATGCCCGAATTGACGGTGGTATCACCATCCATATCGGTGATGCTGTCGTTGCCGTCGCCGCCAATCAGAACGTCGTGGCCCTTACCCCCGTCGATGGTGTCATTACCGCCTGCTTCGTCACCGCCATCGGCCAGAACAAGGCTGACGCTGTCGATCGAAGCGCCGAAGTTGTCATTCGCCCCGGTGCCACGGAACTCCAACCGGTTGGAACCGTCACCCGCACCGCCGACAACGCTGTAGACGTAGCTGTCCATGGTGCCTTCGGGCGGATCGATTGTGTCGATCAGTTCGCCACCCCAATAGACGTCGACGCCATTGTTGTAACCGGCGCCATCGCCGGCATCGAACGTAAGGGAATAGGTTTCGCCAGCGACCACGCCTGCAACGTTCTGACCGATCTCGTTATTGGACGGGCTCGCGCCCATATCCAGCCAGTTATTGCCGTCGGTCGGCTCCACGCCCTGGCGGTCATCGTTATGAACGTCGATTTCATCGGACGCGTTGTTCTCGGTCCAACCCGGAATGCTTCCCACGCCCACAAAGCCATAGCCGGTGCTGGTCATTCCGGTGGTGTCTTCGAACGATCCGTTCACAATCAAATTCGGTCCGCTACCAGTCCCCGGACCTGCGACACCGCCGAAAATGGTGTCGTTGCCGGCGCCACCGTAGATACTGTCATCGCCCGACCCGCCATCGACTAGGTCGTTGCCGAAGCCCGCGTTGATGGTGTCATTCCCACCGTTGCCCTCGATTACGTCATTCAGACCGTCGGGGCCGTCGATGATATCACCGCCGCCATCGGTCGGGGCGTTGGCATCATTGTAACCGATGTCCATGAATTCGCCGAAATCTTCACCGTCGACGACGCCATCGGGCGGGGCCTTGCCGCCATTGGTGTTGATGTTTTCCCAGTGGTGCAGCTTAAGCTCAAAATCGTCTTTTCCGTCACCGTTGAGGTCATAACACACGTCGACATGGGGGTGATCAGGAAAATTGCCTTTGCTGTCGACAGGCGCGCTCCAGCCGCCCATGCCATCGGGAATATAACCTTCATCTTGCAAGGCCTGTTCCAGCTTGGCGAGTTCGGCTGGCGTCATCCAAGACAGGTCGATGTTGAGGTTGTCTTCTTCGATCTTGTCCGGGCCGTTGCCATCCAGTTCCAGCTTGCCGAGCTTGATCAGGTCCGCACGGTCGAAGGCGCCGACATTGGCGGTATCCGACCCGTCCTCGGACACTTCGAGCTTTTCGATCACGACATTATCGCCGATGTCGATATTCGTGTCTTCGGCGTCTTTGACATCGATATACGTTTTGAAGCCGGTATAGCCATCGGCCACCGCGATGTCGGGGCTGAGGCCATCGCTATACATCTTGATGGTGACATCATCGTTGTGGCTCGGGCTGTCATTCAGCTCGATGCGGAAGTCGACCGGCTTCGTGTCGTCGCTGTCGGCTTTGAACTTCACATCGCCCTTCACGCTCGGCGCAATGATATAAGTCTCACCCGGAATAACGGTGTAAGTTCCCGAAGACGTAATAATGATGGCCATCTCGCACTCTCCTCTTGCCGGAACACTCCCGGCGCCCCCCAGGGGAACAAAAACTGACCGACTGATGTGCGATGACGCAAAACCCGATGGGCGGCGCGCGCAAGAACACTTTGTCCAGAGGGAAGGTCGTCGTCGTGCGTTCGGGGCGAACACACGTAGCGCGTGCTGCTCCGATCGAAGCGCAAGCACTTTCGTTACGACGTTTAACCGTCGTGACGCGACTACACGAACCCCACCGTCTTAAACGTGGTCCTGTGCGGCCGCCCCCGTGGCCTTAGCAGACATCGCCCCCCAGTTGGGCTTGGTTTGGGATAGCGTTTTTTGACGCCGCCAAGAAGAGAAAAATTGTTCAAAACATGTCGGGAACAGGCTCAAACCAAGGTTGCGACAGGGTGAAAGAATGGCGGTTCGGGAGCATATCATGCTTAATTGTTTCCCCTGCCTGAACAGTCGCAGGGCTGCACCCACATCAAACCGGGGCGTAATTTTTCAATAAATTATGGCATTTTTGGCTCAAACTGCAGGGTGTAGGGCGTGCGATCGCTCTGTGACCCCGCAGTGGATTGTATCAAAAACTGGAAACAGCCGATCACCCCCCATTTGGGAAACAGTGTGTTAACCCACACAACGAATTAGACAAAATTGAGGCAGCCTCAAAAAGTGCAGACCTGTCTAAAAGGATAGGTTCAGCCGATAGATGGCGGAAAATCATCGCCGTCAGGGCCGAATCAAACGGTCCGCCTCGCAGGCATGATTCTTTTCTATTGATGAAGGGCTGGTACCCGAGGTCGGACTCGAACCGACAAGCCTTGCGGCGGGGGATTTTGAATCCCCTGCGTCTACCATTCCGCCACTCGGGCCCAGAACTCTTCCTCTAGCGCCACGTCTGGCCGCCGTCAACGCCCCCTGCACGGTGAAGTCAGGGTCGCGATATCAGGCCGCCACCTACCGCCGCCGCGACCCCGGTGGTGCCGGGCGCGGACGTCGCCATGCCGCGCGATACGCGCAGCGCCAGATAGGCAAACGCCTGCGCCTCCAGAAAGTCCCCATCAAGACCGACTGCTTCCACCGGGGCCACGGGAACATCCAGCACACCGGCCAGCATCCCCATCAGCCCCAGATTATGCCGCCCGCCGCCCGTCACCAGCAACCGCGACGGCGGATGCGGCGCATGCTCCATCCCCCGCGCCACTGATCCCGCCGCGCAGGCCGCCAGCGTGGCCACGGCATCCGCATCGGCCAGATGGCGGACCGCATCGGCCAGATCGGCGAATTCGTCACGGTCCAGCGATTTGGGTGGCAGCTTGGAAAAATACGCCCGGCGCAGGAACGCCGCGACTGTCGCTTCATCGACCGTGCCACTGCGCGAAAGCTGACCGCCTTCATCCCGCGTGCCCAGACCCCGGGCGCGCATCAGATCGTCGATCGGCGCGTTTGCCGGGCCGGTGTCGAAGGCAAGCACGGCGCCCGGCAATTCCGGCGCGGCAATCGTGGGGTCCACCCATGTCAGGTTGCCCACGCCACCAAGGTTCAAGAACGCCAGTGGCACATCGGCACCGATGAACCGTGCACATGCCCAATGATAGAACGGCGCCAGGGGCGCGCCCTGCCCGCCCAACCGCATGTCCGAACTGCGAAAATCCCAGACGACCGTGCGGCCCGACGCTGCGGCCACCCGGCCGCCATCACCCGCCTGATGGGTCCGCGCACCGTCCGGGTCATGCGCCAGCGTTTGGCCGTGAAACCCGACCAGTTCGACCGGTTCGATCTGCTCAAGCGTGGCCAGATGAGCGGTTTCCACCACTTGTGCGGCAGCGGCGACGCCATCCTCTCCCGGCCATTTACCCAAGGCGGACCGGAGCACGGACCGCTCCGCGTCGGAATAGGCGCGATAGTGTGTGTCGCCCAAGGCGTGAATCAACAGGCCGTCAGTCGCGATGACCGCCAGATCGACGCCATCCAGCGAGGTGCCCGACATCATGCCAGCCACCCGGACCACACCCTTGCCTTCGCCCTTTTCCTTCACACCCTGCCCCGCTATAGACGCCAAGCCACAAGATTGGACGCGAACCGTATGACCTACCACCCCAAATCCGAGTTTCTGAACGTTATGATCAGCCGGGGCTTTCTGGCCGACTGCACAGATTATCAGGCGTTCGACGATGCCCTGACGGCGGGGGTCGTGCCGGGCTACATCGGGTTTGACGCCACCGCCAAGTCACTCCACGTCGGCAGTCTGATCCAGATCATGACGTTGCGTTGGCTGCAAAAGACCGGGCACCAGCCGATCACCCTGATGGGCGGGGGCACGACCAAGGTCGGCGACCCGAGCTTTCGCGCCGATGAACGGCCCTTGCTGACGACCGCCCAGATCGATGACAACATCGCGGGCATCAAGCAGGTCTTCGCCAAGTACATCAGCTATGACGACAGCCGCACCGGTGCGCTGATGCTCAACAATGCGGAATGGCTGGACGATCTGAACTACCTTGATTTCTTGCGCGACATTGGGCGCCATTTCAGCGTCAACAGGATGTTGTCGTTCGAATCCGTCAAATCGCGTCTCGACCGGGAACAATCCCTGTCCTTTCTCGAATTCAACTACATGATCCTGCAGGCCTATGATTTTCTTGAACTGAACCGTCGTTATGGATGTCTTGTGCAGTTCGGCGGCAGCGATCAGTGGGGCAATATCATCAATGGTATCGACCTGACCCGCCGCGTGCTGGATCACGAGATATTCGGCATGACAACGCCGCTGCTGACCACGTCGGACGGCAAGAAGATGGGCAAATCCGCCGATGGAGCGGTGTGGCTGAACGCGGACATGCGCGCGCCGTATGAATTCTGGCAGTTCTGGCGCAATACGACCGACGCGGACGTGGGCCGGTTCCTCAAGCTTTACACCGAATTGCCGATTGATGAGTGCGACCGTCTTGGTGCCCTTCAGGGGGCTGAGATCAACGCCGCCAAGATCATTCTGGCCAACGAGGTCACCACCCTTTGTCACGGGATCGAAGCCGCAGCCACCGCCGAAGCCACCGCGCGCGAGGTCTTCGAACAAGGCGGAATCGGTGATGATCTGCCCACCCTCACCCTGTATGCCGACGACATGGTGAACGGGATATCGGTCATCCAGTTGATTACGCGGACGGGTCTTGCCGGCTCGGGCAAAGAGGCCAAGCGCCTGATCGCCGAAAATGGCGCGCGGTTGAATGATGCGCCTCTGACCGACGCGGGCCTGATCATTTCGGCGACAGATCTGGTCAACCCGATCAAGCTCAGCGCGGGCAAGAAACGGCATGCGCTGGTCGTACTTGGTGAATGACGATGACCAATCGCGCCAGACGTCGCGCCGCATTCTGCCTGACAGGGCCATTTCAGGGACTTGCGTCTGATTGACGTAATTGCAGCTGCATGGTGGTCGCCCGGCAATCGAATTTGCAGGGGGTGGTGCATTACCTCCGCCCCGGCAGCGTCACGACGATGCCGCCCGGAACCGCCCGGCTGGTGCGCATAAGACCCCAAAGCGGTGCAGCGTTTCGGGCCTTTGTCAGCCCCGCCCAGATGCATGGTCGCGATACCCAACATCGTTAACCCGGCTTTAGGGGACTTGCTGACAATGTTCGGCATATGTTCGATCTGTCCCTGCCTATCCCGCCAACCCACGCGGCGCCGCCTGTTCAACAGACGACGGTTTACGCGAAGGCCGCGCGCCTTTTGGGCGCACGTGCCGAAACCCTGATCTTGCCCGATGCAACAGCAACCGTCATGCGCCGTCGCCTGCCCCTGCTGGGTCAGGTTGCGATGATCTCGCGTGGGCCCGTCTGGTCAGCCTCCGGCAATCCTGCTGGCGTTTTTCGTGACCTGCGCAACCACCTTGGGGCGCAGCACCTGATCATCCATGCCGACGCCGCCGAAGACGCCATGCACCTGCGCGCCGCTGGTTATCGGCGGGTCTGCGCGGGCGAAAAGGTTGCCGATCTGTCGCTTGCAGGTCGGCCACAGGATTGGGCCAGCCGGATGCAGGGCAAGTGGCGCAATCGGCTCCGCCATGGTCTGCGGCATCCCATAACGGTGCGGCGACAGGTATTTCCGGCCGACCCCCGCCATTGGTTGTTCACCGCCGATACCGCGCAGGGCCAGCGCCACGGCTATCGTCCCATGCCCCCCGTCATGGTCGCGGCCTTGGCGGCGACAACCCCCGGCGCCGTCCAGCTTTTCACGGCGTTTCGGGGCGATCATCCCATTGCCGCCATGCTGTTCATTCGCGCCGGCCGCCGCGCGGTCTATCAAATCGGATGGAGCGGCGCGGAGGGTCGCACGACATCGGCCAACAACCTGCTGTTGTGGCACGCGATGCTTGGGCTGCACCAACTGGGGGTGGAGGTGATCGAACTGGGCATCGCCGACCCAGAAAAATTTCCCGGTCTTGCCCATTTCAAGTCAGGGGCCGGGGCTGACCTGCGCAAGACCGGCGGCACTTGGGTCGACACAGCACTGTGGCCCCAGATCGGAAGGTGGACGGGCGGGCGTCGCGGACCGACCGCGTCGTGGCCGACAACCGCCCTATCCCGCGTTCAGCGCCTCCAGGGCTGCGTCATCGCGCGTGACGGGCATACCTGATACCGCAGTTGCCGCCGCCAGAAACTGCTCGACCTCGGGGTTCACCCTTGATCCGACCACGGCTTGCATCGCGGCCTTGCCGCCGGCACGTGCGGTCTGGATCATGGTCATCATGTCCATCCCCCCGGTTTGGGTCTGGTGTGACATGCGCAGCAAGATGGTCCGGCCCGGGTCCGGATGGCGCAGCTCGATGATATCCAGCGGTGCAACGGATGCAGCCATGGCGGCCGCCCCGGCATCAACCGTGGAAAACCCGATCCGATGGTGGATGTCACGGTAGGCCGATAGCGGTTCGCACCAGATCACGTCGACGCCCTCGCGTGTGTCTGTCACCCGCACCTGTGTTGCCTCGACGATTGCGTCCCGCTGCCATTTCACTGTCCGTCGCATGCGGCGCATCAGCATCGGCCACGCCAGCCCAACAAGCACCAGCGTGACAAACCCGCCGCCCAGCACAAGGGCCGGATCGGCATTGCCCGCCATCAGGTTTCGCAACAGAATTATGGCCAACCCGCCAGCCAACCCCGCCAATCCCAGCAACGACAACAGCGACAAGACTGACCGCAGGCCACCAAGGACCCGGTCATGTTCGCCCCCCACACTGCCATATCGCACGGTCCATGGCAGTCCGGTGGTCGGCGGCACCGGCAGCTTGGAAACCACGGCTTCGGGCCCAAGCCCGGCCAACATCCGCTCTATGGGGCCTGACATGGCACCTCGGCGGCACGGTCCGGCCTGTGAGGAACGCGGGTTGAAGGTGTCGCCATGGGGAACACGCAATACGCCAACCTACCCAGCAACCGCCCGCAGCAATCGCGCCCGGGCGGGCGGCACGGCCTTGATCTCCAACCCGGTAAACACATGCAACGTGTTCAAATCCCTATCGATCACCGCATGGTCGCTGACCCACCCCCCCATCAACAGGTAGGTGCGCAGCAACGGCGGCATCTTGGCTTGAGCAAGTTTCAGGTTGGGCTTGCGGCGCAACCGGCTGGCGAACCGGAAAACCCGCGGCGCCTTGACCAGCGGCAGCCAGCGCTTTGGCGCAAGATGGCGGTCGCGCAGCAGGGCGAATGCATCGTAATATTCACGCGCCTCGGTCCCGTGAAAAGACGAGCAGCCAAACAGCATTTCAACGCCCGCGCCATCGACATAAGCCGTCATCGCGCCCCACGCCACGCGCAAGATATCGGGATCGCGCCAATCGGGGTGGATGCAGAAACGGCCCATTTCCACCATCGGCCCCTCGAACGCGGCCAAGGCAGACAGCTCATAATATTGTGCGGAATAGCTGCGCCCAATCTCGGCACCGCCCGCCAGATGCAGCAGACGGAAACAACAGACCAGCGTTGCGGATTTCACGTCTTCAACCAGAACGTGCACGCAAACGGCATCAAACCTGTCGGCGTCCAACCCTTTGGCAGACGCATCTTTTTCTGACCGGAATGCCCGATATCGCAAGGTCTGCGCGGCGACGATGTCTTCAGGAGTTTCCGCCAGCCGGGCCCGATACCGTCCTTTGAGCAAACTCAACATCACCCCGATCCCGCCTGCTCATCGCATTGCGGACGACACAGGCTTCGATCGCCAAGGCGCATCGGAATTACAACAGGACCCGACCACCGCAAAAACGTGCTGCTATCAGTTCGCCAGCGCATCGGACACGTTGATCCGACCGAAGTTCGACAGGATCTGCCGCAGGAAACTGACATCTTGAACCGATGCCTCGGTCACGCGGCGCGACAATTGGACGATCCGCCCGTCTTCAAGGCCAAAGCGTTCCACGTTCGTCACTGTCCCACGATCATTAAAGGAAATCGCCACGATCTGCCGCTCGAAGATGTCGGGCTCGCGATAGGCAAAATTGCGCACGCGGTAGGCGGCATAGAACCACGCCTCGTCTCGCATCACGCCCGACGCGGTCGGACGGCCGATGGACTCAGCCAATGTTTCCTGAGTATCGACGCCGATGGTGATTGCCGCCAGTTCACTCTCTGGTGGGACAAAACCATGGTTGTTGAAGGTTGCCGAACACGCAGACACTGCGACCATTGTCAGCGCCAGAATTGCGGTTGTCACCCGCCGTGTCCAAGGGTGAAGTTGCCCGATCGCCATGCGTGAACCCTCTGTTCAATCTCACTGCACCGGCTTGCACGCCGGACAAATCCTTTTTATCGGCTTAACTTACCCAAGACCACAGGGCAAGCAGCCCCACACGTTCCTGTTGTTGTTGAAAGGCCTCGCGCCCATGAATCGACCCACTTTGCCACATCACCCGCTGAATCTGTCCCGTCAAAGCCGCGCGGCCCCCTATACGCTGACGCTGTCGCCAGATGCGGGCGAACGCGCCGCCGTTGCCGACGATCTTGCCCTGCTCGGGCTCAGGAAACTGCGGTTCGACCTCACGCTGACGCCCATTGGCAAGACCGATTGGCGCCTTGATGGCAAACTGGGCGCCACCGTGGTGCAACCTTGTGTGGCCACCTTGGCACCTGTCACCACGCGGCTCGATGTGACCGTAATGCGCCAGTATCTGGCAAATCTGCCCGAACCCACCGCCGACGAGCTTGAGGTTCCCGAAGACGACAGCCTGGAACCGCTGCCCCAGAACCTGGATCTGGCGATGGTGATGATCGAGGCGCTGGCGCTGGCGCTGCCCGATTACCCCCGTGCGCCGGACGCACCCGAGGCGGCAAGCGTGCAGATTGTGCCGCCGGGCGCCGCCCCCTTGTCAGATGATGACACCAAGCCCCTTGCAGGTCTGGCGGCATTGCGCGACAAGCTGAAAAAAGGCGATGAATAACGCCAGGATTAGGGCTTGCATGGCAGGGGAATCAGAGTATGTTCCCGGCCTCATTCGCCGCACTGGTTTGCAGCGCCATTTTGATGGTTTGCTCCAGTGCCCAGATCGCAAATGGGCGGTCGGATAATCGGCGCGATGCGACTGAAACACGAGACGACGACACCACACAGGGGTGCTAGGGCCAAACCCATCCCCGCAGTAATTGAGGTTGAGACATGGCTGTCCCCAAGAGTAAGATCACGCGGTCCCGCCGCAACATGCGCCGCGCACATGATGCACTGGTTGCCGAAAATCCGAACGAATGCGGCAACTGCGGCGAGCTGAAGCGGCCGCACCACGTCTGCCCGTCGTGCGGTCACTACAATGAACGCGAAGTCGTTGCGCAAGCCGCTGAAATCGACCTCGACGAAGACGCGGCATAAGTCGCGCCGGGGCGCGATATGGCGGGCCGGACATGAGCGACCGACAGGCAGCCTTGACTGGAACGCATGTGCCCGGAACAGTTCTGTCAATTGATGCCATGGGGGGCGATCTTGGCCCCTCTGTGGTTGTGGCTGGCATGGCCATTTCCGCCGGCAAGAACCCGGACCTGCGGTTCATCCTACATGGCCCCAAGGACGAGCTTGAAAAGCTGGTCGCGCGCAAGCGCGGCCTGATCGACCGTGTCGAAATCCGGCATTCCGACCGGGTGGTCACGATGAACGAAAAGCCGTCGCATGTGATGCGGCATGGCAAGGGTACGTCCATGTGGTCGGCGATTGATGCCGTCCGTTCAGGCGATGCCCAAGCGGCAGTCTCTTGCGGCAATACCGGCGCACTGATGGCAGTCAGCATGATCCGGCTGCGCAAGATCGAGGGCGTGAACCGCCCGGCGATTGCCTGCCTCTGGCCATCTCGAAATGCGCATGGTTTCAACGTCATGCTTGATGTCGGTGCCGACATCCGCGCCGACGCCGAGGATCTTTTGCAATATGCCCTGATGGGGGCCAGTTATGCCCGCAATGGCATGGACCTGCCCCGCCCCCGCGTGGGGCTGTTGAACGTGGGCACGGAAGACCACAAAGGTCGGCCAGAGCTCAAGATCGCCGCCGACCTGATCTTGCGCGCAGCCGCCGCGGCCGACTTCGAATTCGTAGGTTTCGTCGAAGGCGGCGACCTGCCGTCCGACAAAGTCGACGTCATCGTCACCGACGGATTTACGGGCAACGTTGCACTGAAAACGGGCGAAGGCACCGCCAAGATGATCAGTGATCTTCTGCGCGAAGCGTTCAAGTTTTCCCCGCTGTCGCGCATTGCCGCGCTGCTGGCCCTCACCTCGATGCGCCGCCTGTCCAAGCGAATCGACCCGCGACGCGTCAACGGCGGCGTGTTTCTGGGGCTGAACGGAACCGTGGTCAAATCCCATGGCTCTGCCGATTCGACAGGTATCGCTGCCGCCATCAAGCTTGCTGCGCGCCTTGCCGCGTCAGGCTTCAATGACCGTCTTGCTGCCCGGATTGCACAAGCAGAACACGCGGCCGCATTGGCCATACAAGACCATGAGGTCCAAGGATGACGATACGAGCCGTGCCCGTTGGCGTGGGACATTACCTGCCTGACCGAGTCGTTCCCAACAGCGAATTCGCGACCCGTCTTGAAACATCGGATGAATGGATCCAATCGCGTTCGGGAATCGAACGGCGTCATTTCGCCGCCGAAGGCGAAACCACAAGCCAGATGGCCGTGGCGGCCGCGCGGCGTGCACTGGACATGGCCGGGCTATCCGCCGACCAGATCGATGCAATCATCGTGGCCACATCCACCCCCGACCTAACCTTCCCGTCTGCTGCAACCATGGTGCAGGCCGGTTTGGGGATGACACGGGGCTTTGCCTTCGATGTACAGGCCGTTTGCGCCGGTTTTGTCTATGCCATGTCCAATGCCAATGCGTTGATCGTATCCGGGCAGGCCAATCGTGTGCTCGTCATCGGCGCGGAAACATTCAGCCGTCTCATGGATTGGGATGATCGAACCACATCGGTTCTTTTCGGCGATGGTGCTGGCGCGGTCATCTTGGAGGCGCGCGAAGGCACGGGCACATCCCAAGACCGCGGCATCCTTGCGGTCGACCTGAATTCCGACGGCCGATATCAGGATTTGCTGTATGTCGACGGCGGCGTATCCAGCACGCAAAGCACAGGGGTCTTGCGCATGCAAGGCAAGGAAGTATTCCGACATGCTGTTGAAAAGCTTGCGGAAACCGCCGAAACCGCGCTCGCCAAGGCCGGGCTTGGTCCCGATGACGTCGACTGGATCGTGCCCCATCAGGCCAACCTGCGCATCATCGCCCGCACGGCCCAGAAGATGGGCGTAGGCATGGACCGCGTCGTGGTGACCGTGCAAGATCATGGCAACACCTCCGCCGCTTCCATCCCCCTTGCGCTCTCGGTCGGTGTCGAACGCGGCCAGATCAAGCAAGGCGACCTGCTTGTGACCGAAGCGATCGGCGGCGGCTTGGCATGGGGCGCTGTCGTTATGCGCTGGTAGTCCCCTCCGGCAATGAACCGCCTCCCTGCAAGTGTCTATATTGACTTGAGAAATCTCATCCGCCATCTTAGCGCTACAATTTGGGGGTGGATACGATGGCTGCAAAAACCTTGACACGCATGGACCTCTCGGAAGCTGTGTTCCGCGAAGTGGGTTTGTCGCGGAACGAAAGCGCGCAATTGGTCGAACGTGTGCTGGAGCTGATGTCTGATGCGCTGGTGCAAGGCGAACAGGTCAAGATTTCATCCTTCGGAACCTTTTCTGTCCGCTCCAAGACAGCGCGCGTAGGCCGCAACCCCAAGACCGGCGAGGAAGTTCCGATCCTGCCCCGCCGCGTTCTCACCTTTCGTCCGTCGCACCTCATGAAGGAGCATGTGACAAGCGGGAACAAGGCCGACGCATGAACAAATCCGCCCAGGCATTTCGCACGATCCGCGAGGTCGCCGATTGGCTGGGGGTTGCCGCACACGTGTTGCGGTTCTGGGAAAGCAAGTTTCCGCAAATTCGCCCGGTGAAACGTGCAGGCGGACGGCGCTACTATCGCCCCGCAGATATGGAATTGGTCGGCGGCATCAAGGTTTTGCTGCACGATCAGGGCCTGACCATCCGTGGCGTGCAAAAGATGATCCAAGAGGGCGGCATTGCCGCAGTGATGGCGCTATCGCCCTCACTTGAAGACTTGGTCGACGTCGAAGACGCAACTGCAGATGATGCGCTTGAGGTTTGGGCCGAAGATGCCCGCGCCGATCAGCCCACCGAGCCGGATACCGCTCTGCCCGTCGAAGACCCGCACGCTGCGCTTGAACGGGAACCTGAACTGGCCTTGGCCGCAGCAGAACCTGAGCCTGATCCTGAGCCCGAACAAGTTCCAGCACAGGACATCGCACCCGATTCAGCCGCGATCGCGGAGCCCGAGCCTTCTGCGATTCCTTCGGCGGCTCCCTCTGCGGCTCCGGCAGAACACGCGCTTGCGCCGCCGCCCCCCGCGCTTGACGCCCTCGGCAGTCTGGCAGCCTTGCCCGCGCGCATCGCCACCCTGCCGCCTGAACAACGCCAACAACTGGCCCCGCATTTGGCAGCCCTCGCCGCGCTGCATGAACGGCTTGCATCATCGCCAAGCGCGTGACGGAAAAAACCACCCTCAGCCTGCTTGCACCTGCGCGCAAAATCGCTAGAAGGGCGGAACGTCGGGCTATAGCGCAGCCTGGTAGCGCGTCCGTCTGGGGGACGGAAGGTCGCAGGTTCGAGTCCTGCTAGCCCGACCAACCGAAAAACCGCCCTTGCCCTTTGCGGCGGGGCGGTTTTTTGTTGGGCGTAACAAACGGGGACAGCCACACAATGACCCACAGCCCGGCAGGCGTGCTGCCCGACCATATGATCCGCGACATGCTGGATGCAGGCCAGATCATCACGGACCGCGCCCCCGACGACGATCAGGTGCAACCAGCCAGCCTTGATCTGCGCCTTGGCACCACGGCCTACCGCGTGCGTGCGTCCTTTCTTGCGGGCCATGGCCGCAAGGTCGCCGACCGTCTGCGTGACTTCCGGATGCATCAGATCGACCTGACTGGCGGTGCCGTGCTTGAAAAGGGCTGCGTCTATGTTGTGCCGTTAATGGAACATCTGGCCTTGCCACCCGGCATTTCGGCCGTGGCCAACGCAAAAAGCTCTACAGGGCGGCTTGATCTGCTGACGCGCGCCATTACCGATGGCGGGGCTGAATTTGACCGGATCACACCCGGCTACACCGGTCCGCTCTATGCCGAAATCTGTCCCCGCTCCTTCTCGGTGCTCGTGCGCCCCGGGATGCGCCTGAACCAGATCCGGTTTCGGATGGGTCAGTCGGTGCTGTCTGACGCCGACCTGCTTGCCCGCCACGCAGCCAGCCCGCTGGTCTCGGGGACGGCCGTGATTGACGACGGCATGGGTTTTTCGGTTGATCTGCAACCCAAAGGCACCGATCTGGTCGGCTATCGCGCCAAACCGCATACTGGCGTGATCGATCTGGCCAAAATCGGTCACTACACCCCCGCAGAGTTCTGGGAAGATGTCCGCACCACCGATGGGCAGATCATTCTTGACCCGGGCGCCTTCTATATTCTGGTCAGCCGGGAGGCCGTGACAATCCCGCCCGACTGCGCTGCCGAAATGTCCCCGTATCTGGCGATGGTGGGTGAATTCCGCGTCCACTATGCCGGCTTCTTCGACCCCGGCTTTGGTCACGCCGACGCAGGTGGGCAAGGCGCAAGGGGCGTGCTTGAGGTGCGCTGCCACGAAGCGCCGTTTGTCCTTGAGCACGGGCAGGTCGTGGGCCGTCTGGTTTATGAACGGATGGCCCAGCTTCCCAACCGCCTGTACGGCGCCGATCTGGCATCGAACTACCAAGGGCAGGGTCTGAAACTCTCAAAACATTTCAAGATGTAACGCGCACCGGCGCACAGCTTGGTTCTTCAAATATCGCCACCGGAGGTTTCCGTCCGCTCAGCCCGCGCAAACTGTCCGTTCAGCGCGACAGGCGCGAATAATACATCAACCCATGCGCAGTCATCGCATCTGAAAATCCGGTCCATGCGGCGCTGAACCCCAGCCAATCCAACCGGATGCCCGCCGCTATCTCTTCAAGGGAGCGCCGGCCATCCACGCCCGCCAACGCGCGCGCCACGATCCCCGGCACAGGGATTTCCGCTTTCTCGCCGCCCAAAGTGACTGGCACCACGCCTTTTTGCGCCGCCACCATGGCCAGTTTGGCCCCCGTGACGCCCTTCAGGTGCGGTATCGCTGTGGGCACAGGCCGCGCCATACGCCCCTTGGCCGATTTGGCAGCGTAAACCACATGGGTCCGGATGGTCCCGCGCAGCTGTTCCGCCAACGCCATGCGCCCCACCTGATCAAACCCATGCAGCAACCCCGCCTCACCGACCAGAGGAAGCGGATCATAGAGGTGCGCCTGCGGGCTTCCGACCCACTGCAACCCGGCGGTCCGCAACGCGGCGTCAAGTCGTGTCACGTCAAAGGGCTGATCTTGGGAATGCAGCAGCAGGTCATAGAACCCCGCGTCACTTTGTTCATGGTCGTGCAGATGCGGGTTACACTTGAACGGGTGGCCATCGGGCAGCCGCGCATAGATCGCCTTGGCGCGACGCAGCCGATCCTTCGGGCTACCGTGCAGCAAGGCCCCGAATGCCGCCTGCAGCGGATAGACACCGGAACGCCCATACGGCGCATAGACCATCAGTCCGATCCCACCACCATCCGCCAACGCCCCCGCAAGGGCATTGAACCCCGCCTGCGGCTCCACCAGATGATGCAGAACCCCGCAACAATCGATGTAATCGAATTGCCCGTATTGGCGCGCATCCAACAGTGATCCGGTCTCGAACCTGATCCCCGTCAACCCGCGCGCTTCGGCCCGCGCCTCGGCCACCGCGCGCGCCGCCTCGGACATGTCCAGATAAGTGATCTCATAGGGCTTGCGTGCCGAGGTCAGCACCTGCGCCATCTGGATCAACGCATCGCCCGTGCCGCCCCCCGCCACCAGCGCGCGCAGCGGTCTGGACCAATCCCGCAGACCCGCGAACAGGAAATGGTCAATTTCCAGCGGGTGGCTGGGTGACCCGGTGATCAGCCGCTTGGCCTCATCGGCGGGGTCGCGTTCCGGATAGGGATAGGCCTCGTATTGCTCTGACACGCTCATGTGCTGCGCTCCGCGTCATGCCCGGAATGTTCATCCAGCAGCGCCATTTGCGTTGTGCTCAACTGCCCAATTGGCACCACCCATGTGTGGATCGAAAAGACGACAGCGTCCGTTCTTGGCAGGCGCAACAGGCACTGCCGCTCCGATCTCAGAAACTCCGGGCGTGCCTCTGGCCTCACGCGCGGTTTCGCCTCGGACGCGGGATGAAACAACGCAGGCGAGGCATAAAGCAGCGCGTTTTGCCGCCATAACGGCGTATCGGCGCGCAGATTGTCGAACAAACGCTGCACCCGTTTGGCCATCATGTCGTCGTAGGGGGCCACCGGGACATGAATGCGTGTCAGGGGCCGCCCGATCCTTTCCGCCAACGTCCACGATGCCGGGAAACACAGCACCGCCGCCGTCAGAACATGTTCGGTCCCATCCGCAGACCTTTGCAGGATACACAGGTCTTCCTGCACCAGCCGCGCCATGGTTCCCAACTTGTCATCGCTGTCCAACGCCACCGCCCGTCCATCAGGACAATGACAAACCCCGAACTCCAATCTGAATGCTGCTGCCCCGCGCACCCATTCCAGCACCGCCTCGTATAGCTCCTCAATCGCGGCTTCGGCCCCCGGCGTCACCGCCACCACGTCATCACGCCGTGTCGCCAGCAGCTCCTCCCGCAGGGCTATTTGCGCCCCGTAGGCATCGTCTTGCACCAACCACGCGCGCGGGTCGGTCATGGGCTGCACACCCGGCAACCGCCGTGTGGCGGCTTGGTTCCAGAACGCGGATGGCAGCGATGATTGACAGATATGTTCCAAATCCGACCCGTTTCATGCCGCGAACCGGCGGGCGGTTGGCGGTTTCCAAGCCCACGCTGACCCCCATCAACCGGGGAAGGCGAGCGTGATGAATGAAGCCTATCGTAGCGCAGAGCGCAAGATCGACCCGACCAAGGGCCATTTGCTACCCGACGGCACGCGCAACGACAATAATCGGGTCGAGATCGGGCCGACCATGCTGGCCTATGACGAATGGGCAGAGGCGGGGCTAACGCTTCCCAACCTGCCGGTCATGCGGGCCTATCGTCTGCAGCGGTTGGTCGACCGCCTGATCGAACGTGACTGGGGCGGGGTTCTGATGTTCGACCCGCTCAACATCCGCTACGCCACCGACAGCACGAACATGCAGCTGTGGAACACCCATAACCCGTTCCGCGCCTGTCTGGTGACCGCCGATGGCCATATGGTGCTGTGGGACTACAAGAACTCTCCCTTCCTTGCCGATCACAATCCACTGGTCCGCGAGGTGCGCAGCGGTGCGTCGATGTTCTATTTCGCCACCGGAGATCATGGCCACAAAGCCGCCGATGCCTTCGCAGATCAGGTGGTCGAGGTGATGGCGGCCCATGTCGGCACCAACATGCGGCTGGGGGTCGACAAGATCTTGCTGCATGGGGCCCGCGCGCTGGAGGCGAAGGGCTTCACATTGCTTGACGGGGAGGAGTGCACCGAAAAGGCCCGTTCGATCAAAGGCCCGGACGAAATCCTTGCGATGCGTTGCGCCATGCACGCCTGCGAGGCGGCCATCGCCGAGATGGAGGTCGCCTGCGAACCCGGCATGTCTGAAGATGGCATATGGGCCGTGCTGCACGCCGAGAACATCAAGCGGGGCGGCGAATGGATCGAAACCCGATTGCTGGCTTCGGGTCCCCGCACCAATCCGTGGTTTCAGGAATGCGGCCCACGCGTTGTGTGCAACAACGAAATCGTGGCCTTCGACACCGACCTGATCGGCAGCTACGGGATGTGCGTCGACATCTCGCGGACATGGTGGGTGGGTGACGCCAGCCCGCGCCCCGACATGGTCGCCGCCATGCGCCACGGCGTCGAACACATCATGACCAACATGGACCTGCTCCGCCCCGGCGTCTCATTCCGCGATCTTGTACACAAGGGCCACCAACTCGACGCGAAATATGACCAACGCAAATATTCCTGCCGTTTTCATGGGGTTGGTCTTTGCGACGAATGGCCCATCATCGTCTACCCCGACAAATATGAAGACGGCGCATTCGAGGCCGAGGTCCAGCCGGGAATGACCTTCTGCGTCGAGGCCCTGATTGGCGAAGAGGGCGGCGATTTCTGCATCAAGCTGGAAGATCAGGTGCTGATCACCGAGGATGGATATGAGAATTTGACCCACTATCCGTTTGACGCAAGCCTGATGGGGGGCTGAGCGGCATGAAGGGTCTGGGAGAACCGTCTCAGGCTGCGGCGACAGACGCCAGAACAAGCCCCTCGCGCACCGTCAGCGACCGACAGAATGCCGGGCCGAACGCTGAAAGATCACGAACCAGGTCGGGAAACAGAAAACAGATCTCGGCCCGTGCCCCCGCGTCCAGCGCGCCCTGCGCCATGGCGGCCGGCAAAAGCGTTTCGCATTCCAATCCGTCGGCAAGGACCGTGTGGTGGGCGTCAAGCAAGATGTGATAGTAATCAACGCCCTGCCCCGCGCCGCGTGCCACGACCGTCTTGCCGTCGACCAGCGACTTGGCCGGCACCAGCACCTTCGCTTCACCAAACAAGAGTTCGGCCCGCCACCCCTGCACCAATACCGCGTGCTGCGGTGACAGGACCACGTCGCGGGTCGGCACGGCAAGGCCAAAGGCCCCGGGCCGCACGATGATCGGGCGCAGATGCGGATGCTCGGCAAGGTCATCAGGCCCAAGCGCACGGTTGCCAATCCACCGGATCGGGCGGTCGACCCCGTCACCGCAGGTCACAAGATCACCCGCCGACAGCGTCTCGATCGGTCGGATGCCTTGCGGTGTGGAAATACCGGTTCCCGCGCCAAAGCAGACCACCGTCGCCGTGCCGCTCGCATTGCTCGATATCGGATTGATGACAAGGGTATGGGGCTGCCCGTCGGATCCCGTAAAGGTGAAGGTATAGACACCGCCAGTGATCGAAACGGAATCATAATTCTTCACATCGAAGGTATCGCCTGGATCCATGCTTTTGACGATGATGTTGAAACTGTTGTCGAAATTCGACAGATTGATGTTGAAGACGTCATCGCCACCCGGTCCCTCACCGGGATTTCCCGGCGATCGCATGCCAAACTTTGCCACCATGAAGGTCCGGCCCTCGATATTGCCGCCATCGGTCAGGGTCACAATCTGGGTATCGTTCTCGTCCGACACGTAATCGGTGCCTTTGACCTCGTCCTTCCTGATGTTCGGGGTAAGTGCAATGGTCAGGGTTTCAGTTGCCATTATGCGGCCTCCGCCATGCCCGCATTGGCGCGGGCGCAAAAGGTAATCCGGGCGACCTGATCAAGATCTTCGACCAAAAGCGCGCCGCGATGGGTGTCGGCAAACGCCTCTGCCATTGCGGCGACGGCCTCGGGCGCGGTGGACGGATCGCGTTCGAACAGGGCGTTGTGAGTCAGGACATAATCCCACCCGCGCGGCCGGGCCGAGGCCCTCTCGAAGTCGCAGCGTCGCAACGCGTGGTCCTCGCCGATCAGGAAATTGTGAAACGCTGCGTCATTCTGTGCCAGACCAAGCCCAAAAATCTGCATCTCGTCCAGCAACGCCGCCGCCTCGGGCATCCGGATCAGACCCGCATCAAGGCCGCAACACGCAAGATATGTCGCCCAGTTGCCGGTGGCGGGCTCCGTCGGCGCCACCATGTCATATTCTGCCAGCCAGATGCCAAGCTCACGCCCGAATTGGACCGAACTGATGCCATCGATGATCCCGGAGGTCAGCGCCACGCCGGCCCATTCGGTCACAAGAAACCGGCGCTTTGTGTCAAAGGCGCGTAGCCGCGGCACCAGACCGCTGTCATGCAGCGCCAGCAATGCGCGCGTCTCGGCCTCGAACGCGGACTGCGTTCCGGGGCGGTCGAACAGCTTGATGAACAGCGGGGCATCGGGCATGTCCAGCCTGAGACTGACGGCGCGCGGGCCCGCCTTCACAAGGTCAAGATGCAACTGCGGCAACTCCGGCGGCAGATCCAGCGCCCCGGCCAGATCTTGCCACGCACCCGACATGGCGCGTCTTACCCGGTCGGCCCAACTTGCCGGGGTATGGTCATCCGGCGTGTCCGGCTCATGCTTTTCAAATACCATCTTGGGCGATCCCCTGCGATCCCCGCCGGCCTTTACTTTGCCCGACGAAGGCATTTTGCCCGTCCCCAATGATTGCACCTGACAGGACAATTGGGCCGTTAACGGCTCTGAAACGTGGAAAATTCAAGAAAAGTCGGCCCACATTTGGCCACATATGGGCACTGCCCGGCCATCCACGGCCCTCACACGAGCGCGTGAAAATAACGTCTCTGGCCTTGTATGACGGGCAAGCAGCGAACATCGTCGCGGGGTAGGCAATGAAAGGCCCCCCAATGCCAACCGAACGCTTCACCTTTCCCGGCCATGGCGGCCATGACCTGTCCGCGCGGCTTGATCTGCCCGATGGGCCACACCTTGCCACGGCGCTGCTGGCGCATTGCTTTACCTGCGGCAAGGATATTCCCGCCGCACGCCGCATCGCCGCGCGCCTTGCGACGATGGGCATTGCCACCCTTCGGTTTGATTTTACCGGCCTTGGCCATTCGGCTGGCGAATTTGAAAACACCTCTTTCACGTCCAATGTCGATGACTTGCTGGCTGCGGCAAAGGCACTGGCGGCACGGGGCATGGCGCCGTCGCTGTTGATCGGTCATTCGCTCGGCGGGGCGGCCGTATTGCGCGCAGCGGGCCGCATTGCCAGCGCCAAGGCCGTCGCGACAATCGGCGCGCCGTTCGATCCGGGACACGTCACCCATAATTTCGGCGATGCGCTGGAAACGATTGCCGCCGAAGGCGTCGGCGAGGTGATCCTTGGCGGTCGGGTCATGCGGATCGGCAAGGCTTTCGTCGACGACGTATCCGCCGAACAACTTGCCCCCGCCATCGCCAAGCTGCACAAGGCCTTGCTTATCTTGCACGCCCCCCGCGACGAAGTTGTCGGCATCGACAACGCCACGCGCATCTTCGCGGCCGCGCGCCACCCCAAAAGCTTCGTGACGCTGGATACGGCCGACCACCTGATCACGCGGCCCGAGGATGCCAGCTATGCCGCCGAGGT
>Ga0075467_10001331_pt1 | contig 20361 bp, 19 predicted proteins | sample DEB08_DNA_9_FD_75067 | JGI IMG/M metagenome (GOLD analysis project Ga0075467, IMG submission 75067) | Aqueous microbial communities from the Delaware River and Bay under freshwater to marine salinity gradient to study organic matter... | ecosystem: Environmental > Aquatic > Marine > Coastal ... | reverse complement strand
TGATCGGGTTGATAGGCACTAGGTGTAAGTGTAGCAATACATTCAGCCGAGGTGTACTAATTGGACGTATGTCCCGTAGGGAACGTTGGACATCGCTGTACAATTTTTGAGTGTTGTTGTGTTGAAGAGACGTCGAGTTTAAATAATCAATGATATGCGATTTTAGATTAATCAAGTTCTCTAAGTTGGTGCTTTGGGGGAAGGGGTCCACCCGTTCTCATTCCGAACACGGAAGTTAAGCCTTCTACCACCGATGGTACTCAGCAATGGGGAGAGTAGGTAGGCGCCAACTTAGAGCACTTGAACAAGAAAAACCACCGTACGGTGGTTTTTCTTGTACTCTGGCACAAAATCGCTTGGTGTTGTGACCTGGCTGATGAAACACTGCAACATAGAGGTGCCTCTATGTTGCAGACTAATGGCTTGGGTGCCAGGCTTAAAACCTGGAATCAATTGTATACCCAGGATACAGAGGGTGAGTGTCACATCCCTAATCTACGGCGGTGAATCGATCAATCATCAGAGGTCGGCAGCAACCAACCGTACCACCACTAAGCTGCCATCTTGGCATCTTTTTCTTTGGTACAATAGTCAGCAATGGAGAAATTTCGATGGTGGGCATTTTGGCGCCGAATGGCATACGGCACAGGCTTTGCTAGTTTTTGGGTGTTGGTTGGAGCGCTGGTTTTTTATTTCAACTTTTACCAACCGCCAAACTGTTTCGACGGTATTCTTAATGGAGCCGAGGTGGAGGTGGACGCTGGGGGAGGTTGCGTGCGAGTGCCGGCAAGTCAGGTAGTGCAGCCAACCATCGTCTGGGCAGAGGAATTTGAAGTCACTCCCGGACAATACAACGCTGTCGCGTACGTTGAAAACCGTAACCAAACGATCGGTACACCAGCGCTACCTTATACGTTTTCTTTCTTAAGTAATGGGGTAGAGGTCGCGCGGCGTAGTGGTACAACCGAACTGCCACCAAACAGCGTGTACCCACTCTTTGCAGGGCGGGTGTTTACCGACGGACAAGTGATCACCGATGTTGAATTAACCTTGGGTGAGGTGAGTGACTGGCTTCCAGCATCTTCGATTGCAGATCAGCTACGTACGAGCGACCTTAATCTGCTCAATGTCGATACTCGTCCTCGTCTAGAGGCTAAACTAGAAAACACTAGTTTAGATACCATCCGAGACATCGAGGTAGTGGCGACCATTTTTAATGACCAAGGGAAAGCGGTTGCGGCCTCACAGACATTTGTTGATACTTTCTTTGCTCGCACAACACAGGACGTTATTTTTACTTGGCCAAATACGATCGCTAAGACTGTCCGTAGCTGCTCGATCCCGACCAGTGTGCTACTGGGGATCGACTTATCCGGCAGTATGAATAACGACCAGGACACCCCGCCACAACCAGTGACAGACGCACTAGCGGCTGCCAGTACGTTTGTAGGTAGTTTGCAAGCCTTGGATCGTGTAGGTGTTGTCACGTTCGCAACCGAGGGTTCTTTAGTGCAGATGCTCACAGATCAACATCAAACAGTCGTTGATCTAGTGTCTGAGCTGACGATTGATCCAGGCGAAGAAGCTGGCCAGACCAACACAGCTGCTGCTTTTACTCTGGCAACCGCTGAACTGTCTTCGGCTCGACACAGTTCTGAAGCGAGGCGAGCATTCGTTTTACTAACCGATGGTTTACCAACCGCAGGAGGGACAGAAGAGGCGATTGTTGCAGCCCAAGCAGCAGCCCAAACTTTGATCGATAGTGGGGCTGACGTATACGTCATTGGACTAGGGCAAAATGTAGACTCAGAATTCATCCGATCAATCGCTAGTAGTCCTGATCAATCATATCTAGCTCCATCACGTAGTGATCTTAGTAGAATCTACGCTTCTATCACTGACTCACTCTGCGAAGTGGGGCCAACTAAAATTGAAGTGTTGGTGAAACCACCGGTTACGTTTGCGCCGCTGCGTTAGATGGATGTTTCCAAGTTTTTTAAACTTGTGGATAAGGACAAAAACCAAAGTGGTACACTACCTTCATATGTTGGTAAACACTCGATTGTGGGTAGGGTTTTTATTTGTGATGGCAGTTTTTTCTCTACCTAGTGATGTTAACGCCCAGATTCCAGGTTCGTTTAGCACCACCTGGGATACTAGTTTGCCTGGTTCATCTGCAAACAATCAGGTTTCTATATCTTATGGATTACCACAACAATTAGAACCAATAGAAGATTTAGAAGTATATTGGGAAGATACCGCTAATTCAGCTATTAATGGGACAACTACAATCAGTACCATTTCAAACACCATCACCTTTCCAGCTCCTGGTATCTATCGGATTGATAAACCCGATTTCTTTTTAAGAAGTCCGTTCTATGCAGATGATGCTGGAGATGGATCAAAACTACTTACAGTGGAGCAGTGGGGAGATGATGCTCCGTCAACATTTTCAGGAATGTTTTTTCTTGCCACCAATCTCACTTCAGTACCAAGTGTAGAAGCCCCTGACATGAGTCTAGCAACCGAAGCTGACGCTATGTTTGTTGGAGCCGCATCATTTAATTCCGCAATAAACCATTGGAACGTTTCGAGTATTGTAAATATGCAAAGTATGTTTCAACAGGCCACTTCTTTCAACCAACCATTAAATAACTGGAATGTGTCGAATGTAACTTTTATGGATTCGATGTTTCAACAGGCCACTTCTTTCAATCAGCCACTCAACGATTGGGGTGTATCGAGCGTAATTCATATGACGTCGATGTTTCAACAGGCCACTTCTTTCAATCAACCACTCAACGATTGGAATGTGTCAAGCGTTGTGAGTATGGAGTATATGTTTAATGGTGCCACAGCGTTTGATCAGTCTCTAGGTACTTTTGATCTTTCATCAGAACCAAGTATGGAAGAGGTGCTTGGGGAAGTCGGGTTAAGTATTGCTAATTATTCAGATACACTGACTGGTTGGGCAAATGCATCAATCGTGCCCTCAGGGATTTTCTTGGGTAGGGTAAGTGATGCCGATTCAGAATTAATTCCCTACTTCTCCACCACCCAATCAGATCGAGATATTCTTACGGCTGATAACAGCTGGACTATCACCGACGGCGGCCCAATCGACGCCTTCGAACTCGTATACGGTAGCACCGTCAACGCCTCACTAACCGGCAATGCTATTCAAACCGTCGCCAGTGGCAAACCAGGAACACCAGTCACTGTGGTACCAAACGAAGGTTTTGAGTTCATTCAGTGGTCAGACGGTAACACCGACAACCCTCGAACCGACACACCAACCACAGCCTCGGTGTCGGTGATTGCCCAGGTTGCACCAATTGCTCAGAGTTCTGGTGGTTCAAGTGGAACCCGTGTCGGACAACGTCAAAGTGACTTTATTGATGTAGAGCCGACAAAGGAATCAACCGACCGAACCGTCATCACCTCAGAAGGTATCGCCATCCTCAACCTCTCACCCGAAGAGCTTGAGAATCTACCCGACGACCAAAAACAACAGGTGATAGATATCCTACTTTCATTGATTGCAATCTTGACTGAAAAATGACGCAGATGATGACGGGAGAATGAGTCTAGTTTTGGACACTAGGTGACGGCTGACGTATTATGTACGCATGCAGCTCATGCGGACATTGTTTGGTGGTTTTGATATTGCACTTTTTAGTGCTGCATTAGTCTTATCGCTACTTGGTCTTATTACCATGTACACTCACGTTGGCGAAAATACTTTTTTCAACCGACAGATGTTGTGGATTGGTTTAGCGGTGGTTGGGATGTTGGCCGCCATGGTGCCTGACTACCGTTTTTTACGGACAGGCAACATCGCATTTTTTCTCTATGTAGCCACAGTTGGATTGTTGTTTTTAGTACTCCTGATCGGTGAAGTAACTCTTGGGGCACAGAGTCGTTTCGACCTTGGATTCTTTTCAATTCAACCATCAGACCCAGCTAAACTGGTGTTGATTATTGTGTTAGCCAAGTATTTTGCCAAACGACACGAGTTAATTGGTGATTTTCGCCACATTATCATTTCAGGAGTCTATGCACTGTTGGTCTTTGGGTTGGTGTTCATCCAGCCCGACTTTGGGTCGGCCATTATTTTGTTTTTTGTGTGGCTGGGGATGGTGTTGGTCGCAGGGATCAAGTTTCGACATTTAGCTACTGTCTTTGTCTTGGGGGCGGCTGTGTTTGGACTGATGTGGCAATTGGTATTTTTTGATTATCAAAAAGAACGCATTGGGACGTTCCTCGATCCACTCTCTGACATCCAAGGCGCTGGCTACAACGCTTACCAATCAACCGTCGCCATTGGGTCGGGCCAAGTCCTCGGGCGAGGCATTGGCTACGGTACCCAATCAAAATTCCAGTTTTTGCCCGAGTATGAAACCGACTTCATCTTTGCTGCCTTCGCCGAAGAGTGGGGACTAGTCGGAGTATTTCTATTGTTTATGTTGTTTGGGGTGGTGATTTGGCGTTTGCTGTCTCATGCCAAAGCGGCCGCAACTAACTTTGAACGATTGTTTGCGGCCGGGGTGGCGTTCTTATTCATCTCCCATTTCTTTGTGCATATTGGTATGAACATTGGGTTGCTGCCAGTAACGGGGACAACTGTTCCGTTTTTGAGTTATGGAGGGTCGCACCTACTGACCGAATTCATTGCCCTCGGGATGGTGATGGGGATGCGGCGCTACACCTCTATTACGCGTGAGCAATTCTCGGACACACCGCTTGGCTAGTTTGGTTGGTACACAGTGATTGTTTTTTGGGTCATGTCCGATACTGTCCGAGCACCTAGTTTGCTTTGGAGCTTCTGAGTTTTTTCATTATATGTATGTGGAGCACGCAAGAAATTGCGCAGCGCTGACTCTAGCGTTTCTGGGTTTGTTGCGTCAAACAACGTTCCCTCACTCTCGTCTGAAATAATGTCAGTAATCCCGCCGACATTCGAGGCAATAATCGGCACCCGTGCCAAACCAGCCTCGTGAAGTACATAGCCATAGGATTCTGATTTTGACGGTAGGACAAACAAATCAGCGGCTTTCAGTTTACTGGCTGCTTCATGTAAGTGACCAACTAGGAAAATATGTCGTTCTAATCCATGCTCTTTGATGTAGGCTGTTAGCTGGTCGTGTAATTCACCATTACCAATGCACACCAGCCGGACGTTTTTAAAGTCAGTCACCACGTTGCGGATAACTGCAAACAGCATCTGGTGTTGTTTAATTGGATGTAGTTCAGCCAAGATACACAGCCATACATCGGCAGTGTAGGGCGCCAGTGGAGGATGCAAGAGCACCAGGGAGGTGCGCGCAGTCAGTCTGCCTTCAAACTCAGGTACTGTACGCCCGGGGTTGATGACAACCGTGCGCCTTTGTGCGAGCGGCCAATCCATCTGACTCACAATCGCGTTTGAAACCGCGATCGTTTGGTGAGAAAACATGACCGTCCACCAGTGCAGTTTTTTGATGATGAGTTTTTGCCACCCGGGGCGATCTTCGTTAAATGCCCAGCCGTGCGCTGTAAAAATGACTCGAGGGACCAGGGCTAGTCTTCCAATAAAACACCCGACACCACCAGCTTTCGAGCTGTTAACATGGAGTACGTCTGGTCGCTCGGCCCGGATAATTCGCCATAATTCAAGCATAAATCGCATCTCTTTGGTAATTGAAATATCACGCTGGAGGGTTTGCAGCGTGATGGTTCTAATTCCCGCCGTGCCCAGTTTGTCGGTCAACTCTCCCGCACCACCGGTAATCACCACTGGCTCAAATTCTGAGTGATCAAGGGTAGTTGCTAGGTCATACACATAACGCTGCGCTCCGCCCCAATTGGATTTAGTAATAAGGAACAGGACTTTAGTTCGATTTAATTCAGTCATACTGCTCGTGTTACTAGGTTTGGGTCAATTGGGTCGTACCTCTTCAAAGCCTCCTTACAGGAGCAGTACACCTTTTGGAAATTAAAATTTCTCAAAAGGTCTTGCGAAGTGCTCCCAGCACTTAGCAACCCGCGCTTTTTCAGCCCGCAATTGCTCTTAGTGATGAGGAACAATATTTTCTTTCTTTTAGTTTGAGACACCATGGTATGGAAGTGAGAATAAGCTGCCGAGCAATTGGGTCGGACCTCCTACAGTCTGTCTCGCACGGCTCAACAACGACTGTTCCTTCACTTTGTTCAGGACCGGAGAAAACGAGAAGCAGTTCTCGTTTTCTCCCCAATTTGACTTTGTTATGAGGAATAATACCTTCTTTCGCTGCATGTATCGTATAGTACGCCAATTACGTTGCTATTTCTATCTATTTTACGTACGATAGATGTACAGAAATAACTACTATGGGAGAACGGACAAGAGAACTACTGGTCCTGATAGCCGGCGACATCGCCGTGTTTATGGTGTCTTTGTGGCTGACACTGTTGGTGCGCTACCTGGCTGTGCCTTCGATTGATACGGTCGCTGCTCACTTTGGACCGTTTCTTTTGCTGACCTCAATCTGGCTACTGATTTTCTATATGTCAGGTCTGTATGACAAGCACACCGTCTTTCTTAAGTCATTGCTATTTAGTCGCATCTTGAACACGCAGGTCGTCAACATCCTCGTCGCAGCCCTTATTTTTCTGGTGGTTCCGTTTGCAATCGCACCCAAAACCAACCTGGTCATTTACCTGTTTATTTCGGTGGCACTCTTCACCTACTGGCGCTTAGTGTTGTTTAATAAAATCTCGCCGCGCACCGAACACAAGGCCATCTTGATTGCCGACGGTCCTGAAGCTATCGAGCTGGTTGATGAAATCAATCATAACGATCGCTACAATTACTCGTTTGTGCGCATTATTGATGAAGCTACAGCAGAAAAAATCCCTGACTTTCAAGAGAAACTCCTTAAACTAATCGAGCAAGAGGGGATCAGTATTATTGTGGCTAATCCTAACGGTACCTACATTGAAAGGGTCCTGCCCAAGATTTTCGACCTGTCGTTCATCACATTTAAGCTTACCTTCCTCGACTTCTACAAAGTCTACGAAGACACGTTTGATAAAGTTCCACTCTCAGCCTTACGCTACGAGTGGTTTATCACTCATGTGTCGCAGTCAAAAAGCCTAGCGTATGATGTTGCCAAACGCGCGATTGATGTCGTTGGCTGTGTGGTCTTGGGGATCGTATTTGCAGTCTTACTGCCGTTTATCTACCTAGCGATGCGTCTCGAGGGTGACCGTGGTCCATTGTTCATTGCTCAAGAACGCATCGGCCGCCGTAACCAACCGGTGACCGTTTACAAAATCCGTACTATGACCGAAAACCGCTCTGCCAGTGCTACCTGGACCAACGAAGATTCGGCACAAGGGAACCGCGTGACCAAAGTCGGCAGCGTCTTGCGCAAACTTAGTCTCGACGAAATCCCCCAGATCTGGACTATCCTCAAGGGTGACATGTCGCTGATTGGTCCTCGCAACGACATCAAGGGTCTGGGTGAGCGTCTCTCGGCCGAGATCCCGTACTACAACGTTCGTAACCTGGTGAAACCAGGGGTCACCGGTTGGGCCCAGACCCACCAGCACTACATGGCCGACAACATCAGCCCCCAGTCCCTGCAGGAATCAAAAGAGCGCCTCTCCTACGATCTCTACTACGTCAAAAACCGCTCGCTGATGCTCGACGTCGCCATTGCCCTGCGTACCCTCAAAACTGTCATTGGTCGCTTTGGTATCTCACTCAGTTGGTGGCAGTAGGCACTGGGTTATAGCGCTTTTGTATTGGTTGATACTACTCACAGAAAAAGATTAGGGCTAGCAATAATCTTTTCAGCTGAGCGGTATACTGTAGCCACATGCGTGCTCTAGTAGTCCTGATGATATTTTTTAGTAGTGTATTGATCACTGCCCCAACGGTGGCTTTGGCCGATTCACCCGCCGATAGTTTTTGGTGCCAGTGGTTTGGGTGGATTTTACCAGCCTGTACGGCAGCCGTGGCAGAAGAGATTGAATCAGAGGAGTTGGTTATAGAAGAGTCCCCTGCACAAGAGGGCGTCAATCCGGATCAGGCTGAACTTGAGCCTGCTGAAAATTCTGAAGAAGAAGTGATGGGGGTGGTAGCTGAACCAGTCGAAGAGACTCCTGAAGCAGAACCGATCGTCGAAGAAGAAATTGAAGAGGTGGCCGAAGTGGAGGTTGCAGACGCCCCAGCCCCAGTAGAAGAAACTATATAAAATAAGATACGCTCGATGTATCCTATTCTGTTTTAAATTTGTTATACTGACCGACAATTATGGAACACTCACAGACAGGTAAAACTATTTTTATTATCGGCGTTGGCTACGTGGGCGAAATGCTCTGCGACCAATTAGGTAAGCGCGCTGACGTCGCGTCTATTATCGCGCTCGACAAAGAACCACAAGGTGAGTGGTGTGCAACCCTGCCCAAAGTCACCTATATCCAAGCCAACATGGCGGATGACGGGTGGCAGGAAATGGTCGCGAAACATAATCCTGACGTGGTGATTCACACCGCCTGGCAAATTCGCGCGATGTATGGTCAGTCAGATGAGCAGTGGCGGTGGAACGTCGATGGGTCTGGGAAGGTATTTGATTTTGCCTTCAATACACCGTCGGTGTCACGAGTGATTTACTTCTCAACTGCATCGTCGTACTCAGCCCGGGCCGACAATCAGCTCGAACACTTGTTCACCGAAGCCGAAGGCTTCCGTGACGACGACTACATCTACGCCAAAGAAAAGAAAGTGACCGAAGAATTACTCAAAGAAAAGTTTGACGCCGCCAAAGCCACTGGTAAATTTGTCCCGCAGGTCAGCATTGTCAGGCCGGCCGCTGTCACTGGCCCTAGGGGTCGCTACATGCGGATCCGGTTTGGTCTACAGTCGGCGCTGCAAGGAAACCTCAAAGGTGGGGTAGTCAACCGCATTATCACCACGCTCACGTCGTTTGTACCAGCGACCAAAGGCTGGGTGCGACAGTTTATTCACGAAGACGACGTGAGCGACATCGTGGCCACCCTATCCTTTGACACTTACGCTTGGGACTACAGTGCGTTTAATATTACTCCGGTGAGTGAACCAGTGTTGGCGGCAGATATGGCAGAGGCAGTAGGGAAGAAAATCCTTCCGATTCAACCGTGGATGGCTCGGTTTGCCTTTTGGTTTTTCTGGCACACCACAAGGGGACGAATCCCTACCTGTCCCGGTTCATGGCGATTTTACTCGTACCCAGTAGTCATGAGTGGTATGAAGCTCGCCCAGATTTATGAGTGTAAATACACCAGCAAAGACGCCTTTGCGTACACCGACGGCCGCTACCAGTCATTTGTCCCAGATGACATGAAGCGCCCAAAAGTAGCTTCCAAATAGAGCTTTTTCTGCTATACTCCGGCACATGTTAGTCGATGGAAAAGCAATTGCTGCTGAAATACTTGATCAGGTGAAAACTGATGTCGAGGCTATTGGACGTACGGTAACGTTAACCGCTGTTACCTGTGCGCCCAATTTTGAAACCAAAAAGTATCTCGAGATGAAAAAGAAGCGGGCAGCGTCAGTCGGTATTACGCTACAAATTGTTGCATTACCGGTAGAAACAACCACCGAAGAAATGACGTCAGCTGTATATACAAGCGCCCAAGAAACAGATGGAGTGGTAGTTCAGCTACCACTTCCTGAGCACATCGACAAAGAAACAGTCCTGCGGGCAGTGCCGGTTGCAAAAGACCCGGATGTGTTCGGGTACGGTGAAAAGCGCGACAAGGTACTGCCGCCAGTGGTTGGTGCCATTGATGAGATCTCAAAGTTGCACGAGGTGGAATGGACAAACAAACGAGTGGTAATCCTCGGGCAAGGGACACTGGTTGGCAAGCCAGCGGCACGCTATGCCCGCAAACGTGGAGCCAGGGTTCGAGTGTACGAGGACGGCACCCTTGATCAATCGTCACTCAAAACCGCTGACATCATCATTAGCGGTATCGGACAGCCACATTTCATTAAGCCAGATATGATTAAGGAGGGGGTGATTTTATTTGATGCTGGCACAAGCGAAGACGGTGGCGTGCTGGTTGGTGATGTGCACCCTGACGCCGAATCAGTAGCTGCATTACTCACCCCGGTCCCTGGTGGCATCGGTCCAATCACAATTGCGTATTTACTCAAAAATGTTGTGCAGCTTGCTCAGGCATAGCGTCACCATGTCTCACATGATATAAATACAGGTAATTTATGTCTGAAAAACCGGAAGCAACAGCCAGTGCTGGCACCCAATCATTTATCCGTTTGTTCCGAGCCGCAGCCGTTTTGGCAGCGATCATTTGGCTGGGATTCTTTGTATATGGAAATACAACTGGAGATGAACCAACACATCCTTTTAAGCTCGGACTTGATCTAGCGGGTGGTTCACACCTCGTGTACGAGGCCGATGTTTCAAAGATCGATCCAATGGAGGTGGGGGAACTGATGAGCGTACTGCGAGACGTTATCGAGCGTCGAGTCAATGTATTTGGTGTATCAGAGCCAATTGTTCAGGTAGAGAGTAGTAGTTTTGTGACCGACGAGCCAATCGAGCGATTGGTGGTTGAGCTACCTGGTGTCACAGATGTCAGTCAAGCGGTGGCCGAAATCGGCCGAACACCACTGCTAGAATTCAAGCTGTACGACGCCGAGCTTGATGCGCAGCAACAGTCCATTCAAGATAGTCTGGCTTCACTAGCCGGTACGTCTAGTGCCTCAGGGACCCCCGGCGCTATTATTGGTAACGTAAAAATAAATGGCGAGCTCATTTCAGATGAACCACCATTTACTGACACTGGTTTAACTGGCCGCTTCTTTGAACGAGCCGAAGCTGTCTTGCCGCAAAATAGCCAAGGATCAGGGTTTAACAGCTCACCATATTTAAATATTACCTTCACAAAAGAGGGCGGTGATTTGTTTGCCCAGATTACCCGCGACAACGTAGGCGAGCAACTGGGTATTTTTCTTGACGGCGAGCTTCTCTCAGCACCAGTTATCAACGAAGCTATCACCGGCGGACGAGCGGTGGTGAGTGGATCGTTTACTGCCGACGAAGTTAAAAACCTCGCTCAAAACTTGAACTTTGGAGCGCTCCCGGTTCCGATTGAACTCAAGAGTACCCAGACCATTGGCGCGTCTCTTGGGGAAGAGGTCCTCCAGAAAGGGCTACGAGCCGGTGCGCTCGGGTTCTCATTGGTGATCCTATTTATGTTGGTGTGGTATCGACTACCAGGACTAGTCGCTGGTATTGCGCTGGTGTCATATATTACGATTATGCTTGCACTGTTCCAGTACATCCCGGTTACCCTTACCGCCGCTGGTCTAGCCGGGTTTATCTTGTCTCTTGGTATGGCGGTTGATGCTAACGTACTCGTGTTTGAGAGAATGAAAGAAGAGTTTAAGTTAGGCAGCGGTAGTCGCGAAGCTGCCCGCACTGGATTTGCCCGGGCCTGGAGTGCCATCCGCGATGGTAACATCACCAGTTTACTGTCGGCCATTATTTTGTTTTGGTTTGGAACTAGTTTGGTCAAAGGCTTCGCGCTAGTATTTGGTCTGGGAGTCATCATCTCGATGTTCTCTGCCTTGGTTGTGACTCGCACACTGCTGGTGACACTGCCAGACGTTAAACAGTCAGACAAAACACTGTGGTCATTTTTACTTGGTAACGGTCTCTCTAAATAAACTGCCTATGACTACAAACATTATTTCAAATCGAAAACTGTACCTCGGGATTGCCGGGGCGGTGGTTGTCACAGCAATCGCAATCATTGCTGTGTTTGGACTACGGTTCGGGATCGACTTTACCGGTGGTTCGCTAACCGAGGTCTCTTACACCGCTGCACCAGAAAAACAGGCGCTGGAAACTGTTGTAACTGAATTGGGACTAGAGGGTTCATCAGTTCGTGCCTCAGTTGACGAATCAGGGCGTGACGCGTACCTAATTCGTACGCGTGACCTCACCGAGGGTGAGCGAGTCACTCTCCAAGAAGCCGTGACGCGACTGGGGAGCGACGGCGAGGTTAGTCGCTTCACCTCAATCGGACCAGTCATTGGACAGGAACTGCGCGACAAAGCCGTGTGGGCAATCGGTGCCGTACTACTCGTGATTATTTTATACGTGGCCTATGCGTTTGCGGGCATTGGAACCCCGGTCCGGTCATGGACCTATGGCGGGATTACCATCCTGGTCCTGATGCACGACATCCTCGTGCCGACCGCGGTAATGGCGATCCTGGGTGTGCTAGTTGGAGCCGAGGTAGACGTATTGTTTGTGATGGCTCTGCTTGCCGTACTAGGGTACTCGGTAAACGACACCATCGTTATTTTTGACCGCGTACGCGAGCAGCTTATTGCCAATCGAACCGAACACACAACTGAAAAAGAAGAAGTGGGCGTGATGCTGCAAGAGGTTACCTACACCCTCAACAAACCATACGCAGAGTTGGTGCAGACAGCAGTGAGCGAGTCTATGGCCCGGTCAATCAACACCTCAATTACAACTATGGTGTCACTGGTTGCACTCTACTTTATCGGTGGCGATGTCACTCAGACATTTGCCCTAGTACTATTGGCAGGTGTGCTCGCCGGTACCTATTCATCTATCTGCATCGCCTCACCACTAGTGGTCGCTTACGCCAAATGGCGCGGTGTAGACGTTGACTCAACTCAAACAATCAAAAACATCTAAATTATGATTATTGGAATTGCAGGTACGCTAGGAGCAGGAAAGGGTACGGTAGTTAAATATCTCAAAACAAAAGGCTTCGCACATTATTCTAGTTCAGACACACTGCGCTCAATTCTTGCAGAGCAGGGATTGCCAATTGATAGAGAGCATATGTCCAATTTAGCTAACCAACTTTCTAATCAACAAACTGGAGGAGTGCTGCAAAATTCATACAAACTATCGCAAGAGGCTGGTCATAATGATTGTGTTCTGGAAGCGTTACACCGCGTCAGTGAAGGTGAGTATATCAATAGTATTGATGGTGTGATTTTAGGGGTTGATGCCAGTATTGAAACCCGGTACGAAAGAATTAGTCAACGCGGCGATGATGCAAAAGATAGCGTCACTTTTGAACAATTTGTAATAGATAGTCAGAGGGAGGATGAGGGAAAGACAGGCTCCGGCCCAAATATTAAGGCGGTCATTGGTATGGCCGACCACACCATCATGAACGACGGCACGATCGAAGAGTTACACAAAAAAGTTGAGAAGTGGCTCAGGACAATACCCCACGTTATTACTTATCATATATGATAAGTAATAACGTGGTTGAGAAACTACAAACGGCGCCCTGAGGGCGCCGTTTGTAGTTTCTCGTTAGTCGTCTTAAGAGATTACCGTCCCCACAAACTTCTCTCCAGCTAGATAGTTTGCCAGTGCTTCTGGGCGCTCGCCGTTGATGAGGGCAACCTCGATGTTGGCCGCCTCCGCAGCCGCAGCCGCAATTGGGTCAAACGGGGCAGACATCCCTGGGTCCCAGTCCGCTGGAATCAGCTTTCGAAAATCAGCCCAGCTACTGGTTTCAATTTTGATTGCGTCAGGGTTGGTTCGAGGATCAGCTGTGTACAGGTAATCTATGTTCGAGAGGTTGATGACCTTAGTAGCCTTGACCAGCTCAGCAATCTGGATTGCTCGTAAATCGGTTGAGCAGCCTGGTCGATAGCCCGAAGCCACAATCACTGCTGGTGCGCCGGGTACGTCTTGTACGTCGTCCGGGTTAGTAAGCATAACCGGGTGGGCAATGTCACGAAATATGGTTCGTAGTAGGTGACCGTTGAGTCGGGTCGCATGGATCCCCATCCAGTCGAGGTCATCCGAGGTAAGGTCAGTCACCGCACCAGCTGCGTCTTGGTAGTTGCGGGCAGTTCGGCCGCCACCGGCAATCATAATAAAACGACGACCATAATTGGTCGTTTGATCAGTAATAAAAGCTTTAAGGGTGGTAAGAAAAGTAGTATCAATGCCGTCTGGGACGATAAGTGATCCTCCAACTGACATGACAATAGTTTCGGTGGTAGGCATACAAACCACATAATACAGGGCAATTGCATAACCGCAAATATGCTATTCTGTATAGACTAATTACGTTTAAACGCATACATATGTCACCAGAATTAGAACGAGCAGTCAAAGAGCGGATTGAGCTCGGCCACACCAAGGAACAAATCACGGCCGAACTCCAGGCGGCCGGTTACGACAACGCTACAATTGAAACAGTATACACAACCATTGTTTCGACCGTAACGGCCGACCCAACTACTGAACTCATTGGTTATTGGCAACTTGTAGCTGGATCAGTCGCACTACTCAAGCAAGAGTGGAAGCTACTACTGGTCTCTTTGGGATACGGGTTGGGATTGTTGCTAGCAGTCGGACTAATTGTATCTACGGCCTTTGCACTACTGGAATCGGCTCCACTAGTGTCTGGGATGTTTACGGTCGCAGCTCTGCTAGCTGGATTGATTGGACTGTGTGCGCTGATGTTTGGTTTTAAACGGGCCCTATTGATGCGACGCACGCAGCAGCCATTTCTAACTCACGTGCAATGGGTATTGCCACATATTCTTGGACTACTACTGGTCTCGCTCTACGTGCAGTTTGCAGCGGCGACCGGGTATCTGCTATTTATCGTGCCTGGGATTGCTTTGACACTGTATCTAAGCTACGCCATGTTGGTTCGATTGACTGGGACAGAAACTGGCGTCATGGCGTTAGTGCGTAGTACTGAGCTGGTGTACGGGCGATGGTGGGCCGTACTCGGCCGTACATTGTTTGCTAGCAGTTTCTTTTTGCTCGGTATGGTACCGCTCTTCGCTCTGATGATGTACTCGTGGCTGCGGGTAGACTTTATGTACGCTGCTACTGGGTTTGAAGCTATGTCGTCACCAGCGACTGTTCTGATTGATATATTTATCCCGCTCGTACTGAGCTTGCTGTTTTTTGCGGCCGCGATTCTGGTTGCGTTTTTGCTCCAGTGCACAATGATACTTTTGTTTGAATCACTGCAAGAGACAGCGGTACCAGTTACTCCCGAAGCCGAAACAAAGCTCTACTTCTGGATGCGCGTTGCGGTGATTGTTGGTATCCCGGTCACTATTTTAATCAATGGCGCTGATATGTATATGCAGGCAACCAACTCCAGGCTGGACGACAGCACCTTCCAAGCGGACCCCACCGCCTTTGAGCAACAGCTGTCCGCCGAGCAAGCTGCTGCCCAGGCAGAACTCGAAGCTTTTATGCAAGAATTCGAAGCGGAGCTTGATTCGTTCTAGTTACACTCGCAACCCCCCCACGCAGTTGATTCACCTGCAATCCGGTACTTGCGATCCAGGGTGTGCGGGATTGACCTATTCATTCTGTGTGGTACAGTTTCAAATGGAAGACGCAGCATATTGAAAGGGTAAAAAATGCTTACACGAAGAAATGTGATCCTAACAGGACTGGCGGGTGTTGGGTTGGCCGCTTGCGCTCAACCGCAAAACCTTTCGCCACAGACAAGAATGCCAGCACCGCGATCAAGCTATGGTTATGTCAACAACGACTACACGGCTGAAGTGATACCACCATCTGGTATCCAAAAACGCGTTGCCGAATCCGGCGATACCTGGGAATCATTGTTCCCGGGCAATGTCGAGGTCGGACAGCATCTCAACCGGCAAAACCGGGGGCTGGCGTTCGGACAAGCAGTCTTGGTACCAGATGGACCGATCACCATGGCTGATATCAACCCGTTTCCAGTGCGCCGACGGCTCGGTTCAGGTCACCATGTGATTTTTGACCACAGCAAGTACGCCTGGGCGCTCTACAGTGATGGGGAATTGGTGCGTTGGGGTGCCGCCATCGGTGGTTCGAAAACGACCCGTGGTACATTTACCGTGACAGAAAAAGCCGGTCCTGACCGGGTTTCCAATATCTACCCGCTGAGTACTGGAGGGGGAGCGGCCATGCCGTACTTCATGCGTATCACCGCCGGTGGAATCGGTCTACACGCTGGTCAACTGCGCGGCCAGCACGAAAGTGAAGGCTGCATCAGGATGTTATTAGATGACGCGCGGTGGCTGAATCTCGACATCGCTCGTCCACATGGGCTGCGTGTCTCTGTGGTGTAAACCAAGTAAAACAAATGAGGGTCAGACAAAACACGTCTGGCCCTTTTTTATACTGTATTACTTGCGCAACCCCCAGGCATTAGCCTCACCTTCAATCCGGTACTTCCGCGCGAGGGTAAATTGGTAGAATGAAAACGCAGCAATAATCAGGATTTTAGTAAATCGGTAGTCAATCCAAAATTCGGGACTAAGCATAATCCGGACGTATTCGTTAGCTAACCCTGCTAGCACCAGTACGGTAAACCAGCGCCAGGACAACCGTGCCCAACCGGCTTTGGTAATCGCGAACGTCTTATCGAACATCCGCTCTAACATATGCTTCTTCTGCCAAAACCCCGCGAGGATAGCCGCCGCCAAGCCCCAGAAATAAATCGTGTCCGCCAATATAATGGCGTCTGGTTTATTAAAGTACAGGGTCAAAATCCCCGTGACCAGCGTGAGTACTCCTGACACCAACGGCATCACCGGAATGTGTCGGTGGTAGGTCCAGGCGACAATCAAGCTGACCAAGGTAGCAATCACCAAGGCCAAGACAGCACCAGAAAAGGGAAGTAGTTGCCCCGCAACGAAAAAAGTAACTAAGGGCGCAAACTCGTAGCTGACTTGGATAATTGCGCCAATGTTCATGCGCTGATTGTAGCATGAGACTCTCACGCTAGTTACGTGGCATCAACCAGAGGTTGACAAATTTTCGTATCGTGTTAGGTTACTGGTATCCGAGGAAGCCAGACGGCAAATCGGGCAAACCATCGCTACTCCAATTAGGGGATGACTAGCGATACAAGCAAACCGAAGTCAGCATTTCCGCCGACTTCAAAAAAGGATCTTTTCCATGTTGAAATCAAAATTCGCAATCTCGAGCGTTCTTGCCCTTGCCCTGTCCGCAAGCAGTGCATTGGCCGGGGGTCATACCAGCGACAACGAATACGAGGCCTATGGTTACGGTGAATACGGCACTAGCTCCGGTGTGGATGCAGCCGGGCAGATCAACTACACTGAATCCGGCGCGATCGGTGGTGTGGTGACATACGCGACAGCAGCGACCCAGCATCCCAATGCCACAGGCGCAGCCGAAGGTGAAGTGCAGTACTATTCCGTTGGCCTGGCGGCAGATGAAGACTCGTCCAGCGTCGTCGGTGGTGGCGGCGGTATCGTCGAAGTCGGCTCCGGTGTCCTCGTGAACGGAGACGTTGTCCGTGACGAAGAAGCCGAAGGTGAATCCTACGGCAACTACGGCGGCGGTGGCGATGCTGCTGGCGACAACACGTTCACGGTTGCTGCCGGCGGAACTGTCGGTGATGCAGACGCGGCGACCAAGGTGCGTCTGCATGGCGGCAGCCACGATGCTGCCAGTGCCCGCAACAAGTCCGGCATGATCTCGGGCGCAATGGCCTCCGGCGAGGATGCCAGTAGCTCCAGCGCAGGTGGCTACGCCGGTTCCTACGCCCTGGCAAGCGAAGTCGAAAACGACTAAACACAAATCCAAGCATCCGCTTGAAATAAGATTCCCCGCATCATCACGATGCGGGGATTTTACTTGACAGACCTTCTTATGTGTGATAGATTCCTGTCATCTCAGATTTTACTGGGAAAGAAAAGTTCTCAACCAAACAACGGTTTATCTACGAAAGGACAAACCATGATCTTCCCAACAAAAAAAGTGCTTATCGTTGCCTTCGGCCTCGGTGGTCTGGCTGCCTGTGAAACCACCTATGATCAAGCGGTCCTGGAGCCAATGATCATGGCCGATGGCACTGCCGTACAAAACGCGTTTTCTCATGCAAAAGTTGACGGCTGCCTCGGGCACACCGTCACAGTTGCCACGACCGGCATTGACTTGGTCACCAACAAGCACCTTGGCTTCGATGAAATCCATGTGAACACCGAGGTTGGCAAGAATGCGTGTGCCCATGCGGCGACAGGCTTCGGCATAGCCGCTGCAGGGGCTCTGGCAGACCCAGCTGACATCGACAACAGTAGTGCCTCAGACGCACTCGCAATTTCAGGTTCGGAGTCAGTCGCTCAGATTTTCTGACCGACAGCTTCTCATCTGATCGAAATAAATAGACCTCCCGAATAACAAATATCGGGAGGTCTTTACTTTTTTAAATAAATATGTATAATATTTATAGAAAGAGAGGGAGATCTCAACATGAAATATATCCTAATGATTATCTTGGTGTTGTTTCCCGGATACGGATACACCCAGCAAGCTACGTTTTATGAAGTGGAGGCGATGCTTGAAGGGGTCGACCTAGATGCTCTCAATACAAAGAGGGTCATTACTTGCAGAAGGGTTGGTCGAGCTAAAGAGGAGGGTGTGCCTAACCGGGCTGATCCAACTTGGATGATAGCAACCCAGCAAGTGCGTGATCGTCTACAGTCTGAAGTCGCCACTTTAAACGTAAGCTCTCCAGCACACGAGTGGACTTTAGAGTGTCGTCCGTCATTCACACAGTTTGTGCCTACCATCATCACCATGCTTGGTGGCGCTGCCGCTGCAGAAACTGCCCGGTGGTACCCATCAGTAACAGTGGTGATTGATGGAGAAAGTGTTCGTGTCACCGACTTCGATGAACGTCGCCGGTATGCCACGTGTCAGCCATATCGACCTGATGGTTTCAGACAGCGTTCATTCATCAAAGCCGGTTGCTGAGATGATGACAATTGAACAAAAGGCCCCCATTTCTCGGGGGCCTTTTTCTATGTCTGGAATAATTATTTAAAAGACCTTGTCTTATTTTTAAGGTTCTCACTAGTGTTTTTTACGCCGAAAAATCACTGCCGTACAAGTATGAAAGAGTATCAAGGGTAAGCGCTTGCAATTTTATTAGAGGTCTGTATAATGGCGCCACTGTCGAGCGAACGAGTGTTGCTCAAATGGATGCTTGCATACATTTGAATGACCGAGTGAGCGCGGACAGGAAGCTCTGCTTTCTGTCGAACGGAGGTAATCCGGTCCAGTAATTGTTTTTTGATAATACTTACAAATCGATATTGCGGTGAGATTTATTCTCGCAGTGATAGAGAGGGTAAGGACTATGTGAAGAGATTTACATAGTTGAATAGATATACCCGTACGTCCCATACGTGCGGGTATAGTATGTTGAATGAACAAACATCTGAAAGATGTATTGTGAATTTACTTCTTGATTTTCTCCTCAAAAAGAAAATCACTAGAAGCTGAAACTCCAATACTCAATAAGATTTTGTAAAGACAACATGCATCACAGCAATAACGCTGATACTTCCACAAGTATCAGCGAGCAACCAAGACAAGAGATTTTTTCTTTTGTCTTATCCTAATAGGAAAATAGTTATCAAACGCGCGAACAAAGAAGTACAATACGCGCATTATGTTTGATAGCGCAGATACAAGAATCTTCGGATTCAGTACCTGTCTTAAATTAGAGTTTGATCCTAGCTCAGGATGAATGCTGGCGGCGTGGATGAGGCATGCAAGTCGAATGAATTTAGATTCATGGCAGACGAGGTAGGAACACGTAGGTACGTACCCTAAAGTCAGGGATAACCTGTCGAAAGGCAGAATAATACTTGATGGTCCCTTCGGGGTAAAGATTTATCGCTTTAGGAACGGCCTGCGGTCTATCAGCTTGTTGGTAAGGTAACGGCTTACCAAGGCTACGACGGATAGGGGAGGTGAGAGCCTGACCCCCACCGATGGAACTGCGACACGGTCCATACTCCTACGGGAGGCTGCAGTCGAGAATCTTCCGCAATGGACGAAAGTCTGACGGAGCGACGCCGCGTGGTGGATGAAGCCCTTAGGGGCGTAAACACCTTTTATGAAGGAGGAATTTTATTGACGTTACTTCATGAATAAGGGGCTCCCAACTCTGTGCCAGCAGGAGCGGTAATACAGAGGCCCCAAGCATTATCCGGATTCACTGGGCGTAAAGGGTGCGTAGGCGGTGTTATTAGTCGGGTGTTAAATCCTGGGGCTCAACCTCAGAATCGCATTCGAAACGGTAACACTAGAAGAAGTAAGAGGTGAGCAGAACTCTCGGTGTAGGGGTGAAATCCGTTGATATCGAGGGGAATACCAAATGCGAAGGCAGCTCACTGGTACTCTCTTGACGCTGAGGCACGAAAGCATGGGTAGCGAATCGGATTAGATACCCGAGTAGTCCATGCCCTAAACGCTGTCTGTTGGTTATTGGAGGAATCGACCCCTTCAGTGACGAAGCTAACGCGTTAAACAGACCGCC
>Ga0075467_10001328_pt1 | contig 20370 bp, 20 predicted proteins | sample DEB08_DNA_9_FD_75067 | JGI IMG/M metagenome (GOLD analysis project Ga0075467, IMG submission 75067) | Aqueous microbial communities from the Delaware River and Bay under freshwater to marine salinity gradient to study organic matter... | ecosystem: Environmental > Aquatic > Marine > Coastal ... | reverse complement strand
TCATAGATTAATGGTTTAGACTTAGCGTCAAGCGAGTTGAAAATCGATTTTGTATGATGGTATTGTCTTCAGATTCTAAAGTGTTTTTGTCGAAGGTAGTCGCTCGATTCCAAAACCAAAACTCGTCTTCTTCATAACTGAATATTCCAGAAGAACTTTGAATTGGAACAAAGTATACAGTTTCAAAACCAAGTCGAAATAATGGGCTTATCCGAAAGTCAATTCCTAGACTTGGGTTTAGATAGAATTCCCTTTCTTCTGTGAAAAGAGAAAATTTTCCACTATCGAATGTTTTACGGTTTATCTTAAAGGAATCTTCGTGAGTAAAGGTGCCATGTGAGGCTCTCATTTTGCGATATCCAATTCCCATTGAAGCGTTCAGATGAACACGATTCCGTTGAGATAAATCTTGATGAAAGTCAAACCCTAATGCATTGGAGCTGTATATGTTTTTTTTCAATGATGATGCGGCACTCCAACTAACCCCCCATTTATTGTTTATTGGATATTCTATTTTTGAGCCTAACACCCAAACAAGCGTATTGGATTCATTGAAGTTTATTTCATTGGATAAAGGAACGTATTCAAAACGATGCGAATTGAATTGAAAGGGATTAAGTCCCACATTTAATGAACTTCTTAGTTTCGAAAAGAACAAAAATATTTTTTGTTTTCTTGTTATGGAGGTCTTGTTCTCTTTTTGACTTAGAAGATAATCACTCAATACAGCACTGAATGCAAAGCGTTCGTTTTGCGGAATTAATGTTCCTTCAGAAAGGTGTTGGGTGGCAAAATAGGTGGTGTTTAAGTAGAAGCTTTTCGTGCTATTTTTCCGTTTAAAACCTGTGTTGTAATGGATGAATTTAAGTCGCCACTTTCCATCGGGGTCAATGTCATAAGAAGTTAATGACTTCCAATTTAGTCGTTCATAGAAGTTGAATAGCTTAAAATCTTCTTCTATTTCCTTTGGATTTCTTTCTCTAGTTGCTCGAATCAATGCAAAGGAGTTTACATCTATATAAAGTTCTCCTTTGCTTTTTTTGTTTGAGTAGTTGAGTTGGATAACGGGGCGGCCGTCGTATACCAGCGTATCTTTTATTTTAAGTTCATAGTCGTTTAGCCGTGAAAGCCTGAGTGGGCCATGCCTTCCCAATACAAAATCGTCATAATGCACATCATGGATACCACCATAAATTCGAATCTCTACCGAATCCATATCGATAGCATCCAGTTTATGTTCTAAAATCTGAACATTGCCATCGGTTTCTTTTTTTGCATAGGAAAACTTATCAGCTTTTGTTAAAGTTTCTGCCTTGTAAATAGGTTTGGTTCGAAGGCTATCCCAATAGGCATGCTCCCGATAGGTTCCATAGATTTGTTCTTGTTGTGTAGGATAGTTTTTTGGGATAGCCGCAACTACGTTCCGTATTAATTCTTTCGCAGGGTCTACATAATCAAGAATTACCTCTTGGAGATTCTCCGTTTTTGATTTAAGGCGTACAACATTTTCCTTGGATGGTTTTAGGAGAAAAGTATGATTCTGGTATCCAATAGCACTAATTTGAATTTGAATTGTTTCAGCATTCGAATACAATTCAAATTGCCCTGTATCATCAGAAATAAACCCCTTATTTCCTTCATAAGAAAAGTGTCCGAAGGGTATGTGTTGCCCAGACTGATCATCAACCAAGGTTCCATAATAATGGTTTTGAGCAAAACAATAGTGCGTCAAAAGAAGGAGTAAAAACGGTAACGCTTTCATCACTAAGAATTTAGGTTCTTACAAGTTAATACAATATTTTTAAATCAGTTTAGTCTTCTTCTAAAATAGCATAGCTGTAATTATCAACCCATTTTCCACGAATCGGCAAAATCTTACGATGCATTCCCTCTCGTGTCATACCGACTTTTTCGAGTAGTTTAATGGAATTCAGATTTTGAGTAGCTACACCCGCTTCGATTCGATGTAAGTTTAGGGTTTCAAAACCATGCTTTAGAATTGCTAGTACCGCTTCAGTTGCAAACCCTTTATTCCAAAATTCTGGAATCAGGCTGTAGTGAATTTCTCCTTTGTTGTACTTGGGAGTAGTAAGTCGCATTCCTAATTCTCCGATAAACGTATTGTTTTCTTTTAAACGAATGGACCAACCCAATTGCTGCCCTTGTTCTGCTCGTTGAGGCTCAAATAGGGGTTGAAGGAATGTTTCAGTCACTTCAAAATTTTCAGGAATACCAATAGTGTTGAATTCTGCAACCTCTGGAAAACAGTTTTTATAGTGAATGTCTTTGCAGTCTGCCTTGGTAAGTGGAGCGATAAGTAGTCGGGGGGTGTGAATCATTTTGCTAGGTTGTTGATTCGGTAAACAGCTGTTCTAGGTTTTCGTTTTTAAGCTGTAAGCCTAGAATCTTGAGTTCATTGTCGTGTGCAAAGTCGAAGACTTGAGGTCGCATGTCTTCTTGGGTATCGAGATGTATTTCATAGTTAAAATCAAAAGTGTTGACCACCTTAGTTGCATGTGGGATTTTCGACAAAGCCTCGGTTTCAATTCGGTAGTCAAACTCAACTAAAATAATTTGTTGTTGACCTTTACGGAGTTCGTCTAGGTTTTGATCAGCAACCAGCTTACCTTCTTTTATGATCAATACACGGTCACAAATACTTTCTACTTCTGAGAGGATATGACTGGATAGGATTACAATTTTATCTTCCCCTAGGGTACGAATTAATTTTCGAATTTCGACCATCTGATTGGGATCGAGACCAGTGGTAGGTTCATCTAAAATTAAGATTTCAGGATCGTGAAGCAATGCAGCAGCAATTCCAACACGTTGTTGGTATCCTTTGGAAAGGGTTTCTATTTTTCTGTTCTTAAATTCAGTAAGACCTACTTGCTCGATGATACTTGCAAATGGTGCGTTCTTGATTTTATAAAGCGAAGCAGTAAATTGCAGGTATTCTAAAACGAATAACTCTCCATACAACGGATTATTCTCGGGCAGGTACCCTGTGCGTTGTTGTATGCTTTTGAGGGAGTTTCGTAAGTCAGCTCCTTTGTACGTAATCGTTCCGTCCCAATGTTCAATTGATCCAGTTAAAATTTTCATGAGTGTAGATTTTCCTGCGCCATTTGGACCTAGTAAACCGACAACTTCCCCAGCCTTCAACTCTACTGAGATACCTTGCAGTGCTTCGATCGTACTGTATTTTTTCTTGATTTGATTTAGAACTAAAGCCACCTGTTTTTTTTATAAAGGTAAATTAAAATATGTTTACATGCGTTTGTATATAAACCAAGGAATGCGCTCAAGAATCCAAGCGATTATTACCCAACGTCGGCTGATATAAACAATTCTTTTCTTTCGTTGAATACTTCGAAATATTTGCCTTGCAGCTTTTTCTTTACTGGATACCCAGAACATTTTATCCGCTTTTGCCATTGCAGTTTTCACAAAGCCCGGACGAACATCAGTGGTGTAAATAGGCAGCTTATCGTAGGCTACTTTCTGAGCCATCCCTTCAAGATAAATCGATTGATATGCTTTTGAAGCACTATATGCTGGTGCTTGTCTCCCTCCTCTGCGACTTGCAACCGAAGAGATGTTGACTAAATGACCCTGTCCTTGTTGCTCAAAATAACGCATACTCCAATTGACTAATTGGGTAAAGGCAATTACATTCAACTGATTGGTTTCATTTTCTAAGGAATAATCATAGTCCAAATTGAGGTGCCCAATCCCAGCGCTGATAATAAAAAGATCGATGCCTTCTAATGTTTTTTCTAAAGTTTCAAGTTGTTCTATCGTATTGGGTTTTGTGGTGTCGAATACAGCTATGTGTATCTGTTCTGGATGCTCTTTTTGAAGCTCTAGAAGATGACCTTCCCTTCTTCCAGTAACGCCAACATGATAATTGTTCTCCACCAACTCTCGTGCAAGGGCTTTTCCTATTCCGGAACTTGCTCCAATAATAACCGCTTTTTTGAGTTTCTTTTTCATGTGGTAGTTTTATAGGCTGAGGTGGGTGTCGTCACAAAAAGGTGTTCTGTTACTTTTTTTACAGTTACACAACCTTGTTGTTCCTGTTCTTTTTACAGCAAATTTTTGTGGTTTAAACTTGGTTCCATGATGCGAACCATCGCAAAAAGGTTGGTTTTTACTCATCCCACAAGCACACCAGAGATATGCTTCTCCTTTGGTTAAGGATACAGAAATAGCTTCTAAAGTAGTTGTATCCGTTTTTTTAAATCCTGCGCTCCATTCACTTTTTAAATCTGGAGATTTAACAAAAGGGTAAAAATAAGAAGCCGTCCAAGGATCGTTTGTTTTTTGTTGTAAACCGTATTCTTTTGGATAACTGCTCTGAAAGGTTGCTGTCCCAAAAAGCTGATCCCAAAGGCTGAACATAATCCCGAAATTTCCATTGGGTTCACTCGCTGTATCTAATTTGGAAGTCCCATGGTGGGAATGATGAAAGGCTGGTGTAATGATGATGCGTTCCAATATTTTTATTATTGGACGTAGAGCAGCATATTGATAAAAAGGCTTATCCCATTTCAGTTGACTGTGCGAACCTATGATAATCAATTGCTTTATAATCAGACCCAATGCAACAACTTTTCCGCCTCCTAAAAAAAGAATTAATGCAACCCACCAAATGTTAGGCATTAATAGATAATATAAAAGCGCATTGCGATAAGAAACAAAAAACCCCATCTCTTCAGCTTGATGATGCGGACGATGCAATTTCCATAAGAAAGGAGTTTCGTGTGCTGTTCGATGATACCAATATTGCAGTACATCGTCTATTAGTATATATGCAGCAAACAAACCAACAAAGGGTAGTGATGCTAAAGCTAAACGATATTGAGGAAAAAAGTAAGTACCAAGACCGAACATCAGAAGAATAATTATTGGTTTTACTAGATTCCCAAGAACAAAAAAACTTAAGATTTCTTGAATCCAATCTCCTTTTTTTCGATTTGAATTTTTTAAAAAACCTGAGATGCTTTCCAATATACCAAAGAGCAGGATAATCCCAACAACAAAGTATACGTCAATATTTTTTATCGTTAACAGTTCCTCAATCATAAGGGATATTTATTGCAATTAAATTCATAATATGATCTTAAATGTACAGATTTCTTTACGTAGGGTAAATTAAATAGCTAAAAATTTGTTTTTCTCAATCTGGAGTGTACATTTGTAATCTATTACAACAATAATGAATACAACAACTACATATTTCAACCGTTTCTTTTTCTTCTTTTACCAAGAAGAAAACAGGGCATTGTAATATTATTAAGTTGATAACCTATACAAGTCCTGATTTAATCGGGACTTTTTTTTTGAACAAAAAGGAAAACTAAAGAATGCAATCGATCATCGCCATACAAGGAATACAAGGTTCTTTTCACCATCAGGTGGCATTGAACTATTTCCCGACGGACATACAGCTTTTAGAGTGTTTAACTTTTGACGCACTTGCAGATGCACTTGTTTCAGGGAAAGCAACACAAGCTGTTATGGCAATTGAAAATTCTATTGCCGGTTCGATTATTCCAAATTATGCTTTGCTCGATCGCCACAACTTACAGATAATAGGGGAATCTTATTTGAATATTGAGCACAACCTAATGGGGCTCAAAGGACAATCAATAGCTGATCTGAAGGAGGTACATTCCCACCCGATGGCCTTGTTGCAGTGTAAAGCATTTTTTTCGAACTACCCCCACATTCGTTTGGTAGAAGCTGAAGATACTGCAGACATTGCCCGCAAAATTAATAAAGAACAACTTCAGGGAATTGGAGCAATAGCGAGTGTTAAGGCTTCAGATATTTTTAACTTAGAGTTATACGCTGCATCGATTCAAACCATAAAAAACAACGTTACTCGTTTTGTGATTATTCAAGCCAAAGGCGCTTTGGTCGAAGAGAAGCAAATCAATAAGGCGGCCTTAAAGTTTGTTTTAGACCATCAACGTGGGAGTTTAGCTGCGATATTAAATGTTATGAGTGACTGCCAGTTGAATCTTACCAAAATTCAATCCTTACCTGTTATCGAAACCCCCGGCAAATATGCCTTTTTTGTGGATGTTACCTTTGATGTTCTTGATCAGTATAAAAAAGCGCGATCCATAATTGAAATTATGGCAATTGAATTTAAAATTCTTGGAGAATATCCAAACAATAAGATATGAGTACACCAACAGCACAACGCCTTGAAAGCGTAAAAGAATATTACTTTTCTAAGAAACTTAGAGAGGTAGCAGCTTTAATTAAGGCTGGAAACCCGATTCTTAATATGGGAATTGGAAGTCCAGACTTACCGCCAGATCCTTCTGTACTCGATGCAATGCAGCAGAGTTTGTCGGATTCTAAAGCCCATATGTATCAAAGTTATCAAGGGCTACCTGAATTGCGCGAAGCCATTGCATCTTTTTACCAACTGCATTATGATGTAACCCTAAACCCAGCCAACGAAATACTCCCGCTGATGGGATCTAAAGAAGGGATCATGCATATTTCTATGGCATTTTTGGATAAGGGAGATCAAGTGTTAATTCCCAATCCGGGATACCCTACCTATAGTTCCGTTACCCAGTTACTTGAGGCGGAAGCTGTATTTTACGATCTTAAAGAAGCGAATAATTGGCAACCAGATTTCGAAGCACTAGATCAAATGGATACCAGTCGCATCAAAATAATGTGGTTGAATTACCCACATATGCCAACTGGTGCACAAGTTGATACGAACACTTTTAAACGTTTAATCACTTGGGCCAAAAAGAATAATGTTTTGTTGATTAACGACAATCCGTACAGCTTTATCCTAAACGATTCTCCGCAAAGTCTAATGAGTCAGCCTGGAGCAATGGATGTTGCTTTGGAGCTGAACTCTTTGAGCAAGGCTTTTAACTTAGCAGGATGGCGAGTGGGTATGCTTTCTGGGAATTCAGAACACATCAATGCCGTGCTTAAGGTTAAGAGTAATATGGATTCAGGTATGTTTTATGGAATTCAAAAAGGAGCTATTGCCGCTTTGCAATTAGAAACTTCTTGGTTTACTGAACTCAATAAGGTGTATGCAGAACGCAGAGAGGCAATGATTGAATTGGCAACGCTTATGGGAAGTACCTTCGATCCAAAAAGTGTTGGTATGTTTTTGTGGGCCAAGTTGAATGATCCCACAATCAAGTCAGAAGAGTTTATCGATACTATCCTTAAAGAACATCATATTTTCATTACTCCAGGAACTATTTTTGGAAGCCAAGGAGAAGGATATATTCGCTTTTCACTGTGCGTGAAAGTCGAACAAATTCAAACCGCAATTAATCGATTGAAGTCATGAAGATCTATGTAATAGGAATCGGTTTGATTGGTGGATCTATGGTTTTAGATCTGAAGGAAACCCTACAAGATGTCGAAATTATTGGTATAGATTCCAATAAGGCACATCTTGACCAAGCGCTGCAGATTGGAATCATCGACCGTATTGGTACTTTGGATACAATAGCAGAAGCCGATCGGGTTATTTTGAGTATCCCAGTAAAAGAGTCAATGCAGCTTTTACCAGAACTTTTAGATCAATTACATGCAGGTGCATTGTTATGGGATGTCGGTTCGACAAAAGAACAACTGTGCAAACTCATTGCGAGCCATCCTAAGCGTGATCAGTTTTTAGCTGCTCATCCCATTGCTGGTACCGAATTTTCGGGGCCACAAGCGGCACATAAAGGCCTTTTTCAAGGGAAGCCACAGATTTTATGCGAGTCCAATAAAACCCGTCCAGACCTGTTGTTGTGGGCAAAACAAACCTTTCGTCAGATGGGAATGTATTTGCGCTTTATGGAAGCAGAAGCTCATGACAAGCATATGGCTTATGTTTCTCATTTATCACACATCAGCTCTTTTATGTTAGGAAAAACAGTTCTTGAGAAAGAAGAGGATGAGAATAATATCTTTGACCTCGCCGGGAGTGGATTTGAATCTACCGTACGTCTGGCAAAAAGTTCCCCAGCAATGTGGACGCCCATTTTTGAACAGAATAAAGATAATGTAATAGAAACCCTAGACGCATACATACAGAACCTGGAACACTTCAGAAGTCTTCTTGTAAAGGACGATTATAGCGCTTTGTTTCAAGAGATGAAAAACACGAATCAATTAACATCAATATTAAACGGAATTAGTAAAAAATAAATCAAACAAAATGGAAAATAAACCTCAAATGAGAGAATGGCTTAACGACTTTGGTCTTTCTCACCCCCTTGTAATCGGTGGACCTTGTAGTGCCGAAACAGAAGAACAAGTGTTGAAAATTGCACACGAACTTAAGGATACCGATGTAACGGTTCTTCGTGCTGGAATTTGGAAACCAAGAACCCGTCCTGGAATGTTCGAAGGGGTAGGAGCTATTGGACTGAAATGGCTGCAAAAAGCAAAAGCTGAAACAGGTCTATTGACCGCTACTGAAGTTGCGAACGCAGTTCATGTTAAACTCGCTTTAGAACACGATGTAGATATTCTTTGGATTGGTGCTCGTTCTACTGTAAGCCCTTTTATCATGCAAGATATTGCTGATGCACTTGAAGGAACGGACAAAATTGTTTTAGTTAAAAATCCTGTAAATCCAGATTTGGCTTTATGGCTAGGCGGTGTTGAGCGTTTGTATACTGCAAACATCAAAAAACTTGGCTTGATTCATAGAGGTTTTTCTTCATACGAAAAATCGAAATATAGAAACAATCCGGAATGGCAAATCGCTGTTGAGGCACAAAGCAAATTTCCAGATCTACCCATGATCTGCGATCCTTCGCATATTGCTGGTAAAAGAGACTTGATTTTTGATATCTGTCAAACTGCATTGGATTTAAATTTCGATGGACTTATGGTTGAGTCGCACTGGGATCCAGACAATGCATGGAGTGATGCTGCACAGCAGGTAACACCCACTGTTTTAGTTCAAATCATGAAAGATCTTAAGATCAGAAAAGAGAGTAATGAAGAAGAGGCATATAACACTGCATTGAATACATTGCGTGCACAAATTGATATTGCTGATCAAACAATCCTTGATACGCTAGGGAAGCGAATGAAAGTAGCTGAAGATATCGGAACGTTGAAAAAATCTAAAAACGTTGCTGTTTTACAAAACAAGCGTTGGAACGAAATTTTAGGTAAAATGATTCTAGAAGGACAAGATCGTAATTTGTCAGAAGAATTTATCCTTAAGATTTTTAAGGCAATCCATCAAGAATCAATCAATCATCAAGAAGAGGTTGTAAATAAATAACCACTTCACTTCATAAAAAAACCGGCAATTGCCGGTTTTTTTATTTTATATAAAGACAGGTAAAACTATCCAAGAGCTTTTGCAATTCGTGCAACTGCCTCTCTTATGTTATCTTCAGAAGCAGCATACGAAATCCGAATACAAGCATCGTTTCCAAAAGCTTCACCTGTAACAGTAGCAACATGAGCTTTCTCCAGTAAGAAGAGCGCAAAATCACTAGCGTTACTGATAAGCGTTCCATCTATTGTTTTTCCGAAATAAAACGAAACATCAGGGAATACATAAAATGCTCCCTCTGGACGATTCAATTTAAAGCCTTCGATTTGTTCTAATAAACCGATGATGAGGTCTCTTCGTGTATTGAATTCATCAACCATATACTGAATTCTACTTACGGGCTCAAGAAGTGCAGTAATTGTAGCACGTTGTGCAATACAATTTGCTCCACTCGTAATCTGACCTTGCATTTTGTTACATGCTTTAGCAATCCATTCTGCTGCACCAATATACCCAATTCTCCATCCAGTCATGGCAAAAGCCTTAGCCACACCATTTACTGTAATGGTACGGTCGTACAATTCTGGAATACGAGCGATGCTGAAATGTGCAGTACCATAATTGATGTGCTCATATATTTCATCAGACAAAATGTAGATGTCTGGGTGTTTTTCTAATACTTTTCCGAGGGCTCTATATTCTGCTTCTGTATATATAGTTCCACTTGGGTTGTTTGGCGAATTGAACATAATCAATTTCGTCTTCGGTGTAATAGCCGCTTCCAATTGCTCTGGAGTGATCTTGAAATCCGTTTCTATAGAAGATGGGATGATGATTGACTTAGCTTCTGCTAAGGTTGCAATTGCAGAGTAGCTAACCCAATACGGAGCTGGAAGTAATACTTCATCTCCCGGATTAAGTAATACCATGCATAAGTTTGCAATCGATTGTTTTGCTCCAGTAGAAACTACAATTTGAGAAGGCTTATAATTCAGTTGATTATCGCGCTCAAATTTCGTGCAAATAGCTTCTTTCAAATCTACGTATCCATCTACAGGAGAATAGGAGTTGTAGTTGTCTTTTACAGCTTGTATTGCAGCGTCTTTAATGTATTCAGGCGTGTTGAAGTCAGGTTCTCCAAGACTTAGACCAATGATGTCTACTCCCTTGTTTTTAAGCTCACGAGCTTTTGCTGCCATTGCCAAAGTGGCAGAAACAGGCAGGCTGTTTATTCTATCCGATAATGCATCCATAAAGTAACAAGTTTAAACGGGTTGTACGCCCATTTGTTTTAAAAATCTAAAGTGCGAAAATAAGGCACTTCTAGTAGTTTTATACTCGTTATAAGGTAAATTAAATTCTTTTGCAGTTTTCTTAACAATTTTAGCAATATCTGTGTAATGTACATGGCTAATATGTGGAAAAATGTGATGTTCAATTTGATGATTCAGCCCACCAGTAAACCAATTCATGAATTTGTTTTTAGTGGAAAAGTTAACCGTCGTTAATAATTGATGAATTGCCCAAGTGTTTTTCATAGTACCAGTTTCTTTGTCTGGCAACGGCATTTGAGCATCTTCAATGATGTGTGCCAATTGAAATACAAGACTTAAAATAAGGCCAGCAACATAATGCATTGCGAAAAAGCCAATCAAAATTTTCCACCAAGCCATTTCAAGAAAAAGCATGGGTACTACGATCCATATGGATGCATACAAAACTTTGGTGAAGATCAAAATTGCCCATTGACGTGTTGGCTGTAGTGCTTTACGATAGGTTATTTTGCGTTTAAGAAATCGGTATGTTTGTTGGAAATCGGTGCTGATTGCCCAGTTGATAGTCAACAGACCATACAGAAGTACAGAGTATAAATGCTGAAATTTATGTATTGGTAACCATTGACTGTGTTTTGAAAAACGAATGATACGTCCCGCTTCAAGGTCTTCATCATGTCCATGAATGTTGGTATATGTATGGTGAAGAATGTTGTGTTGTACTTTCCAGTTGTGCACGTTACCAGCTAAAATATATATACTGGATCCCATTAATTTATTGATCCATGGAATTTTGGAAAACGATCCATGATTACCATCGTGCATTACATTCATTCCAACTCCTGCTATTCCAACACCCATTGCTAGAGCAAAAAGAAGCTTAATCCAGGCGTTAAATTCAGTGAATAGAATTAAAAAATAAGGTGCAACAACCAAAGCAAGCATGAAAAAGGTTTTTACGTATAACTTCCAATTCCCAGTTTTTGGTGTGTTTATGTTTTTAAAGTGTTCATTTACACGTTTGTTAAGTGTGATGAAAAACTTTTTTGGATCTTTTCTAGAAAACCTTAGAGGCGCATTTTCATTCGACATACTAAATAGATTATTTGTGGTTTATTCGTTTAACTAGTTCTATTTTTGCTAAAATTTACATTTTGAATATAGTAGAACATTATTTCCCAGATCTTTCTCTCCGTAAAAAGAAGCAATTTACGCAATTGGAGTCACTTTATGGAGAGTGGAACGAAAAAATTAATGTCATATCTCGGAAAGATATTGCAGAACTCTATGAAAGACATGTGCTTCACTCCATAAGTATTGCTCGTTTGATTGAATTCGCGCCTGGAACACAAATTCTTGATGTGGGTACAGGTGGAGGTTTCCCCGGGATTCCTTTGGCCATTCTTTTCCCTCAGGTCGATTTCTTTTTGATTGACAGTACAGGAAAGAAAATAAAAGTAGTACAAGAAATTAGCCAGGCACTTGATTTGCGTAATGTAGAAGCACGTCATCAACGTGCACAAGATTTCAAACGTCCCGTTGATTTTGTTGTTAGCAGAGCTGTGACCCGTATGGATGTTTTTGTCCCCTGGATAAAAAAGAATATTGCAAAAAAAAGTAAGCATAATCTACCGAATGGTATTCTTTATCTCAAGGGTGGGGATTTAAAAGAAGAGCTTAAAAGCTTTCCTAAAGCCAAAACATTTCCCTTGTCCGATTTCTTTGAAGAAGAATTTTTTGACACTAAAAAAATTGTTCACTTGCCTTTATAGATCTCGAATTTAGTTTAGTGAAAATGGAGCATCCAGCTGAAAGACTGGTACTTCTACTTCAAATTCCTTTGCAGAGCTGTGGTTAATCATCGTGTAAAATCCTTTCATCGCTCCGGTGGGAGAATTTAAAATGCAACCCGATTCGTATTGAACCATTTGACCTGATTTCATTATTGGTTTTTTACCTACAACGCCAGGACCATTAACAATTTGTGTGGGTTTAGTGCTTTCCATTATCTTCCAATGCCGTTTGATGAGTTGAACTACATCCTTGCTTTGGTTTTCTATGGTAATCAAATAACGAAAGGCATGATTTGGGGTGCTGTTTTTTAGAAAACTACCCTCATAGCGTGTTTCAACTGAAATACGAATCCCTTTGGTTACTTGTTGAATCATTTGGCCTTAAATTTTAAGATTCAATTGCAATATAATCATAATTAATAAAATAGATTTAATTTTCTATTTCAAAGGATGAAAGTGTTCTTGTGGCAATCAATGCATCGTGTTGACTTCCAATAAGTCTAGTGTATATTAAGATGACGTACTGATTTTCTGTAGCTGCATGGGAGCCACTTATTTTGTTTTTATCCAAACCTTCCTCTGACTTCCAGACGTATTTATAGTTGTAAAAACCCTGTTTCAACAGGAAAGTTCCTTCGTAAACTTCATAACTCGGATTGTACGATAGTTTGTACTGATCTTTCAATTCGTAATTAGAAAACTTACCGTAAATGTAAATTTCTTCTTCTTTAAGGGTGTATTGTTTGGCTAAACTAAAATACACCTGTGTATAATCGGCCTCAATAGCGGAGTCTTCTCCTTGTACTGTGTTGATAGCAAAATCTCCATTGATGTCAGGGTTGAAAGTGTAAGGATAGTTTTTTCGTTCCGGATCGGTGAATAAATAAGTTTGGTAAACATCTTCTTGTTCCACATGACTGATACTAGGATTTACCACCCGACTGTCTTTTGTGTCGAAATAAAAAAACTCATTCCCAGCTTCGAATTGTAGGGGAAGATCATACCGATAATGTAATTCTCGACCAATAACATATTGGGGTTTCGAGATCGTTTTGATTGCATCCCATTGCTCGTTTTGGAGCAGTACAATATTCAAGTCGCTATTCGGGTTTCGAAGGTTAAATCCAACTGGATTTAGAGAAAATTGCACCGTTTGATGGGTGGAATATTGCGCGAGCTCTCTACTTCGAAAAACACCTCCTTCGATTGAAGCTAAATTCTCATGAATCAAAAACTTACGTCTAAACATCAACTCATCGGAGCTGTCGTAAATCGAAATCATATAGTTACCCGAGTGTTTGAATTGGGTGTTTTCGTTGGGAAGTATTAACTCGTAGTGGGTGTAACGTTGTAAAGTTCCGTAAGAACTTCGATAGTTCGAAATGCGTTGATCATCAAAACCTTCTAGGTATTCGTTTTTAAATAAGTTGGAAGGTGTCCAGTCGTGATTAAAATATTCAATACGGTAATAATAGTCGTTTTCTTCCGCCAAAAGATCATCAAATTCAAGTACGAACGATTCTTCTTTTTGAACCAATGGAAACTGATGCTTTCCATCTGTTCCTTTGAAAGAAATACTTTTAAGAAAAGGAGCGTTGGTGATTTCGTTTAACACTTGACTATAGCCTGTAAAGAGTATGAATAGTGTTGAAAAAAGAGTTAAAAATGTCCTTAAGGCTTCCATCTCACAAAGATACAACATCTTGATTAATTCTATTATTTCTATGGGCAGCTTCCTTGGAGGTTAAACAAGTTGTTTAGAATGAGTATAAATAAATTGAATTACTTTTAAAAGCACTTTTAGTAGAGGGTTTTAATTAGTAAATTTGCATGATTTTTAGAATTTAATAATTCAATTCATGTCCAAAGACATCCATATCCGTAGAGGATCAAACCTAAACCTCGAGGGTGAAGCAAACAAGATACTGGTTGATATACCTGTTTCAAAGACTTTTGCTTTAAACCCCGATGATTTTTTCAACATCACACCGAAGTTGATCGTAAAAGAAGGAGATTCTGTTAAAAAAGGATCGCCTCTATTTTTCTCAAAACACAACCCCCGAATTCATTTTGTTTCTCCTGTTTCTGGAGAAGTAACTGCAATTGTACGAGGTGCAAAGCGTAAAATCCTTCAAGTAGTTGTTACTTCAGATGGATTGAACGAAGCTGTAACTCACGAGGTTCCTAATGTTGAGTCACTCGATGCTGAGGCAATCAAAGAAATTATATTAAAAAGTGGTAGCTGGCCGTTCATCAAACAACGACCCTACAATACGGTAGCACAGCCAGAAGATAGTCCGAAATCTATTTTTATATCTACTTATGCTACTGCACCCTTAGATGTTGACTTTAACTTCTTGTTGAAAAACAATAAAGATGATTTTAAAAGAGGGATCTCAATATTGAATAAATTGACAACCGGGGATGTAAACATTACGGTAGAAAAATCTTTCAGAGGATTTTTCGACAGTATTGATGATGCTAAAATAATAGGTGTTTCTGGACCACACCCTTCTGGGAATGTTGGTGTACAGATTCACAATATCGATCCAATCAATTACGGCGAAAAAGTATGGGTAGTTAACCCAGAAGATGTTGTTAATATAGGATTGCTTTTTTCAACGGGTCAATTCTCTGCACAGCGAACGCTTGCAGTTGTTGGATCTTCTGTTGAGAAACCCCAATATTACAAGGCAACTATAGGAGCTGCTTTACAACCTTACTTAGAAGCTTCCGCAGTAAGTCCTGAAGAAGAAATTCGCGTGATAAATGGAGATGTGTTGAGTGGTTCAATTTCCTCAGAAGAAGGTTATGTTGGTTTTTATAACAATGTTGTTTCTGTTATTCCAGAAGGAAATCACTTCCGTATGTTTGGATGGTTACCTTTTGTAGATAACCATGTGCCTAGTATTTCTAGAACATCATTTTCGTGGTTGTTTGGATCTAAGAAATCTAAAGTTACAACAAACTTAAACGGAGAAGAGCGTGCACTAGTTGTTACTGGTGAAATGGAAAAAGTATTCCCAATGAATATTTTTCCAATGCAGTTGATTAAGGCGTGTATGGTCGAAGATATAGAACGAATGGAAGCTCTAGGGATTTACGAAGTAGTTCCTGAAGATTTCGGTTTGATAGATTATGCTTCTACTTCAAAAATTGAAGCACAAGACATCATCAAGAAAGGAATTGAGTTAATGATTAAAGAAGTAGGATAAAAACAAAACGTATGAGTTTTTTAAGAAACAAAATTGATCAAATAAAAAAGCCTTTTGCTAAAGGCGAAAAGTGGGAAAAATTTGCTCCGGCAGTTAACGCATTTGACACCTTTTTATTTGTGCCAAATCACACAACCCACAAAGGGGCTCACATTCGTGATGCTGTAGATTTAAAGCGAACGATGGTGACTGTAATCATAGCACTTTTACCTGCTTTGATTTATGGAATATACAATACAGGATATCAATATTTCATCCAAACCGGAGAAGCGTTCACATTCTTAGACGCTTTCATCCACGGTTCATGGAAAATTGTTCCTATGATTATTGTGTCTTATGTAGTTGGATTAACCATTGAATTTATTTTCGCGATCTACAGAGGTCACGAAGTAAATGAGGGATACTTAGTCACAGGACTTTTAATTCCTATGATTATGCCTGTTGATATTCCTTTATGGATGGTCGGAATTTCTACTGCCTTTGCAGTATTGATTGCAAAAGAAGCTTTCGGTGGAACTGGAATGAATATTTTGAATCCAGCACTTACCGCACGTGCCTTCGCCTTTTTTGCTTACCCCACCTATATGTCAGGAAACAAAGTATGGGTTTCAGAAGCTTCGAATGTAGATGCTATATCTGGAGAAACAATTTTAGGATCACTTGCAGCCGGTAACGATGTAAGTTATTCAATGTTCGAAATGTTCCAAGGATCTATACCGGGCTCAATTGCCGAAACATCTACGTTGTGGATTGCGGTTGGCGCACTTATTTTGATATATACAGGCGTTGGTAGCTGGCGTATTATTGTTGGAGGAATTTTAGGAGCTGCAGTAATGGGCTTCTTGTTCAATCTTTGGGGCGCAAACGCACTAATGAGTTTTTCTTGGATGAACCACTTAGTCGTAGGAGGCTTCGCTTTCGGTATTGTTTTTATGGCAACCGATCCAGTATCAGCCGCACAGACCAATAAAGGAAAGTGGATTTATGGAGTTTTGGTTGGAATCTTCTGTATTCTAATCCGAGTATTCAACCCCGCATATCCAGAAGGTGTAATGCTTGCAATTCTTTTAATGAATGTATTTGCACCTACAATTGACCATTATGTGGTTGAAGCGAATATTTCTAAACGTAAAAAACGTTGGACATTAACTCAACTTAAAACAGCATAATCATGAATAGAGATAGTAATTCTTATACCTTTCTTTTTGCAGCAATAATGGTTTTTGTAGTAGCCTCTTCTTTGGCTTTTACAGCAACAACACTTAAAAGCAAGCAAGACGAAAATGTTCGTAAAGAACAAATGCAAAACATTCTGTCCACAATTGGAATTGAAAGTGATCGTGATGGTGCAGAAAAATTGTACAACGAATACGTAACACAACAATTGGCTCTTACTCTCGAAGGTGTGTCCGATGATGAGGTGAATGCGTTTAAAATTCAATTGGGTACTGAAGTTAAAAAACCAGTTGAACAACAACGTTTTCCTTTATATGTTGCGGAAGTTAAATCTGAAACTTTCTATATCGTTCCCTTGCGTGGATCAGGTTTATGGGATGCGATTTGGGGATATATCGCTCTAGAAAGTGATATGAGAACCATCAAAGGAGCCGTATTTGATCACAAAGGTGAAACAGCAGGATTAGGAGCTGAAATTACGCAACAGTGGTTTCAAGATCGCTTTGTAGGTGAAAAAATAACAGACGCTAATGGAATCCTTGTTGGTATTGCAGTTTCTAAAACGAACAATGATCCGTTAGGAAACGACAAAGAGGACCACGAAGTGGATGCAATCTCTGGGGCTACCATCACAGGTGATGGTGTAACCGATATGATTTCTGAACGCTTAGCACATTATACTCCTTACTTCAAACGTTCGGCTACAAAATCAGTAGAAGAAATTATAGAAGAAACTTCTACAGAAGAAGTTCCAACAGAGGAAGCCCAAACAATTGCTTACCAAAACTAAGATCATGAAGCAAAAAAACACCCCGGTACAAAAACCAAGCTTGTTCTTTGTCAACAAAGATAAAGAAGCCTTGTTTTCGAAAAAGAACAGAGCTTTGCTCTCGGATCCTATGGATGACAACAATCCGATAACCGTTCAGGTTTTAGGAATTTGTTCTGCACTAGCGATCACTGTTCAGCTGAAGCCAGCCATCGTAATGAGTATTTCTGTTTTAGTTGTAATGGCAGCTTCAAACGTGATCATTTCCTTATTGCGTAATTTGATTCCCAATCGTATTCGAATCATTGTACAACTTGTAGTTGTAGCAGCAATGGTAGTTTTAGTAGATCAAGTTTTGAAAGCTTTTGCTTACGATGTGTATAAAGAATTATCGATTTTCATCGGTCTGATTATAACCAACTGTATCGTTATGGGACGACTAGAAGCATTTGCCTTGGCAAATACACCTTGGAAATCCTTTTTAGATGGAATTGGAAATGCAGCTGGATATGGATTCATCCTTATAGTTGTTGCTTTTTTTAGAGAATTGCTGGGTTCTGGAAAATTATTTGGTTTCCAAGTTGTTCCCGATGCCTTATATGCAATGGGATATGAAAACAATGGACTGATGCTCTTATCGCCAATGGCATTGATTACTGTTGGACTCTTTATCTGGGTTCAACGTTCTAGAAACCGTAAACTCATTGAAAAAAACTAAGCTATGGAAGCATACATTAATTTATTTGTAAAAAGTATTTTCATTGAAAATATGATTTTCGCCTACTTCTTAGGAATGTGTTCCTATTTAGCGGTATCAAAAACAGTGAAAACAGCAGTTGGTCTAGGCTTTGCCGTTATTTTCGTTCTTGCAATTACGGTTCCAATCAATTTTTTGTTGGACACCTATTTACTTAAACCAGGTGCATTAGCATGGTTAGGTGCGGACTATGCATCAATCGATTTAAGTTTTTTAAGTTTCATCATGTTCATCGCTGTTATTGCTTCGATGGTGCAGTTGGTTGAGATGATTGTAGAGAAATTTGCTCCAGCACTTTATGGTGCTTTGGGAATCTTTTTACCCTTGATCGCAGTAAACTGCGCCATCTTAGGGGGATCACTTTTTATGCAACAAAAAGATTTTGGTGGTGTACTTGAATCAGGAGTATACGGATTAGGTTCAGGGATTGGATGGTTTTTAGCGATCATAGCGATTGCAGCTATCCGAGAAAAAATAACCTATTCCAACGTTCCAGCTCCTCTTAAAGGATTGGGTATAACGTTTATCATCACAGGATTGATGGCAATTGGGTTTATGAGTTTTATGGGTATTAAATTATAATTTCTACGTATGGATTATACTATTATTTTAGCGAGTGTTGTTGTTTTCTTACTAATCATTTTTATGCTAGTAGGTATGTTGTTGGGGGCTAAAGCCAAATTAATGCCTTCTGGGCCAGTAGCCTTAATGATTAATGGCCAAAACAATATTGAAGTTTCTTCGGGAAGTACCTTATTAACTACTCTTGGGAATAACAAAATATTTCTTCCTTCTGCTTGTGGAGGTGGAGGAACTTGTATTCAATGTAAATGTCAAATCACCGAAGGAGGAGGAGAGATCTTACCTACCGAAAAACCTCACTTTTCTCGTAAGGAAATTGCTGATGGATGGCGTTTAGGATGTCAGGTAAAAGTTAAAGAAAATATGGTGATTCAAGTACCTGAAGAGGTGTTTGGAATAAAGAAATGGGAAGCTACCGTAATCCGTAACTGGAACGTTGCTTCTTTCATTAAAGAATTTGTTGTTGAGATTCCAGAAGAAATGGATTACAAAGCAGGGGGGTATATTCAAATTGAAATACCGGAATGTGAAGTGAGTTATTCTGACATTGATATTACAGCGCACCCGGAAGAACACCCTGGTGAACCAGATAAATTCAAAATGGAATGGGATAATTTCAACCTTTGGTCGTTGAATATGAAAAATCCTGAGTCTGTTGAGCGTGCGTATTCAATGGCATCTTTCCCTGCAGAAGGTAGAGAAGTGATGTTGAACGTTCGTATTGCATCTCCACCTTGGGATCGTGCTAAAAACGGATGGATGGATGTAAATCCTGGGATAGCTTCCTCTTATATTTTTGCTCAGAAACCAGGTGATAAAGTTACGATCTCTGGCCCTTTTGGAGAATTCTTCATCAACCCTTCTGAATCAGAAATGCTTTATGTAGGTGGTGGTGCTGGTATGGCTCCAATGCGTTCGCACTTATACGAATTATTTAGAACCCTAAAAACAGGACGTATTGTTACGTTTTGGTATGGTGGACGTTCTAAAAGAGAATTATTTTATCTAGAGCACTTCCGTGCACTAGAGCGAGATTTTCCTAACTTCAAATTTTACGTTGCCTTATCTGAACCTTCTGAAGAAGATAACTGGTCAGTTAAAGATGGATTAGACGGTGAAGGAGATGGTTTCAAAGGTTTTGTGCACCAAGTAGTGATTGATAATTATTTATCAAAACACGACGCGCCAGAGGATATTGAAGTTTACTTCTGTGGACCACCACTAATGAATCAGGCTGTAGAACGTATGGCTGATGATTACGGAATACCACCCGAAAATGTTCGTTTCGACGATTTCGGAGGATAATATTTAAATAAAAAGGTGGCTCTGATGAGCCACCTTTTTTGTTTGATGTCTTAATGTGAAATAAGAGTATGACTATGGAGATGATTAAAAAACAAGAGCTACATAACCTTGCAATGGAAGTTGTTGGTAAACGCATGGAAGAGGATGGTTTTGAGTTTATGACTGTTAATTCTGAGCTACAAAAAGACCCTCAATTTGTATGTCTAAAGG
>Ga0075467_10001324_pt1 | contig 20392 bp, 21 predicted proteins | sample DEB08_DNA_9_FD_75067 | JGI IMG/M metagenome (GOLD analysis project Ga0075467, IMG submission 75067) | Aqueous microbial communities from the Delaware River and Bay under freshwater to marine salinity gradient to study organic matter... | ecosystem: Environmental > Aquatic > Marine > Coastal ... | reverse complement strand
CTGGACTGACACACAAGACATCCGATCTTGAGACGATGGGCATCATTCCTCGTTTTTGCCAGCTCATTAAGATCACACCTCATGCGGCCCTAGGCCCATCGCGCTTCTTCTGCGCCAAAAATCTGTGAACAGCTGGGGCCAGAAGTTCAGCGGCAAGCAGGAGCATTGAAAGTTAAATCCGGCACCTCTACCGTCGCGCAGGTGCAATCAATAACGCAGCGCCGGTTACACTTTTTTTCAAACTATTAAATGGAATTTTGACATGATGAACAGAGCTTTAAAATCCCTCGTATCGTTTTCTGGTGCCACAATTGTTTTCCTGGGGGTCAGCCTTTTAATGGCCGGGCCTGCCAAAGCCGTGGAGGTGAACCTCGATAATGGCGAAACCATCACTTTGGATAGCGGTGTTGTAAAGGTCTGCAAGGACGAAGGTATGAACCTGGGGGCCTGTGCCTGCGTCGTCAGCATCATGCTGAAGGAAGAAGGCATGAAAAGCATGAGCTTGGCTAAGATGACCACACTCGCGAATGCCTATCCCAAAGAGTATCGCAATGCGAGATCGACCTGCACCAAGGTCAATTGACCGCCATAGTGTCTTGGCTATCAACTCAGGCGATGACAAGAAAGTCCATGATACCCTCGGGAATGGTGACCAAAAGGATGAGCTAGGGCAGTGAGCTGCGTGGAACCCGCTCCGTGACACGCCGAGCGCACCACACATCCAGCTGACTGTCTAAATCCCTCGCTGCCTCACCGCTCACCTAAAGAGGGCAGCCCAATTACGCATGCTCTGGGCATGAAGCGGTCTTGCGGCGGCGCAGCGGATCATGTTTGAACCGTGTTCCAAAAGTAGACGTTTCGAAAACTCAAAAGCGCCCTTCTTTTCAGTTAGATGACGCGAAGATTGGGTGTTTGGCGTTTGGAAGCGGTTATCAGACTACGAGGCCCTGAACGATGGTAGAGAGCCCGATGTATGTACCGGCTGCTGTTCGCAAAAGAGTTCTCGCACATCCTCGGAAGTCGCTGATATGTATCTGGCCTTTGGATCGGCACGCGGGCCGTGGCCATTTTGCGGTTACGCTCGCGCTGTGGTTTCATTAGCGGACCGCATCGAAACGACCCAAACTCAGCGAAGTCGGAGCTTGCGGTCGTCGGACAATGAGAAAGCTGCAGACGGCTCAAACGCACTCAGGATTCCCGTAGCAGGAACCGCTGAACCTTTCCACTCGGCGTTTTTGGGAGGGAATTGACGAATGCGATCTCGCGCGGATAGGCATGCGCGCCCAGCCTGTTGCGCACGTGCAGGCGCAGTTCTTCTGCCAGCTCGTCGGATGGTTCGGCCGCCTTACCCAGCACGACGAACGCCTTGACGATATGCCCGCGTTCCGCATCGGGTTTGCCCACCACGGCCGATTCCAGCACGGCGGGATGCTCGATCAGGCTGCTTTCCACATCGAACGGGCCGATCCGGTAGCCGGCTGACGAAATCACGTCGTCTGATCGGCCAACGAAACTGAAATCCCCGGCTTCGTGCCGTTCCACCGTGTCGCCAGTTAGATAGTAGTCGCCAACCCAGTCTTCATGCTCCCGGCCCCAATAACCGGGAAAGAAGAACAGCGGCGACCGAGTTCGATCCACAGCGAGGTTGCCCGGCGCGCCGTCCGGAACCGGTTTTCCTGCATCGTCTACCACGGCGAGGGTGTAGCCAGGCATAGGCAGCCCTGCACTTCCCGGGCGTATGGCATGTTCGACACCGTGGTGATTCATCATGATCATGCCAACCTCGGTCTGCCCGTAATGGTCGTGGAGTGGGCAGCCGACATTCTCGGTGAACCATCTGATAACCTCCGCATTCAGCGGCTCGCCAGCGCTGGAGGTCACGCGAAGGCTTTTCAGCGCCTGAGGCACGTGATCTCCGGCGGCAATCATCATTCGGTAAACGGTCGGAGCCGCGGCAAAATTCGTGATTCCCTGGTCGCGGATGATCTCGCATGTCGCATCAACTGAGAACGGAGCCTCTTGGAACATGGCGGCGTTGCCCAGCAAAAGTGGTCCAATCGTGGCGTAATACAGACCATAAGCCCAACCGGGATCGGCAATATTCCAGAACCGGTCCTCTGAGCGTAGATCAAGGCCGTCGGTCATGTAGATCTTGAAAGCCCTGAGGGCCTTGAGCGGCACACCAACGCCCTTGGGCGAGCCCGTCGTGCCGCTTGTAAACAGCATCAAAAAGAGGTCCTCGCCACGCAGCATCACGGGCGCAAAATCGGTGGGCTGGCCGTCCATGGAGGCGTGATAATCTACATCGCCCGGGCGGAGATCACTGGTGGCGATGACGGGCGGACAGCCCTGCACGTCGTCGAGTTTCTGGCGGTTTGCAGTGTCGGTCACGATCAGCTTGGCACCGGAACCTGCAATGCGTTGCTCGATGGCTTTCGGTCCGAAGGCGGTGAACAGAGGCTGATAGACCGCTCCCGCACGCAGGGTGCCGAGCATGACAACCATGAGCTCGGGAATGCGCGGGAGCAGGCAGGCGACCCGGTCCCCCGGTCCGATCCCGTGCGCAGTCAGCAGATTGGCGAAGCGGGCGGCGTCTTCCTGAAGTTCTTGGTAACCGACCGTTCGCTTTGTGCCGTCCTGGCCGATCCAAATCAGGGCAGGGTGGTCGCCGCCCATATGGCGATCACAGCACTCGACGCAGGCGTTGATCCCGTCGTTGAAGCTGCCGCTGAACCCGTCATCTATCTGCGCCAGATCAAAGCCATCGAGTGCGGCTGCATAGCTGGCCCGTCCTTGCATTTTCACCTCCCCCATTAACGCGTAATCCGCTCTTAGCGAGCTATGCAATTGCGACAAGAATTAGAGCCACGCTCTTCGCCCTGAACAGGTCAGCCTAAGCGACCGCAGTCCTTCCACCAGCAGATTGTGTATTCGTTCAAGTTACGCGACAAATCGCGATCTGGATAGTCACTTTGAGACAATGCCGATCTGTAGCGCCTACAGAACCGACATTCTACGATAATCCGTTTTGTCGAGGTCTGGATGCTGGCTAGCAGGGGTTTTCGAACACAATCAGTCGTGCGATACATAGTGTTTGAAATTGGACTTAGGAGTATTGATGGAACGCCGATTGGCCGCGGTCCTTGCAGCTGATATCGCTGACTACTCGCGTATCGTTGGCGCTGATGAAAAAGGTGCGTTGGCCGCCTTGCGTTCTTTTCGCGCAGAAATTTTTGGCCCTACGGTGGCTGGGCACGATGGCAAAATCATCAAGTCGATGGGGGACGGCTGGCTGGTTGAATTCACTTCTGCCGTCGAAGCTGTGAACTGCGCGATTCGAATTCAGGACCGCGTTGCAGGACATCATTTGATCGCTCTCCGGATTGGTGTTCATATTGGCGATGTCGTCCACGAAGACGATGATATCTTTGGTGACGGTGTTAATGTCGCTGCGAGATTGGAAGCGTGGTCCGAGCCTGGGGGCATCGCAATTTCTGAATCCGCTTATTTAAGCCTGGACGGTACTTTGACGCCGACATTCGATGATGCAGGCCTTCACACGCTAAAAAATATCGACCGCTCACTTCGGATTTGGAAGAAAGCCGCAACTTTGTCCGAGGCCGCTGTACAGACTAGGCAAACCTGTTCGAATGGTTATTCTCGGCTGTCGGTTTCACCCGTCGTAACCTCTGATGAACGAGTCGAGGTCCACGAGTTGGCGGAGGGACTAACAGGTGACATTGATGATAAGTTGACTGCTGTGCGCTGGCTTACTGTTGCTGTAAAGGAGACCCCCAATTCAGGAGACTACGCATTAAAGATTTCGCTGCGGTCGAGGGGCAATCGCCTCCGACTGGAAGCTCGATTGTTTGATCCGGCAAGCAAACAAATTTTGGCTAAAAAGTATGATGGAAACTTATCAGACAGTTTTGACTGGCAGGATGTTACTGGCGAGTCCGTATCACTAGAAGTGATAAGCAAGATGCTAGATGCAGAAAGTGACCGCCTTGCCCGTATTCCAGCTGCAGATAGAACGGCCCAAGAGTGCCTCGTTGAGGGCTTCATCCAAATACGACTGAGCGATGCCCAGTCATTTGTAGATTCGTTGTCAAGCTATATGCTTGCGATAGAAAGAGACCCCACTCTGGCCGATGCCTATGGCGAAGCGATTTGGACGGCATATGCTGGTATGACGGTCGGACTTGAAAATGTGCGGCCCTATTATGAGCGGCATTTTCAAGATTGGGTAACCTGTGGTCGTCGCCTCAGAGGCCAAAGCTCAATCCTCAACATTGGAATTGCTTTGGCAGATTTTCAGAAAAATCGCGATGCGACACCTTTACGGAATGCGATTGCAGGCGCACTTCGTCGCAATCCATCAGACGCAAATGTGCTTTCCATATCAGCTTGGTCTGCGATTTGGTGCGGCGAAACCACAACAGCATTGGATTGTTTCCGGAAATTTGAGCGATATGGAAAGTTCCATCCTTACTCTGTCCCGGCGAAGGGGGGCACCGCGCTTGCTGAGCTCCAATTAGGAAATATTTCGCTGGCGATTTCAGTCGCCCAAGAAGGCCTTAAGCTTTCAAGCACATATCCCACATTTCATGCAGTTTTGGCTTCGGCGTATGCTCTCTCTGACCAGCCTGAAAATGCCACGGCCGCGCTTGCGAAATATCGCGAGCTAGTGCCAGACAGAACGATTTCTTCATGGAAAGCCATGAACGACTATGGTGGGGCAGAGGGCGGCAAGCGTTACTTCGACGGGTTGCGGATGGCAGGCCTTCCTGAATGAGAACTGCAGCTGGCGCTGTCAGAGCAAATTAGCTTGAGGTGGGCAGGGCGGTTTCGTAGCCTCGTCGGATGACCAAACCTGATCCATTTCGCTATTTCAAAACGAGCCGTGAGATAATCCGCCTGGCGGTGATGCTGTACGTGCGGTTTCCGCTGTCGCTCCGCAATGTGGAAGACCTGCTTCATGAACGCGGCATCGATGTGAGCCATGAAGCTGTGAGATTTTGGTGGCATCGGTTCGGTCCGATGTTTGCGTCCGAGATCAGAAAACGGCGGATTGCGGGCATGAAATCCAGCAAGTGGCGCTGGCATCTGGACGAGGTTTTCGTGAAGATCAACGGCGAGCGGCATTATCTATGGCGGGCTGTCGATCATGAAGGCGAAATCCTGGAAAGCTTCGTCACAAAGACATGTGACAAGAAAGCCGCGTTGAAATTCTTAAAGAAAACAATGCGCAAACACGGTAGCCCTGAGGTGATCGCCACGGATCTGTTGCGCTCGTACGGTGCGGCCCTGAAGGAGATCGGTGCAGCGGGCAAACAGGAAACAGGCCGCTGGCTGAACAACCGAGCGGAGAATTCACATCTGCCTTTCCGACGACGAGAACGGGCGATGCTCCGCTTCCGGCGCATGCGAAGTTTGCAGAAATTCGCAGCCGTCCACGTGAGAACGCCGGTGGAATACTGCACCACGTGAGCGGCGAGATTGTCTTGTCGCAGATGGGCAGATTGGCCTGTCCTGTTAGGCTCTTCGTTTTGACGGAGGGCGGGATTGAAGCACGTGGAATTGTATGGGCGCGTTCGTCACGCTGTTCTTGTTGACGGCATGAGTCGTCGGGAAGCGGCGCGTATCTTTGGGATCAACCGTCGCACTGTTGAGAAGATGCTGAGGTTTTCGATCCCGCCAGGTTATCGGCGCGACAAAGCGATCCGCCGCCCAAAGCTGGATGGTTTTACGGGGATTATCGATGAGATCTTTGAGGCAGACAAACTGGTCCCCAAGAAGCAGCGACACACGTCAAAGCGGATATTTGAACGACTGCGTGATGAGCATCGCTTTGCTGGGGGCATCACGATTGTGAAGAATTACGTCTTCGCGACGAAGCAGCGTCAACGGGAGATGTTTGTGCCTCTGTCACATCCACCAGGCCATGCTCAGGCTGACTTTGGCGAGGCGCTTGCCGTCATTGGCGGGATTGAGCGCAAGATCCACTTTTTGGTGATGGACCTGCCGCATTCGGATGCGTGTTTTGTGAAGGCTTATCCGGCTGAGACAACGGAAGCCTTCTGTGATGCGCATGTCGCGGCGTTCGCATTCTTCGGCGGTGTGCCTACGTCGATCCTGTACGACAACACCCGGATCGCGGTTGCCCGCATTCTGGGGGACGGCCAGCGCAAACGCACCCGCGTGTTCTCAGAGCTAGTGTCCCATTATCTGTTTGAGGATCGGTTTGGCCGCCCCGGCAAGGGGAACGACAAAGGTAAAGTCGAAGGGATGGTGTGATACACCCGCCGGAACTTCATGGTTCCAAAACCCCAGTTTGCCAGCTTTGATGACCTTAATGCCCATCTGGCCGAACAATGCCGCAAGCGCATGAACGATAAGCTGCGTGGCCACAAGGGCACGATTGGGAGCGGTTTGTGGCTGACGTGGACCGGCTTCAACCCTTACCAGTTGTTCCCTATGACGCCTGCGACAAGCAATCGGTGAGGGTCAGTTCATTGTCCCTCGTGCGCTATCGCGGCAACGATTACTCGGTTCCAACTGCCTACGGCCATCAAGAGGTTCTGGTCCGCGGTTATGTGCATGAGGTGGTGATTGCCTGCGGCGCTGACATCATCGCCCGTCACCCCCGCTCCTGGGAGAAGGAGGATTACGTCTTTGATCCGCTTCATTATCTGGCGCTGATCGAACAGAAGCCCAATGCTCTTGATCAAGCAGCCCCACTGGCCGACTGGGAACTGCCGGAAGCCTTCATCATACTGCGCCGCCTTATGGAGGCCCGCTTAGGTAAAAAGGGAAAACGGGAGTTCGTTCAGGTTCTGCGGCTGCTCGAGACATTCCGGATCGCGGACGTGGAGGCCGGGATACAGAGCGCGCTTGAACGCGGCACCATCGGCTTTGATGCCGTGAAGCATTTGGTTCTGTGCCGGATCGAACGCAGACCACCCCGGTTGGACATGACAGTTTACCCATATCTGCCAAAAGCCCACGTTGCCGTCACATCCGCTCGCGATTACATGGCACTTCTGTCGGGAGGTGGGTCATGACCGACACGCCCCAGCTGTTACTGGCGCATCATTTGAAAGCCCTGCGCCTGCCGACTTTCCTGCGTGAGTATGACAAAGTCGCCAAACAATGCGCGGCAGAAGGCATCGATCATTCCCGCTATCTTTTACGCCTCGCCGAACTGGAGCTCATCGACCGGGAGCGGCGTATGGTGGAACGGCGGATCAAGGCTGCAAAGTTCCCCTCCACCAAAAGCCTCGACAGCTTCGACTTCAAGGCCATGCCCTCGTTGAACAAGATGCTGGTGATGGAGTTGGCTCGCTGTGATTACATCTCCCGCAACGAGAACATCATCGCCGTGGGAAACAGCGGCACTGGCAAAACGCATATCGCCCTCGGTCTTGGGTTAGCAGCCTGCCAGAAGGGCTTGGCCGTCGGGTTTATCACCGCATCGGCGTTGGTACACGAACTCCTCGAAGCCCGCGATGAGAAGCGCTTGCTGCGTCTGCAAAAACAACTGGGCAAATACAGTCTCCTGATCATTGATGAGCTTGGGTATGTGCCACTGTCACCAACTGGCGCGGAACTGCTGTTTGAGGTCTTCTCGCAACGCTACGAGCGCGGATCAACCATTGTAACGTCCAACCTGCCGTTCGACGAATGGACCAGCACCTTTTGCTCCGAGCGCCTTACTGGTGCTCTTCTCGACCGCCTAACCCATCATGTCCACATCTTGGAAATGAACGGCGAGAGCTACCGCCTCAAACACAGCCGCCAATCAGGCAAACCCTAAAGCGCAAACACCGCAACCCGGTTTGACTACAGCCCCGCACAGCTTCGTTGCTCTGTGGGGGCACTCCGCCGTGCGGGACTATGGACAAACCTAAACCCAACAAGCTGGCGCAGTTTTAGTCCGGCCAGGTCCAGCCAAGTGGTGCACTTTCTCTTCGGCGACTGGTGCGGTTTTAATCCGGCGTTGACATATTTATCTTCAATCCCGAGGATTTCGAGGCGCTCATACATGTCTGACAAGTAGTCAAAATTGGTGCCAAACATTCCCTTTGCTCGCGCGATCATCTTCGCTTGATCCTCGAGCAGGATTCCAGGTTTAATCTTCTCGTGATCGCGGTTAGCCACGAAGCTCAGTGCCTCTATGGGCCCGGACGCGGTGTCCAAGCTGAGCCAAATTGGACGATAGACCGGAGCAAGCATTTCGCGTCTAAACAGGACAAATGTCTCATACTCAAGTTTCTCGGAACCCACGCGAAAGGCGAGACCTTCACAACTGCCGCCCTCATCGATTGCTAGCATCAATCCGGGCTCATCCATAGAGCCGCGGCCCCCCTCGTCCCACAGGCAAAAGCTCCGCTGGTGTCCACGGCAATGTGCATGGCGGACTTCGTCAAACTCGATAGATGGATCCCACATGAGTGAACCATAGCCAAAAACCCAAAGGTCTTGGTTCCAGCGGCCCTCTAGCCAATCGCGTCGCTCGGCGTCTCGGACTGCGCATGGAGTTCGCCAATCCGAAGAAAATCCAGCTTTCTCTCCATGAGCGTCGATAACACTAAGGTCCAAATTACGGAAAAATGACTCTTCTGCGGGTTTGATCTGTCCACGCAGTTCTGGGTGAAGGTGGAACGCGTCGCTATCGGGCAAAATGTTTCTCCGGTTGGGCACGCCAAAATATCATAGTGCGGAATAACTGTGAGTTTGTGCAAATGCCCGCCATCCGTCAGCGCTGTGGACGTTGCCGTGGCGCAGGGCGCAGCGTTCCAGCATGCCGAATTGGTTGAACAGGAAGTTCGGGTGATAGCAGGTGCAATCGAAGTGGCCGATCCATGCGGACCCTTCCTGATCACCATGAGTGGGGCTAACCGAGCTGTCCATGTCCAGCACGATATACTTCAACCCGTTGCGATCATGAAACCGGTCAATCCGTTGGCCGTTCAGATCGGCCAGCGCTGACCGGTTCTCGGCCAAGGCGAGTGTCTCGGTCTCGAACCGCCCCATCTGCGAGGCCGATGCTGCCTGCGCATCGACAGCCCCGCCGCCAACAATCTGACGCATGACCGGATCGAGGGCCAGCCGGTCGGCGTCGTTGACATCCTCGTATCCGGCCAGACGACCAAACACCGATTGCCGGAACAGTCCATCGACCCGATGGACGGTATTCTTGCCTGTGCGGGTGTCGCGCAGTGCCGCTGACGCCAGATCGGACAGCCCGAGCGCGTCGTCAAGCTCGCGCATTACCAACAGACCGCCGTCGGAACTGAGCTGCGTGCCATTGAACTCAAGCCGAACACGACGGTCGAAATCCACCCGATCTGCCCGCTGCGAGTCCGCACCCTCTGGGTGATCTATAAAATGCTCCCTTATCAGCCGTCAACGCTTTGATTTATATGCAAAATACCATAGTCAGGATGGCAAAATCAGAGGTCTACTTGGGGAATGCGGGGTAAAAAGAGCCTATTTTTGAGGAAACATGCCAATGCAGGATTGCTCGACAACGCGGCGATGTTCCCCAATTTCGTTCGCAAGCATTATTGATGGTTTAATTCCGCCAGTAGGCTAAGAGTTCAAATGAAGGAAAATGAACGAGGCAGCGCCTACGAAACCAGAGGCACCTTAGAGACCGATAATAGACAGGAACGGACAATGGGTAACACAAGAGTCTTAGGTGAGCCGCCAAGGACCAGCGGCAACCTAAAGCCGACCGCACCGGCCGTGCATCGAGAACTTGCAGCTTTGCGGGTTCTTGGAACGTCAGTCACCCAAGTGAGTGCTGTCAAATCTGCCGCAGAAAGCGATCTGGGGTTCAAGCTTGATCTCATAACGCTGGATGGGGCTGCCGCTCAGCAGCGTGGCGCATTGCATCCAGAGAGTTTCGATATTTATGATCAATGGTTTCACGATCTGGATCTGATCTGGCCCACAGGCTCACTACAGCCATTGCAAATCAACCGCTTGGAACGTTGGAATGAAATTAACGAGCTTCCCAAAACAGGTCGCCTTAGCGCAGAACATATGCGTCTCGCGGGGTCTGATCCATCTCGTCAGCTCTACGTTCAATTGGACGGTGGGCTGAGTAACGTGCCGACCGAGCAGGTTAGCATGCTGCCAACGGTTCACAATGCCGATGGTTTCGCAGTTCTGGGGGATGAGGATGCCGTGAGCTGGGGGGCATTGCTTAATCCAAAGTACGCAGGGCGGGTTATTTTGCAATCTGACCCCGCGATTGGTGCTTTTGACATGTTGCTTGCACTACAGGCCACGGGTCAGATGCGCCCCGCCAATATGGCGGACCTGTCTTTGCCAGAAATCGACACATTGATTGCCCATCTGTCGAGATTGCGTTCTGCAGGTCAATTCAACCGGATCTGGAATGACGAGTCAGAGGCGATTGAGGCGATGATGCAGGGTGCGCCGATGATTGGATCACTTTGGTGGTCGGGTGCCATTCGCCTCAAGGCAGAAGGTATTCCCGTTCGTATGGTCGTGCCTAAGGAGGGGTGTCGTGGATGGTTCGGCGGCCTTGCTTTGGCCGCGCATCTGGATGGGCGTGAACGCGATGCGGCCTACGAATATTTGAACTGGTGGTTGGACGGCACGCCTGGCGCGATCCTAGCGCGCAACGGGGCTTATATGGCGAACCATTCCGCCGTGCGTGAAAAGTTATGTCCGGAGGAATGGGCGTTTTGGTATGAGGGCGCACCCGCAAGCGTTGAGATTTGTGACACTCAAGGCCGCAAGATCTATGCGGCAGGCCAAGTGCGCGAAGGTGGCAGTTATTACGAGCGAATGAGCAAGGTCGTGGTCTGGGATTCTGTCATGACCGAGCATAACTACCTAATGCGTCGATGGGCGCATGCCATCAACCAATGAGCGACCCTAGTCCGAAACGCGGCGCAAATAATTTGGGAGTTCAGGTTCAGGAAAGACCGAAAAAGCCATGAGCCTTTTGCGTGTGCGCTCGGCCGATAGATTTAGGTGCTCTTCCAGCGCATTGGCGGCAGCGTTCCAGGAACCGCGGATGAGGAACTCAAGCACCACGCAATGTTCCATCAATGCAAGGGAAAAAGGTTTGGTTCCAACGGTTTCCGCGAACACCTGATTGACGGAGAGTGCGATCTGACTTTGATGGATCATGCGCCGCAGATGAGGATTGGGACTTTTCGACAGCAAGGTCACGTGCAGGTCGGTCTCAAGGCGGTTAAGATCACTGAGCGTGATATCTTCACTGGTTTTCATCGCGGCGTGCACGCGTACCTGCATCTGCGAAATATGGTCCTGCGACAGAAGGGGTGCGCTTTCCAGCAAGGCCAGAGGTTCAAGTTTAGCGCGAATGGCAAAGTAATGCGCCACATCCTGTGCCGTAAGCGGTCCGACAACCCAATGCGACCTCAAATCTTTGCGCAGCAAGCCACGATCCTGAAATCGCGACAGCAGCTCACGGATGATCGTTCTGCTGACGTCAAAATGATCTGCCGCCGCCTGTTCGTTGACGCGGTAAAGCCCGAAAGGCAGGGCTTGGGCGATTGAACCCTCGAAGGCCCGCGCGATGCGTTGGGCCGCCATGGGCTGCGGAAGTTGCACCAGTTCCTTGTCCAGCCCCAGCATCTGATGGGTGACAACGATGCGCTGGGGCTCATCTGCGCCAGAAACGATAAAGCCACGGCCCTCAAAACGTTCGAGTAATCCCTGATCTTCGAGTTTGTTAAATGCCATGCGCACCGGCGTACGGCTGGTCCCAAACAACCGTGCAATCGGATCTTCGGTCACAACCACGCCAGCTGGCAACAGCTCTTTTTCGATGGCTTCCATGATCTTGCTCTCAATGGCGGCATACCTTGGAGCAGAGCGGTGTGGATATGCCCCTTTACGCATGTCGTCAGTCACGAATCGTTTCCTTCATTTGGTTTCAATTGGACCATTAAAACGTATTGTGTACGCTGAAATCATTTTTGACGCCGCAATTACTGCACAGTCTGCGTGCATTTCTCAGAAATTAGAGCCTGATTTTTTAGACAAAAGCGCATTCTTCGATGAATCGATCAAAGTATGTTTGACTTTTGTGCACGGTGAGCATTCTTGTTGTGCTAGCTATACCAATTCCCTGGGGGTATTTCGGTCATGATAGAGCTCTCAGCTCTAAGTAAGTCATTTGGTGATGCGGTTGCGTTGAGAGACGTTTCGCTGACGATCGAAGATGATGAATATCTGACTTTGCTTGGGCCATCTGGGTCTGGCAAATCGACATTGCTGCGCCTCATTGCGGGGCTGGACAAGCCGGATGCTGGCAGCATCCTCGTGAACGGCCAGAACACCATAGGATTGCCACCACATCAGCGCGGCTTGGGCATCGTGCAGCAAAATTACGCATTGTTCCCGCACATGACCGTTCAGCAGAATGTCGAATTTGGCCTGCGGTGGCGCGAAGAAAATCCGGTCAGAGATGAGAAAGAGCTGGCCCGGCGGGTCGGCGCGATGCTGGAACTGGTCGGTCTGAACGGTTTTGAAAACCGTGGCGTCGGCCAAATTTCGGGTGGACAAAAGCAGCGGGTGTCTTTGGCGCGCACATTGGTGACCGAGCCAAAGGTGTGTCTGCTTGATGAGCCTTTGGGTGCGTTGGACGCAAACTTGCGTGAACGCATGACGCTTGAGTTGCGCCGTATCCGCGACACCTTGGGTGTTACCTTTATGCATGTGACTGGCAACGAAGACGAGGCCTTGGCGATGGGGGATCGCATGATCGTGCTGGATCAGGGGCATGTCGTGATGATCGCGCCGCCAGACGCGATTTATAACCTGCCATGCTCCATGCGTGTGGCGCAGGTGTTGAACGCTTACAACATTCTGGGGGGCCAATCGCGTGACAACGGGTTTGAGCATGGTGGAAAATTGCTGCCATTGCCCGAAGGTGCCAGTGAGGCCGCGCATTATGCCATCCGTTATGACGCCGCCAAGATTGTGCCGCAGGATGATCCATCAGCCTTGTTGCAAGTTACCTTCTTGACCAGCGAATTTACCGGTGGCGGCGTTACATACTTCATGCGCGGACCTGATGGCGTGTTTGAAGTTGAACGCCACCTCAGCCGCGCCGATCCAGAGGTTTATACCAGTGGGCAGGCGCTTGCCGTGACCTGGGATGCAAAAGATGCCTTGGTGTATGACGCGCAAGGCGTGCTGATCGGTCACTCCGAAATGCGAGGGGCAGCCTGATGAGCACTGAAACCATTCAAAGCAATCCCGGATTTTTCACCCGCAACAAGCATTACTGGCTCCTGGTGCCGGGTGTCGTTTGGATGACGCTGTTCCTTGTCGTGCCGTTGGGGATGATGGTTTACGTAAGTTTCTGGACCCAAACAACCTTTGCTATCAGCAATGATCTGACACTCAAAAGCTGGCAGACCTTCTTTGCCTCCGAGACCTACTTTGGTGCGTTGATCCGAACGATACGGATTTGGTTAACGGTTCTGTTTCTGACAATATTGATTGGCTATCCGGCGGCACTGTTCATTGGGCAGATGGTGCGTAACAAGACAACGCAAACGATCCTGCTGGTCGCCTGTGTGATCCCGTTCTGGACCTCGTTTCTGATACGCGTACTAGCTTGGCGCCCGATGTTGGGCAAAGAGGGCGCGATCAACATTTTGCTTCAAAAATTAGGACTGATCGATGCGCCAATTGAGGTCTTGTTGTTCACCGAATTGGCGGTCATCATCGGCATGGTGCAAATCTATGTGGTGTTCATGGTGGGTCCAATCGCCTTTATGCTGGCGCGGATTGATCAAAGTCTGATTGAGGCCGCGCGTGACCTCGGCGCATCCGGCTGGACCATCTTCCGCAAAATCATCTTGCCACTCTCGCTGCCCGGCGTTGTCGTTGGGGCGATCTTTGTCTCTGTCATGGTCTTGGGCGAATTTGCGACTTCCTCTGCTCTGTCGGGGCGCAAAGTGAATCTCTTGGGCAATATCATTGTGACGCAGGTCGGGTCGCTGAAATGGGCCTTTGCTGCGGTGATTGGGGTCGTCCTAACGGCAGTCATGGCTTTGGTCGTCACCATCTTGCTGCGCATCGTGGATTTGAGGAAAGAGCTATGAACCAGCCGTTCCTCAAGATTACACTTGGTGTCTATGTCGGCCTGTTTCTGGCATACCTTTACGGCCCGTTTCTGGTCATGGGGATCATCAGCTTTCAGCAGGGACCAGAGGGCGGCCCCCAGTTCCCGATCATCGAATGGTCTACCTTCTGGTACCAACATGTGCTGGGCTTTGCCCCGCCGACTCGCGTGGCCCCTTTGCCCATCGGCGAAGCGCTGACGCGGTCGTTGACGTTGGCATTTGCCACGATGGTGGTGTCCACAGTTTTAGGCACAATGACGGCACAGGCGTTCCGCACCAACTTTAAAGGTTCAGGATTTGTGTTCTACCTTGTGGTGCTGGGCATGATGGTGCCGGGTGTTTTGCTGGGGCTTGGCATGTCGCTGGTGGCGAACCAGTTGGGCATCGACCGCACATGGTGGGGCACTGCGTTCGTGCTGCACGTTGTATATACTTTCCCATTCGCATTTTTGGTGATGCTGGCCATTTTTAACCGGTTTGACGGGCGCGTCGAAGAAGCCTCCCTTGCGCTGGGTGTGACACCGGCCCGCACATTCCGCAAAATTACCTTTCCGATCATCTTTCCCGGCGTTCTTTCTGCGATGCTCTTTGCCTTCACGCTGTCTTACGATGAATTTCCGCGCACATTGTTTACGGGTGGGCCGGATGTGACGATGCCGATTGCGATCTACGGCACGTTCTCGGTGGAAATCCATCCCAACCTTTTTGCCTTTGGTGTTCTGACCACACTCTTCTCCTTTGCGCTGTTGACGGTTTACGGCCTCTTGATGACGGCCTCTGTGCGCCGTGCCCAGGCAAGAAACTCCGGCATGCAGGAGGACATCGAGTGACCCGTTTGTCGGATCATCGCGCTGTTGTTACTGGGGCCGGGGCAGGGATCGGCAAAGCCATCGCGCTGCGGCTTGCCCGCGAAGGCGCATGGATTGTGGTCAATGATCTGAATGCTGACAGCGCCGAGGCGACGGCGGCACAGATCACCCAAGCAGGCGGGACCGCTTTGGCCGTCTCAGGTGATGTGTCTGATCCTGCGGATGTCGATTGCGCCTATGCGATGGGCGAGCAGGCATGGGGCCGCATCACCTTGGCTGTGAACAATGCAGGCATCGTAACCCAATCGCCCTTGGCCGAGATGGAGATCGAAGATTTCGACCGGATGATCGCCGTGCATCTGCGCGGTTGTTTCCTGTGCTGCCGCCGCGCAATCGGACCCATGTTGGACGCGGGATCGGGTGCCATCATCAACATCGCGTCCCAATTGGGCCAGATCGGCGGCGTTGAGCTGGCCCATTATTCAGCCGCCAAGGCAGGGATCATCGGATTGACCAAATCACTAGCCCGCGAAGTATCCTCAAAGGGCGTGCGGGTGAATGCCGTCGCTCCGGGCCCGATTGGAACGGATTTGGTCATGGCGCTTTCCGAGGACTGGCGCAAAGCCAAGGCGGGCGAACTCCCGCTTGGTCGTTTTGGTGAACCCGATGATGTGGCCGCAACCGTGGCCTTTCTCGCATCAGAGGATGCGAAAATCTATGTCGGCCAAACTCTGGGCCCGAATTCTGGAGATGTCATGTTATGAAAACGGTTTTGATCACTGGTGCCGGGATCGGCATTGGCCGGGCTACTGCGAAAATGTTTGGTGGCCACGGCTGGCGCGTAATTGTCACGGACGTGCTGGAAGACGAGGGCATGGACGTCGCCGCACAGATCAACGCGTCAGGCGGGACGGCTGAGTTTCATACATTGGACGTGACTTCGACAGCCGCGGCCGAGGCCGTTCTGGCATCGGTTCACGCAAGCCACGGGCCATTGGCTGCATTGGTTTGCAATGCAGGGATCGCACATAAGGTACCACTCGAAGAGCTGACGGATGAAAAGTGGGACCATACTTTTGAGATTGATCTCAAAGGGATGATCCGTGTCATCCGGCCTGCCGTTGCTCAGATGAAACCGGGGGGGGGAGGCTCAATTGTCTGCCTGTCTTCTATCATGGGGGTTGCCTATGGCTGGGACCAACATGTGCATTACTCTGCCGCCAAATCTGGCGTCGTAGGGCTTGTGCGGGGCCTTGGTGTGGAACTGGCGCGCAGCAATATCCGCGTCAACGGTGTGGCACCCGGCTACATCCGGACGGCGCAGGCACTGTCGACAGTGCATTCGCTCGGGCCAGAAGGGCTTGAGAAAGCGGCAGACTTTATTCCTGCAGGGCGCGTCGGTGAGCCCGAAGACATTGCCGATGTTATAAATTTCCTCGTCTCTGACGCAGCTCGCTACATGACCGGGCAAGTTGTGACCGTAGATGGAGGTCTGCTCGTTGGCCGCTACTAACTGCGCGGCCAAATCTACAACCACGAAACCAAATGGGAGACTATAATGAAAAATACTCAACCTTCACGCCGCGATGTTCTTGCGGGTGCCGGTGCGCTCGCGGGATCAGCGGCCCTCATGGGGACTAGCGCCCTTGCGGACGGGCATCTGGCAGGTCAAGAGCTGCGTACTGTAGGCCTTTCGGTAACTGTTCAAGAACGTATTCTGAATGACTTCAAAGCAGCATCCGGCGTCGGCTCTGTGTCGGGCAAAGCTGACATTTTCCCCAACACACAGACAGAACTGCTGTCCGGCTCAAAAGCCTATGACGTGTGGGAAACCATTGGTGAGCGTCTGCCCGCGATGACTGTAACCAAGACGATCAAGCCAATCCCAACGTCTGACCTGAAGAACTGGGCCAACATCCGTCCGATCTTTACCGATACAGATCCACGCATGTCGCCAGAGGCACAAATTTCCGGTCAAATCTGGGCGGATGACGCCAAGAAAGAGCTTTGGATGGTGCCAACGGTCTTTAACTTTGATTCAATCGGATATCGTCCTGACCTTGTCAGCGCGGAAGAGGCCAACACGTGGACCGCTCTGTTTGACGAAAAGTTCAAAGGCAAAACAGGTCTGAACGTTGACCCGTTGATCGCCTTTGGTCAGGCCGTTCTGGCGATGACAGAACTGGGCATGCTGGAGAACGAAAACCCCGGCAACCCAACTTTGGAAGAAATCGACGAAGCATCCAAGTTCCTGATCGCCAAAAAGAAAGCCGGCCAGTTCCGCGCACTTTGGGGTGATTTTGGCGAATTGGTGAACCTGCTTGCCTCTGGCGAGATGATCCTCGCGGATGCTTGGCAGCCTGCTGTGATGGCCGTCAAAGCACAGGGCATTCCATGCTCCTATGCTGTGCCGCGCGAAGGCTATCGTGCATGGTCTATCGGCAACTCCTTGATTGCAAACTCACCCAATGAGGATGCGGTCAAAGCCTACTCTGACTATTGGCTGTCCGGCCCTCCTGCGATCACTGTTTCCGAGCAGGGTTATTACTCTCCTACCACAAATGTGAAGGACGTGATGGACGCGGACAAATATGCCTTCTGGTATGAAGGAAAACCTTGGGTAGGTGCGCCAGATCGTGGCATCAACGAAGGCGATCTTCGCGATGGCGGCAGCCTCGAAGAGCGCGCAAGCAAGGTGAAATACTGGCACCAATGGCCAGACGAGTACGACCACCTGATCTCCAAGTGGGACGAGTTCTTGTCTGCGTAAAACCAAACGGCGAAGGGGTCTTTGGCTTCCTTCGCCACTCTCATCGGAAGAGCTGCATGTCCCAATTCGATCTAGAACTCAAAAGTCTGCAAAAAATCTACCCCGGCGGCACGCTGGCGGTCGAAGGCTTCGATTTGAATGTCGAAAAGGGCGAGTTCATTTCCTTTGTCGGGCCATCGGGCTGCGGCAAGACCACGACTTTGCGCATGATTGCAGGGCTGGAAAGCATCACATCCGGTGATCTGCTGATCCGGGGCCGCAACTTTACAAGTGTGCCTGCTGAAAAACGCCCCACGGCCACGATTTTCCAGAACTACGCGATTTTCCCGCATATGACGGTCTATCAGAACCTGTGTTTTGGCCTCGAAGTGCGCGGCATGCCCAGCAACGAAATCAAAAAGAAGGTGGATGACATCATCGACACGCTCGAATTGGGCGATGTTACGGATGCGCGCGAGGCCGCCCTATCTGGCGGGCAAAAACAACGTGTCGCTTTGGCGCGTGGGCTGGTAACTGAGCCCGACATTTTGTTGTTGGATGAACCGCTTGGCGCGTTGGATGCCAACCTGCGCAAATCCATTCAGGAAGAGTTGAAAATCCTGCAACGCGATCTGGGCATCACCTTTGTCTTTGTGACCCATGCGCAATCCGAAGCGCTCGCGATGGGCGACCGTGTTGTCGTTATGAATGCCGGACGGGTTGAGCAAATCTCCGATCCGTTTGAGCTTTATACACGTCCCAAGTCGGGATTTGTCGCCCGTTTCATCGGGCGTAACAAGATTATTGCAGGGCAATTGGAAAACGGTTCCCAAAAGCGCGCAGGGGTACAGACCAGCGTCGGACTGCTGGCTGGGGTGCCTGGATTTGACGTATCCATAGCGCAAAATGGCACCGCGGCGATGCTGGTGACTCCATCAGAATATGTTGACTTGCGTGAACCCGGCGGCCCCGAAGCGCAGGCAGACGAAAACCGGATTACGGGCACGGTCCAGCGCGTGAACCAGATTGGCCATGTGGTTCATGTGGATGTGCGCGTAAACGATGCGCTTTCAATTAAACTGGAAACTCACCGCGAAAAGATTGTCGGCAAAGGCGTGGCGCAAGGTGCAGAAATGGATTTGTGCTGGAAAGCCGAACGATCCACCATCGTGTTGGACGCGGTATAATGGCCTTGGCGGGGCAGCTTCAGGAGGGTCAGTTGGACTCGCTGCAGCATGCCTCTGCCGCTGAAATTGGTCGGTTGCTGGCCACCCACAAGGGCGGGGCGGTTCAGGTTGCTGAGCATTTTCTGTCACGCATAGAAGAGCAAACCAGTGCGGTGTTTCTGAACGTCACCCAAGACCGCGCTTTGGCAGAGGCACGCAGCGCTGATGAACGGCTTGCCGCTGGTCGTCCTTTGTCTCCCCTCGACGGTGTCCCGCTGGCGTGGAAAGACCTTATCGACATGGCTGGCACGCGCACGACGGTTGCCTCAGGCCTGTTCAAAGACGCCCCGCTTGCCGAAGAAGATGCACCTGCCGTGCGCCGCGCCGCGCAGGCGGGAATGGTCAATCTGGGCAAAGTCAACTTGGCGGAATTTGCCTATTCCGCTTTGGGTCAAAATCCACATTTTGGCACACCACTGAACCCCCATGGCGGCGAACCTCATGCACCCGGCGGATCATCCTCCGGTTCGGGCGTGGCTGTTGCTGCTGGACTTGCGCCTGTTGCAATTGGGTCTGACACGGCAGGGTCCGTGCGCATTCCCGCCTCCTTTTGTGGGGTCGTCGGGTTCAAAACGTCCGAAGGGCGGGTGTCGACTGATCGCTGTTTTGCATTGTCACGCACGCAAGACACCCTAGGCCCGTTGACGCATTCGGTTAAAGATTGTGCGTTGGTTTTCAACGCCCTGACTGGCCAGCCGGATCGCCCGATAGAGATTTCCGCACTGGAACAGCTGATCATCTTGGTGCCTGAGGGTTTTGTGATGGATGGATTGGCCCCTTCAGTGGCGGCCGCCTTTGAAAGTAGCCTCAAAGGGCTAGAACGCGCGGGTGCGCGCATCCGCCGCCAGTCGACCCCGGCCTTGGACACGGCAGCAGCGATGCTGCGCGACCTTGGTTCTATCGTTGCCGCGGATGCGTTTCACGAGCACCGCAAGATCATGGACAGCAGCGATGCGGACCATATGGATCAACGTGTGCGCGCCAGAATTGAAATAGGTCGCAGCATGTCTGCGACTGATCTTGTGGCACTGCAGCGCCAACGCGCGCTGGGTATGCAACAGATACGCACGGCCCTGGATGGCGCTTTTCTTGCCATGCCAACCACACCTGATACTGCGCCTGCGCTGAGCGCGTTTGAGGGCGATGACGCGGCCTTTGCGCATCACAATCTGCGGGCGAATAGGAACACCAGCATCGGCAGTTTCTATGATCTGCCCGGTCTCGCAATCCCCAATGGGCATGACGCGGTGGGGTTGCCAACAAGCTTTCTTCTGAGCGCGCCCAGCGGTGCTGATGGCCAACTGCTCGCCGCAGGAATGGCTGCTGAAAAGACAATACGAAATGACATTTGAACAAACTAGAGAGGATAGGGGATGATACGAGTTGGCGTGGACGTAGGCGGTACATTTACCGATATCGTGCTGGAACGCACGCGGGTCGTTGGGGAAGACGAACAGCAGG
>Ga0075467_10001321_pt1 | contig 20400 bp, 21 predicted proteins | sample DEB08_DNA_9_FD_75067 | JGI IMG/M metagenome (GOLD analysis project Ga0075467, IMG submission 75067) | Aqueous microbial communities from the Delaware River and Bay under freshwater to marine salinity gradient to study organic matter... | ecosystem: Environmental > Aquatic > Marine > Coastal ... | reverse complement strand
TGTCGACTTCTTGAGGCTGGCCCTTTTTCTATTCTGATAACACTTCTTACTACTTTTTGGAACCTACACAGGATAGAATGGTGGAACCTATTTATCATTTAACTCATTGATTTTACTTAGTCACGTCTAACCCGATGTTAACCCGCGTACACAGCGGAATTCGTACCCGAACCTTCGAGAGCGAGCGGAAGGTGCCCTGTATGAATGATAGGCGCTGTCTCGCGAAGCGCCTATCGTGAAAATACTCTATTGAACCTGAATACTCGCCAAATATTCAACAAGCGCTAGAAGACGGGTTCCAACATAGGCGTCCTTATCGGGGGGCGAGAAATTGGGGTCATTCGCTGCGTCGATCCTTTCACGGAAGCGATTGCCCCAAATCGGCATGTCACGCGTGCCGTGGGCAGTTGCGGTATCACCGCCACTTATCGTTGAATAGACCGCCGTCACAGGGAAGACACCGCCGTTGTTTTTCTGCAAGACAGTCAGGTCCGGTGGAACAGCGCCAGACAGAAAATCGGTGACTGGCCCATCGCCTTTGCCCGAAGCACCGTGGCATGCAACACAACTGTTCTGATACTCAAATTCGCCAAGCGTCATGCCTTCCGCGTGAACTGCAACGCCTGAACCAATCATCCCAAAAGATAAGCAAATTGCTGAAATTTTTATTCGCATTGTCACTCTCCTTCTAAAATTCAGAAATTAGAGTGGTTCAGTATGATCTGAAATCTATGGGGGCATTTGATATAAATCATATTGAACAGTGCGCGGAAGGGCTGCCAGTTCATACGAAAACAAGACAAAAGACTCAAACCATCCCTTTGCCCTCAAAGAAAAACGGCGCGCGGGTTTCCCTGCGCGCCGTTTTGGTTTTCGTTTCTAACGCTTACTTCAGTTCGTCGGCGCGTTCGGCATCAACCACGGTTTGCGCTTGGGCAACGGCTGCGGTAAAGGCATCCAGTGTTTCTGGGCCACCTTTTACCGATGCTTTGAACCATTCAAACACTGGTGCGGCAGCGGCTTTGAAGGCGGCTTTCTCATCAGCGGTTGGAACGTAGATGTCACCCCCTGCGGCTTTGAAATCAGCATAGGCTTGGATTTCTTTGCGCTTTGGGCTGGCGAAGGTTGCTTGCTGAAGCGCTGCGAAACCGTCAACCACAACTTGCTTTTGCGCATCGGTCAGGCTGGCGAAACGGTCTTGGCCCATCCACCAGAACGCGCCCATGTATGAGTGACCGTCGAGGGTCAGGTACTTCAGGCCAGCATCCGGGAACTTCATGTTCATGATGTCGGTGATGCCGTTTGCAGTGCCTTCCACAACGCCGGTTTGCAGCGAGGTGAACAGCTCTGGCCATGCGATCGGGGTTGGCGATGCGCCTACGGCCTTGGCGGATTCCTGCGGCAAGTCAGCAGGCACGGAGCGCATTTTCAGGCCGGCAAGATCGGCAGGGCCCATAACGCGCTTTTTGGTGTTGGCATAGTTGCGCCAGCCGCCGGTGTTGCCGACGGTCATCAGGCGGATTTTATCGCCGGAATCGGCCATGATCATGCCGCGCAGTTTTGACGTGAAATCGGTGCTGGTCAGCACGGTTTCGGCCACGCGGTCATCCGACATCAGGTAAGGCAGGTCGAGAACCTGAATGTAAGGGAACAGGCCAGCAGCGCCGCCCGAGGTCGAGATATAGATGTCGATGGAGCCATCGGCGACACCGGCCAAGCATTCATCGCCCTTGCCGCACAGTTGAGTACCGATGAACAGTTCCACGGCAATTTCACCGTTGGATGCGTTTTCGACGTAGTTTTTGAATACGACGAGGCCGTCATAATCTTCGTCATTTTCGTTCGAGTTGGCGGTGGCGCGCAGCGTGATGGCTTGGGCCATTGCCATGCTGGTGGTGCCTGCCAAAAGCGTGGCGAGCAGCAGTGTTTTGATCGTGTTTTTCATTGGTCTTCTCTCCCTAGGTAGTTTGTTGGCTAAGTCGATTGGTTGGTATGGTTTATTGAACGAACCCGAAAAAGCGCGGGACCGTAAGGCTGATGGCCGGGATGAAAGTGATCAGGAAGATCACGAACACCTCTACGGCGAGGAACGGCAGTGTTGCTTTGGCGATGGTTTCGACCCGAAGGCCCGACACGGATGAGGTAACGAACAGCACAAGTCCCATCGGTGGTGTTAGCAGGCCCACCGTCAGGTTGACCGCCATGATGATGGCAAAATGGACGGAGTCAACGCCAAGCGAAGTAAAGATTGGCCCAAGGATTGGCCCAAGAATGATGATCGCGGGGCCGGCATCAAGGAACATGCCGACCACAAACAGCAGCAGGTTGATGAGGAACAGCAAGATCAGCGGATTGTCAGACAGGCCAAGGATGATTTCGGCCAGCAGTTCGGGTGTGTGGCTAAGGCTGGCTACGGTTTTAAACGCCATGGCGGCGCCCACCAGCAGCAGAACGACGGCCGAGGTCATACCAGCGTTGGTAAGGACATCGGGGATGTCGCGCAGTTTGAGGGTGCGCATGACGAAGAAGCCGATGAGGGTTGAATAGCCGACAGCGACGGCGGCTGCCTCGGTCGGGGTGAAGACGCCCAAAAGAATGCCGCCCATGATGATGACGGGGGTCATCAGTGGCCAGATCGCCTTGAGGCTGGCTTGGCCCCGCTGGCCCCAAGTTGCACGGGTGGTGCGGGCGGGCAGGTTGTATTTATCGGCCAAAAAGTGGATCATCAGCATCAGGCCGCCGCCGATCAATATGCCCGGTACGATGCCCGCCAAGAACAGGGCCGCCACGCTTTCGCCCATCACATAGGCGTAGATAATCATGATGCCCGAGGGGGGGATGATGGGGCCGATAATGGAGGATGCGGCGGTGATGGCTGCCGCAAACGTGCGGGTGTAGCCTTGCTTTTCCATTGCGGGGATCAGCATGGATCCCAGTGCAGAAACATCGGCCACAGCCGAGCCGGAGAGCCCCGCGAACAGCATCGAGGACAGCACGTTCACATGGGCAAGACCGCCGCGCAGGTGGCCCATCATGGCTTGGCTAAACTCGACCAGCCGCAGGGTGATGTTGGAGCGGTTCATCACCTCGCCCGCCAGCATGAAGAACGGGATGGCCATCAGCGGAAAGCTGTCCATGCCGTTATAGACGTTGCGGTAGAGCAAAACGATGTCGCGTTCTTGGCCGTTGAGCCACAAAAGGATGGCCGGAGCGGCGATGAGGCCGAAGAATACGGGCAGGCCCAAAAGCAGGAAGACGAGAAAGACCGGAAGGAAAAGGGACAGCATTATTCGGCGCCCCCTGCAACAGCATGCGGGATTTTGATGAGGTCATCCATGCGCCCGGAAAAGGTGAGCAAGCTGCGCAAGATCAGTTCCACGCAGACCGAGATCAGCAAGACGAGGCCAGTGACAAGCGATAGCATCATCCAGGATTTCGGTACTTTGGTCCAAGTGCTGAGGTCAAAGGATGTGGGGTAGTGTAAGCTGTCGGTGGCAAAGCGGCCGCCAAGGCCTGTCACCTCACTCCAGCCGATTTTCAGACCGACGACCATCACGGTCAAAGACACCCCCAGCAAAAATAGTGACAAGATTGCAGAGGCGGCGGTGGGCAAAAGCCGGGTGAGCATTTCGATCGACACAAACCCGCCGCGCCGAAAGGCGGTGGGGGCCATCAGGCCTGTCATCCACAGCATCAAGAACCGTGCGGCCTCTTCTGGCCAAGCAAGTGCGCTGCCAAGGACGTAGCGAAAAAAGACTTGGATCAAGATGATGATAACCATCACCCCGACCATGCCCGCGCCCAAGCGACGGCCAAGTGTCAGCAGGGTGGCGTTTACCATCCCTAGCCCGTTGGTCAGACCCAGCACTGCGCCCATAGCGCGCCTCCTCCCTATGTACCCGCCCGGCCTTGTGGCCGAGCGTTCGTTCGTTCGCGTCAGATCAGTCGGCGGAGAACGTGCCGTATTGACCTTGTGTAAACACCAGTGGCGCGCCTGTGCCTTTGGCACAACGCAGCACCCGGCCCACGACGATCAGATGATCGCCTCCCTCGTGGGTCGCGTGTTGTTCACAATCAAAGCGTGCCAGCGTGCCGGGTATCAGCGGCACGCCTTCATCATTGCGGTGATAGGACATGCCTTCAAACCCCAAGCCGCCACGGATAAAGCGTTGGATCAGGTCGGTTTGGTCATGCGCCAAAACATGGATCGCATAGTGCTGCGCCGTGGCGTAATGGCCATAGCGTGCCGAGGATTTGGCCGGCGACCACAAAACCAAGGGCGGGTCCATTGACAGGCTGGAAAAGCTGTTGGCGGTAAAGCCCATTGGGCCATCGCTGGATTGCACCGTGACAATCGTAACACCAGTTGCAAAGCACCCCAGCGTGTCGCGAAACGCGCGGGCGTTGGCGGCGTCTGGGATAAACTGTTCTTCGGTCATGCCGGCCGTGCCAGAATTTTGGTCTGCTGAGATAAGGGGTTCTGGCATTATGCGACCTCGCGCCCCATGATCAGTGTGTACAGTTCAAACCAAGTTTGGCGGTCCATTTTCACATCCATCGCGGTGCCAGCGCTGCCAATACGAGACAGGCTGTTGGTACCCAGAACCGGGATAATCCGCGCCGGATGGCGCAAAAGCCAAGCCACGGCGGCCGCCGACCAATCGGTGCCAAAGTCGGCTCCAATCTCGGACAGACGCGCGCGCAATCCTTTGCCGGACTCGGCCAGCAAACGGCCGCCTGCAAGCGGCGACCATGCCATGGGGGGAATCCCGCGTTCTTGGTGAAAGGCAACATCGCCGTTGGTGAACGCTTCATGCGCAACAAGGCTAAGTTCAATCTGGTTGGTGACCAACGGGTTTTTCATGCCCGATTGCAGCAAGGTAAAATCCCAAGGGCGAAAATTTGAAACGCCGACGGCGCGCACTTTGCCCGATGCCACGAGCGCATCCAATGCGGCCCCGGTTTCCAGATGATCCATCAGCGGGTCGGGGCGGTGGATCAGCAACATATCAATCTGATCGATAGCCATGTCACGAAGCGAGGTTTCCACCGATGCGTTGATATGCCCGGCCGAGGTGTCGTAATGTTTTACCCGTGCGGCTGCATGGCGGCCCGCTGGCGCCACAATATCGCATTTGGTGATGATTTCCATTTTGTCGCGCAGATGGGGGGCTGCGCGCAAGGCCGCCCCCAGCAACGCCTCGGCGGTATAGCCGCCATAGATATCGGCCTGGTCAAAGCTGGTAATGCCTTGGGCCAAGCACGCCTCTATCTTGGCCTGCACATGGGCCGCACTGGTATCGGCATCATCGCCCAAGCGCCACATGCCGTAAACCAGCCGTGACAGTTCGATGTTACCTAGTTTAAGTCGTTCCATTAACGCCGTTCCCCAATTCCAAGTGGTGTGGCCGGGGTGCTGGCTGGCACCCGGCCATAAGCATGCGGCAGCGAGCATGTTTTAAGCTGCGGCAAAACCTTTGTGCCAAAGTGATCGGCCTCATCCATATGCGGGTAACCCGAGAAGATGAAGGCGCGGATGCCCATTTTCTGATAAGCCTCAATCTCCGACATAATCTGATCGGTCGAGCCGACAAGGGCCGCCCCGCAGCCTGACCGCGCGCGACCAATCCCTGTCCACATATGCGGTTCGATATAGCCGAATTGATCGGCCAGTTCGCGGGCGCGGGCCTGATGTGACACGCCCAGCGAAATGCTGTCATGAGCGCGGTCGCGGATCAGTTTGCCGTATTCATCATCCAACTTGCTGGCGATGTATTCAGCGTATTCCTTGGCCTCGGCTTCGGTGTCGCGCACGATCATATGGACGCGCAGCCCGTAATCGAGCGTGCGGTTATGGGCGGCGGCATGGGCGTGAACCGCCTTCATGCGTTCGGCCAATGTCTCGCGTACTTCGGGCCACATCAGATAGACATCACATTGCGCGCCGCACAGTTCCAGAGCATCGGGGGAATAGCCGCCGAAATAGAGCAAAGGCCCACCGTTTTGCTGATAGGGGCGGGCCGGATCGGCAGAAACCTTGCTGATTTTATAGATTTCACCGTCATATTCGATGTGATCTTGGGTCCATGCCTGACGCAGGATTTCAACGACTTCGTGGCTGCGCTTGTAGCGGAATTTGCTTTCTGCCACTTCGCCCGGAAAATCAGAGGAGATGACGTTGAGGGTTAGGCGACCCTTTAGCATATGGTCCAGCGTGGCGATGGTGCGGGCCAGCATAACCGGCTGCACTTCGCCGCAGCGGATGGCGGCCAGAAAGTTGATTTTATCGGTGATCGGCGCGCAGCCTGCCACGAAAGACAGGGTGTCTTGGCCGACCTGATAGGACGATGGGCATAAGATGTTGCGAAACCCGTGCTGTTCGGCGCGTTTCGCGATGCCAGAACAGTGCTCCCAAGACGAGCACAGGGCACCGTCGGGTTGCCCGAGAAATTGGTAATCATCCGAACAAAGGGCGGCGAACCAGCTGACTTCGGCGGCATCTAGGTCGGGGGATGTGATGGGCACAACTGTCATTGATTCTCTCTGCCGCAGATTCAGGATTTAACTTGCGTAGCACCCAAATTGATGTAGATCAATACTGTATCAATTATTTGGATTCTGCGTCAATGTCGTCACCCGGTTCTTTGCCGTTGTTTTTACAGATCAGTGAATTGCTGATCCGTGACATCGCGTCTGGGCGGTTGATTGATGGTGAAAAACTGCCCCCTGAGCGTGAGATGGCGGCAGGATTGGGTATTGCCGTGGGCACGTTGCGGCAAGCGTTGAAGGAATTGGTGGCAAAGGGGATGCTGACCCGTGTGCAGGGGTCGGGGAATTACGTGCGCGCGGTCAGTGACCCCGCGTCGGTCTATGCGCTGTTTCGGTTGGAATTGGCGGGCGGGGGTGGGTTGCCCACGGCGCAGGTGTTGGCGGTCGATCGCTGCGTCAAGGATGCAGACCTGCCCGATTTTGGCGCGAGTGCCAAGGGGCACCGGATCAGGCGTTTGCGCTATTTGTCGGGGCAAGTGGCGGCGGTCGAAGAGATTTGGCTGGACGGGGATTATGCCGCGGTGATCGACCCTGCCGATTTGTCGGAGTCACTGTATTTATACTACCGCGAACGCTTAGGGTTGTGGATCGCGCGGGCCGAGGATCGGGTGGGTCAAGGGCCATGTCCGGATTGGGCGCCGCCTGCGTTTCCCCATGCTGCAGGTGCGCCATTACCGCTGATCACGCGGGTCAGTTGGGGGCAAGACGGGCGGCGGGCCGAGGCGTCTTGGACGTGGTACGACCCAAAGGTTGCGCGCTATGTGGCGCGGTTGAAATGAGACGCGACGCGAAGGTTTGCGTTAGATATGAGGAATTGACATGAAAACGGTTCGTTATGGCATCATCGGCTGCGACATGATGGGGCAAGAGCATTTGCGCAACATCGCCTTGTTGCCGCAGGCCGAGGTGGTGGCGATTTTTGAACCGGATGCGGGGATGCGCGCGCTTGCGGCGGCGCTGGTGCCCGAGGCGGTGATGGTTGGGTCGGTCGCCGAGGTTTTGGCGGTTGAGGCGGTGAATTGCCTGCTGATCGTTTCGCCCAATTATATGCATTTGGCGCAATTGGAAGAGATTGCCGCGATCCGCCCTTTGCCGGTTTTATGTGAAAAGCCGTTGTTCACCGACCCCGCCGATGCGCCGCGACTGGCCGCTTTGCGCGCCGCCTACCCTGCGCCGATTTGGGTCGCGATGGAGTATCGCTATATGCCGCCCGTGGCCCATCTTGTCGCGCAGGCGCAGGCGGCGACCGGAGGCGTGAAAATGCTGACCATCCGCGAGCATCGCTTTCCGTTCTTGGAAAAGGTCGGCGATTGGAACCGGCTTAACCGGAATTCGGGCGGGACTTTGGTGGAAAAATGCTGCCACTTCTTTGACCTGATGCGCCTGATCGCGGGCTGTGATCCGGTGCGGGTTATGGCATCGGGCGGGCAGGCCGTGAACCATCTGGATGAGGTTTACAATGGCGAGGCGTCGGACATTTGGGACAGCGCCTATGTAATTGTCGATTTTGAAAACGGCCTGCGGGCGATGTTGGAACTGTGCATGTTCGCCGAAGGGTCGCGCTATCAAGAGGAGATCAGCGCAGTAGGGCCAAAGGGCAAGATTGAATGCCAAGTACCGGGGCCGGGGCGGTTTTGGCCTGCGCATTTGGGGTCGGCCCCTGTGCCACAAGTGACGGTTTCTCCGCGCGCGCCTGCAGGGCCGATTGTGTTGGATGTACCGGTAGACGCTTCGTTGCTTGCGGCGGGCGATCACAATGGATCGACATTCTACCAGCATCGCGGTTTTGCCGATGTGGTGGCAAAGGGTGATACGCCGGATGTTGGCCTGAACGATGGTTGGTGGGCTGTGGCCATGGGTATTGCCGCCCAAATCTCGGCTGCGGAAGGCCGGGTGATTGGGGCAGAGGAGTTGCACAGGCTTGCGCCGTAACGCAGTACCCTACGTGGGGTCTTGCCAATCCGACCCGCTTTGCGCGATTGTGCAACGCCAAAGGTAAGGGGGCGTTGCGTGATTGATATTGGTCATTTGCGAGGGTGGATCGGGCGGTCGGAAACGGTTACGGACCAGATTACGCCATTTCAATCCAATGCCTTGGCGGCCACGCTGAACCGCGACGAAACCTATAGCGCAGGGTCAGACCTGCCGCCCTTGTGGCATTGGATGCATTTTTTGCAGGTCTTTCGGCTGGACGCTGCAGGCTATGACGGGCATCCGGCGCTGGGTGGGTTTTTGCCTCCGGTGCCGCTGCCGCGCCGGATGTGGGCGGGCAGCCGTTTGCGCTTTTTGGCACCTTTGAAGGTGGGCGAAACGACTACCAAAACCTCTACCGTTGCCAGCGTAGATCACAAGGCGGGACGGTCTGGCGATTTGGTGTTCGTCACGGTGCGCCATGATTATGATGCGCGAATTACCGAAGAGCATGACATCGTTTACCGCGATGTGCCCGACCCTGCGGCGCCGGTGGCGATGCCTGTGACAGCCCCCGATACTTCGGATTTTTCGCGCGCTATTACGCCTGATCCGGTGCTGTTGTTTCGGTATTCCGCGCTGACGTTCAACGGGCACCGTATTCACTATGACCAGCCGTTTTGCACAGGGACCGAAGGCTACCCCGGCCTTGTGGTGCATGGCCCGTTGCTGGCGACCTTGCTTTTGGACCTGCTGCGGCGGCAAATGCCAGATGCGGTGGTGACCGATTTTGAGTTTCGCGCGATGGCCCCGGTGTTTGATACTGGCTCCTTTTCGCTGCATGGTGCGGCGCAAGAGGGTGGGTTTAGGTTGTGGGTGCGGCGCGGTGACGGCGCGCTGGCGATGGATGCAAAGGCGGTGCTGGCATGAACGACTATCAAGATATCCGCGATGCGGTGCGGGATTTGTGCGCGACCTTTCCGGCAGAATATCACCGCAAGGTGGATATGGAGCGGGGCTATCCCGAAGCTTTTGTCGATGCGCTGACCAAAGCCGGGTGGCTGGCCGCAATGATCCCCGAGGAGTTTGGCGGGTCGGGCCTTGGGCTGACCGAGGCCAGCGTGATTATGGAAGAGATCAACCGGTCGGGTGGCAATTCGGGCGCGTGCCATGGGCAGATGTACAATATGGGCACGTTGCTGCGGCACGGGTCGGACGCGCAAAAGCAGGAGTATTTGCCACGGATTGCCAGTGGCGAACTACGTCTGCAATCCATGGGCGTGACAGAGCCGACTACGGGTACGGATACCACAAAAATTCGTACGACCGCCGTACGAAAGGGGGATCGCTATGTCATCAACGGGCAAAAGGTGTGGATTTCACGGGTGCAGCATTCGGACCTGATGATCTTGCTGGCGCGGACCACGCCGTTGGAACAGGTGACGCGGAAATCATTGGGTATGTCGATTTTTCTGGTCGATCTGCGCGATGCGATTGGCAAAGGGATGGAGGTGAAACCCATCCCGAACATGGTGAACCATGAAACGAATGAGCTGTTTTTCGACAACCTCGAAATCCCTGCCGAAAACCTGATTGGCGAGGAAGGGATGGGCTTTCGCTATATCCTTGACGGGTTGAATGCCGAACGTACGCTGATTGCGGCGGAGTGTATTGGCGACGGGTATTGGTTTATCGACAAGGTGACCGCCTATGCCAAGGAACGCGTGGTGTTTGGCCGCCCGATTGGACAGAACCAAGGCGTGCAATTTCCGATTGCGGAAAGCTTTATTGAAATTGAGGCGGCAAACCTGATGCGGTTTGATGCCTGCCAGCGGTTTGACGCAGGAGTGGACTGCGGGGCGCAGGCGAATATGGCGAAGTACCTCGCGGCAAAGGCAAGCTGGGAGGCGGCGAATGCCTGCATCCAGTTCCACGGTGGCTTTGGCTTTGCCACCGAATATGATGTGGAGCGGAAGTTTCGGGAAACGCGGCTCTATCAGGTAGCTCCGATTTCAACGAACCTGATTTTGTCTTATGTGGCCGAGCATATGCTTGGGCTGCCCCGATCGTTCTAAGGAGGTCGCTATAGATGTTGCCGTTGGAGGGAATCACGGTTGTATCGCTGGAACACGCGATTGCAGCGCCCTTTGCCACGCGGCAACTGGCGGACCAAGGGGCGCGGGTGATCAAGGTTGAACGTCCGGGTGTGGGCGATTTTGCGCGTGGTTATGACAGCCGCGCGCGGGGCCTGTCATCGCATTTTGTCTGGACCAACCGCAGCAAGGAAAGCCTGACACTGGATTTGAAACACCCACAGGCGGAGGCTGTTTTGCAGGGGCTTCTCGGGCGTGCGGATGTGGTGGTGCAGAATTTGGCACCCGGTGCGGCGGCGCGGTTGGGGTTGTCGTATGACGCCCTGCGCATGGATCATCCGGGGCTGATTGTGTGCAATATCTCTGGTTACGGCGCAGATGGGCCGGACCGTGACCGCAAGGCCTATGACCTGCTGATCCAATCCGAGGCGGGGTTTTTGTCGGTGACGGGCGAGGATGGGCCTGCCAAGGCGGGCATCTCGGTCGCGGATATTGCCGCTGGAATGTATGCCTATACCAACATTCTGACCGCCCTTATTCAACGCGGGCGCACAGGTTTGGGGCGCGAGATTGACGTGTCAATGCTGGAGGCTATGGCGGAATGGATGGGATACCCCATGTATTACGCGATGGACGGTGCAAGCCCGCCTGTGCGCGCCGGTGCAAGCCATGCCACGATTTACCCCTACGGCCCGTTTGAAGCAGCGGATGGGGCAGTGATGCTGGGCTTGCAGAACGAACGGGAATGGGCCGCGTTTTGCACGGGGGTTCTGGACGCGCCTGCGCTGGCCGCTGACCCGCGTTTTGCCAGCAATGGCAAGCGGGCCGAGAATAAGGCAGCGCTAGGCGCAATCATACTGCAGGTTTTTGCGGGGCTGACAGTCGCGCAAGTGACCGAGCGGTTGGAGAGCGTGGGCATTGCCAATGCGCGGATGAACGATATGGCAGGGCTATGGGCGCACCCGCAACTGGCGGCCCGCGCGCGTTGGCGGCAAGTGGAAACACCCGCAGGCCCGATTCCGGCCTTGATCCCGGCGGGTTGGGGGCTTGGTGATCCGCGCATGGGGCCGGTGCCTGCCTTGGGTGAAGATAACGCGGCGATTTTGCAAGAATTGGGTTATGACAGGCCTGCAATTGACGCAATGGCGGCGAATGGGGTGATTTGACCGCTTTGGCGATATGTCGCCAGCGTCTGGCAATATTCTACCGGTCTTTTTGCGCCAAAGTAGTCGAAAAGATTTGGTCTTTGCACCAATTGCGGCCAAAGTGCCGACGTGCGGTATGCCGGAGTCTAGGAGGGGCTTTGGCGCGATTGCTCGCTGCAGTACGTGAAAACAACCGTTACAAGCCGCGACAAAACCGTATGACTGTACGACCTAACGGTCATCAAAGACCGAGATACACCAAGGGAGAGATAGATGAAATTCACCAACCTAGCCATGACCGCCGCCGCTTTGGCGTTGTCGACCACCGCAGCCTTTGCAACAACCGGCTGTGACGACGGCGAAGTCAAAATCAAGTTTGCCCATGTGACCAATGGCGACAAGCACCCAAAGGGCATTGCAGCCCAGATGTTTGCCGACCGCGTGAACACCGAGATGGACGGCAAAGCCTGCGTTGAGGTTTTCCCGAACTCGACCCTTTATGATGACGACCAGGTTCTTGAGGCGATGCTGCAAGGTGACGTGCAACTGGCTGCACCGTCGCTGTCCAAGTTTGAAACCTTCACCAAGGTTTTCCAGATTTTCGACCTTCCGTTCATGTTCAAAAACATCGCAGCGGTTGATGAGTATCAAAACTCGGAAACCGGGCAGGCGATGAAGGATTCTATGACGCGCCGTGGTTTGCAGGGCCTGGAATTCTGGCACAATGGCATGAAGCAGTTTTCGGCCAACAAGCCGCTAGTGTTGCCAACGGATGCTGCGGGCCTGAAGTTCCGCGTGCAGCCGTCTGACGTGATCGTCGCTCAGATGGAAGCGCTGGGCGCCTCGGCACAGCCAATGGCATTCGCCGAAGTCTATGGCGCGTTGCAGACCAAGGTTGTGGACGGTCAGGAAAACACATGGTCCAACATTCGTGGCCAGAAGTTTTTTGAAGTGCAGGACGGCACCACCGAAACCAACCACGGCCTGATCGACTATATGGTTGTGGCCTCGGTTGATTGGCTGGAAAGCCTTGACCCTGCCGTGCGTGAGCAGATGACCACGATCCTGAACGAAGTAACGGTTGAGCGGAACGCAGCGGTGAACGAGGTCGATCTGGCCGCACGTCAGGCGATTTTGGACACTGGCGCGGTTATTCGCGAACTGACACCCGAGCAGAACCAAGCCTGGGTTGACGCGATGAAGCCGGTTTGGGCCAAGTTTGTGGACGGCATTGGTCAAGAAAACATTGACGCCGCACAGGCGATCAACGCCAAGCACTAAGGCAATGAGCGGCGCGCGGGGCAAACCTTGCGCGCCGTTTCCAAAACAGGTTCTGCCAACGCCAGTGCAAACCGACTTTCACGTCCTTGGGAGGGGAAGAGATGAGCGCGAAATATGCGCCGGAAACGGCCTTGGGCCGGGCAATCAACACACTTGAAGAATCCGCCATCGCCGTGATTTTAGGGCTGATGACGATGCTTACGTTTATCAACGTGGTGATGCGCTATGTGTTCAACAGTTCCATCTTTTGGGGGTTTGAATTTACGCTGTCGCTGTTTGCGTGGCTGGTTTTGCTCGGCATGTCCTATGCCGTCAAGGTCACGGCGCATTTGGGTGTGGATGCAGTTGTCACCATGTTTCCCGACAAAACGCGCCGTATCTTGGCGATGATTTCGGCGATACTGTGCTTGATCTATGCCTATCTATTGCTGAAAGGCGCGTGGGATTATTGGGCGCCCTTTGCCGGATTTCAACAAATCAGCGGGCGCTGGCTGCCGTTCTATCTGGGCGACGGGCAATGGACCTCTGATTTCTTTATCAAGACGCGTGACCAAGGCTGGTATGTGACCGAAACCATCCCGATGCCCGATTGGCTGCGCTTCATTGAAGGCACGTTCAACGCGGGTGAGGCCTATGACAAGCTGCCGCGCCTTATCCCTTATTTTATGCTGCCCTTCGGTTGCGCCTTGTTGTTTTTCCGCTTTGCCCAAGCCGGCTGGGAAATTGTGCAAGGTAAGCGCAATGGGTTGATTGTCAGCCACGAAGCCGAAGACGCGATCAAAGATGTCCGCCATATGAACGCAGAGGACTAAGTCATGGAAATTGTTCTTCTGTTTACGATGGTTGTTGGCTTTATGCTGATTGGCGTGCCGATTTCGGTGTCGCTGGGCCTTAGCTCGATCTTCTTTTTGCTGGCGTTTTCAGATACATCGCTCGCGTCCATTGCGCAGACTTTGTATCAGGCGATGGAAGGTCACGCGACCCTGCTGGCCATTCCGTTCTTTATCCTTGCCTCGACATTCATGTCGACGGGGGGCGTGGCGAAACGGATCATTCGTTTTGCGATTGCCTGCGTGGGGCATTTGCCCGGCGGTTTGGCGATTGCGGGCGTGTTTGCTTGTATGCTGTTTGCGGCCCTATCGGGGTCGTCGCCTGCAACGGTTGTGGCCATTGGGTCTATCGTGATCGCGGCCATGCGGCAGGTCGGCTATTCCAAGGATTTCGCGGCAGGCGTTATTTGTAACGCAGGCACGCTGGGCATTTTGATCCCGCCGTCGATCGTGATGGTGGTTTATGCGTCTGCCACCGATGTGTCGGTGGGGCGGATGTTCCTTGCCGGCGTTATTCCGGGGTTGCTGGCAGGCTTTATGCTGATGGCGACGATTCTGGTGATCGCGATTGTCAAAAACCTGCCCAAGGGCGATTGGAACGGCTGGAGCGAGGTTTGGTATTCGTTCCGTGATGCGTTCTGGGGCTTGATGCTGATCGTGATCATCATGGTGGGTCTGTACGGCGTGCCGGGTATTACCAGCGGGATTTTCACCCCGACCGAGGCGGCAGCGGTTGCGGCGGTCTATGCGTTCTTTGTGGCGAACTTTATCTACCGTGATATGGGGCCGCTTTACCGTGATGGCGATAATGCCAACACGATGTTGTGGCACAAACCCCAAGCTTTGATCACCAGCTTTTTCCACCGCGACACCAAGGCCGCGCTGTTTGAGGCCGGCAAGCTGACCATCACTTTGATGTTCATTATCGCCAACGCCCTGATCTTGAAGCATGTGCTGACGGATGAGCAGATCCCGCAAAAGATTACCGAGGCGATGCTGGGGGCCGGGTTCGGGATGATTACATTCCTGATCGTGGTGAACGTGATCTTGCTGATCGGCGGGCAGTTTATGGAACCTTCGGGGCTGATCCTGATCGTCGCGCCTTTGGTGTTCCCGATCGCGATGGAGCTGGGGGTGGACCCGATCCATCTGGGCATCATCATGGTGGTGAACATGGAAATCGGGATGATCACGCCGCCGGTGGGGTTGAATCTGTTCGTCACATCGGGCGTGGCGGGAATGCCGATCATGCGGGTGGTGCGGGCATCCTTGCCGTTCCTTGCGGTGCTGTTCGTGTTCTTGATCATGATCACCTATATCCCGATTTTGTCGACATGGTTGCCGACATCCGTGATGGGGCCGGAGACTGTGATCCGGTAGCGGCTACGCGGGGGAACTATGCGGGTTGCCTGTTTAGGCGCGGGGTATTTCAGCGTCTTTCACCATGAGGGATGGCAGCGATTGCCCGGTATCTCCATCGTGGGTGTGGCGGACACGGATATCGCCAAGGCCACGGCCACCGGGCTGCCCGCCTTTGGCGATCTGGATGTGATGCTTGCAGCGGTGGGGGCCGATATCGTTGATATTGCCACCCCGCCGCCCAGCCACTTGGCTGCTATCCGTGTGGCGTTGAAATACAAGCCGCGCGCGATCATTTGCCAAAAGCCGTTTTGCAACGGGCTGGAGCAAGCGAGCGAGGCGGCGGATTTGGCCGCCGCCGCAGGCGTGCCGCTGATCGTGCATGAAAACTTTCGCTTTCAACCGTGGTTTCGTACGATGCGTGCAGCCTTGGATGCAGGTCTGATTGGCGTGCCGTTGCAAGCCCAGTTTCGGCTGCGCACCGGCGACGGGCAAGGGGCCGATGCCTATCTGGCGCGGCAACCCTATTTTCGCCAGATGCCGCGGCTGCTGATCCATGAAACGGGTGTGCATTACATTGATACCTTTCGGTATTTGTTCGGCGCCCCCACCGCCGTCTATGCCGATTTGCGGCGCTGCAACCCGGTGATTGCGGGGGAGGATGCGGGTTATATCGTGTTTTCCCATGCAGGCGGAATGCGCAGCGTTTTTGATGGCAACCGCTTGCTGGACCATGCCACCAAAAACCCGCGTCTGACCTTTGGTGAGGCGTTGGTTGAAGGCACCAAGGGCACGATGCGCTTGGAAGGGGACGGTCGTGTCAGCCTGCGCCGTTTTGGCGAGCAAGACATGGAAACCTTGTTAGCCCCAGCGGAATATCAAGGTTTTGCCGGCGATTGTGTCTTTGCGTTGCAACGGCATGTCGTGCAGGCTTTGGCAGGTTCTGGATCGTTGGAAAACGAGGCGCGCGATTATCTGGATGTGATTGTTTTGGAAGAGCTTATTTATCGGTCCGCCGATACGGGCCAGCGGTTGGCGCACGACACGCAGTAAAGGGGCAAGGCTATGGCGAAAATTGCGGTGATCAAAGGCGATGGGATTGGCGTTGATGTGACCGATGCCACCCTGCAAGTGCTGGCAATCTGTTTGGACAAAATGGGACTGCCGCCTTTAGAGCTGACCGAAATTCACGCGGGCGCCGCCTATTTCCGCGATCATGGCGTCGATATTGAACCGGGCGGCGAAGAGGCGGCGGGACAGGCGGACGCGATCTTTCTGGGCGCGATTGGCCTGCCATCGGTGCGTCACGCCGACGGGACCGAGATTTTGCCGCATCTGCGCTTACGCGACCGCTATCAGCTTTACGGCGGGGTGCGCCCGGTAAAGGCCTATCCCAACGCGCCGCAACGGCTGGCAGACCCGCGCGCTGCGGGGATTGACCTTGTGATCATCCGCGAATCGACCGAGGGGCTGTTTTATTCTGCCGCCGTGCATGGCCGCACCCGGTTTGAGGGTGACACGGCGGTTTATGACACTTTGCGAATTTCGCGCAGCATTACCGAACGGCTGCACCGCTTTGCCTTTGCCCTTACCCAGCGCCGAAAGGATCGTAAAGGGCGGCCGGGCCATTTGACCTGCGTCGACAAGGCCAATGTCTTTGCCTCGCTTGCGTTTTTCCGCAAGATTTTTGATGAGGTGCGGCCAGAGTTTCCGGCCGTGACCACCGGGTACAATTACGTCGATGCGATGGCGCTGGATCTGGTGCGCCGCCCATGGGATTTTGACGTGATGGTAATGGAAAACATGTTTGGCGATATTTTGTCAGACCTTGCGGGTGGTTTGGTCGGCGGTATGGGCATGGCCCCTTGCGGCGAGATTGGCGATGAGATTGGCCTCTTTCAACCCGCTCACGGGTCCGCCCCCGACATCATGGGCCAAGACAAAGCCAACCCTTTGGCCGCGATTCTAAGTGGCGCGTTGATGCTGGATTATCTGGCCGACAAGCTGCATCAGCCCGAACTGGCGCTGGCCGCCGGTCGGATAGAGGCGGCGGTCGAAGAAGGTTTTGCCCAAAACCTGCTGCGCCCGATGGAGTTTGGCGGCGATATGGGCACGCTGGCCGTCACAGCGCAGGTAATCGCGCTGATTTAGCGTTTAGTTGAAAACTGCGATGACATTGAAGAAGTGGTGAGCCGGTCGGGATCCGAACCCGAGACCTACTGATTAAAAGTCAGTTGCTCTGCACTCTCACTTCCTGCGAAATTTTGTGCATTTTCCAATTTTATATGACTTATAATCGCTTGTTCGCCACGCTGACCTCCGCTAACCTACGATCAGTTCCGCCATTTTGTCTCGCTGAGTGTCTCGCTGAATATGCCAAGTCTAAACATCACCTGCAAGATCGATCAACGATCTATCGAAAAGTACGTCAAGGAGCAGAGAGCGCTTGGTGATCGGGTGACGCTGTCCGACCAAGCTTGTTCTGGATTGAAGCTCGTTATCAACAGCCGAAGCTGTAGCTGGACCTATGCCTATCGAAAGCGGGGATACACTGACGGCGGGAAGAGGCACGCTCAACGCACGATGAAGTTGGGTGATCCCTTTTCGATGTCGCCGCCCGAAGCACGGCTTGCTGCGGAGATGATCAAGGCACAGGTGCGGGCAGGCGATGACCCTGCGAGCGCTCAACGGTCTGCAGAGCGGTTACGCCGCGCGGAAGAATCGCGAAAGCAATCTTGCACGGCTTGGCTAGCGCGTTACGCGACTGATCGCATGCGGGACGGTCAGGACAAGTACCAGCGCGATGAGTTGCGCAATGTTCGCCTCGCACTTCAGGAGCTATCCTTGGCTGAGGCATACCCCGAAGAGTTGGCGCCGAGGCATATCCGTGAATTGGCTGACATGCATCAGGAGCGTCCAGCAACTGGCCGCCAACGGCTCGGGGCTTTGTCTCGGTTTCTGGACTACTTGCTAGATGAAGAGGTTCTGCAATCAAACCCCTGCGTGTCCGTTTCAAAACGCCGCCGCCCAAAGCCACCACCTCCGAGGATGAACTTTTACTCACCGGATGATCTCAGGGCTCTTTGGAATGCTGGTGGTTTGAAGCCTCAGTATCAGCGCTACCTCAGGTTTATGATTACGACACCTCTCCGCGCGGCAGAAGGGTCGGAGCTCGCTTGGGGGCAGGTAGATGCTGATCGCGCCGAGATTAGCCTCAGTTCTGACGAAACCAAAAACTCAGAACATTTTGTCATGCCACTTAGTTCGATCGCAGTTTCTGTAATTGAAGCGGATCACAAGACACACGATCGACTTGTGTTTCCGCTTTCGGCACGGAGCGGCGAGACGATGACATCGTGGAGCCACTTCAACCGCTGTGTGCGTGCAGTCTCTGGCATCAATAGCTTCATATTGCACGATCTGCGGCGGACCTTCTCTACGCTGATGGCGGAGAACACAGATGTCTCTGAGAGTATCATTGATAGTCTTTTGAACCACAAGCAAAGTGCTACGCGCGGCGGTGTCATACGCCACTACCAGCGGGCCAAGCACTTGGAGACACGACGTAGTGTCATGAAGGAATGGGGCCAGTTACTGGAGGGATGGATTTGAGCGGCAGTAAAGGCTTGGATGAAGGACCGTCACACGGAGGGAAGCGTGCTGGGGCAGGGCGGAAGCGCAAGTGGGCTTTTGATGATGTTTTAGCTGTTGGACTGATGTGTGAAGGACGATGGCGTGAAGCTGAAGCTGCTGCCGTCAAACAGAACATGGCCACCAAATTTGCGGGGGAATCAGACATAACCAGCCTTCATAATTCAGCGAGTTCAGTTCCAAAAGCTGAGCGAAGTGCCTGGCGAACGAGTGAAGAGGGCGAGAGCCACAATGCTGACATGGAGGTCGAGATTGAGTGCCTGAACGAGGAAATATTTGGCGAGCCGTCCCAAAACCGTGTGTTCAGTGTTTCGAATAAGCCGCCACGAGGGACGCGTACGAAAATTCTGGAAGAGGCAGCCGCCAAATTTTGCATTAAAGTCAAAGAGGCAAGCAACCTCTGGGAGGCATACCGTCGATTCGAGCGTGAGTAATAACAATAAACTTGATTTTTAGGCGCTTTTGGAATCGCTCAAGACCAATTGGCTAAAAAGAGTGGCATACCGTAACAAGGAGCCACAAAATGCAACAGAAGTGTTCATGGAAACCCGAGCAGCCACTGCCGCAATACGCGGACAAGTCGACGGCTGCCGCCATCATAACCCATCATTTCTTCCCAATCAGCCCACGCACGCTTGAGCGGTGGCCGTTGACTGTCCGACGCCCCAACAAGGCGACCGTGTACGAGGTTGCCGAAGTGCTGGCGGTCGCAGAGGCGAAGCTGAGCTCAGCTTACGCCTATAAGCAGGTCGAGGGTTGATTATGGCAAACGTCACAATACCCCCCCTGCCCACAGTGATTGATGGGTGCACCTCCACGCAAACGCATTCACGCAGGGAGCGCGATGACAACTACTGGGGCGTCATTGTCGTCCTGAAAGATCGCTGGCGCGTCATCGTTGATGAGCAGGGCGACCAATTCATCTTACAGCGGCATTATGCTGACCCTTTGCACCGGGGCGTATGGCGGGGGCAGAGCTATTATCGCAACCGAGACAGCCTGATCGCCGCCTGTGCAAGGTTAGAACCGCTCTCAGGCCCATCCGTGACGGCCATCCTCTCGGTCCTGCCTGATCGGATTGGGGGCAAAGCATGAAAGAGCAATCGTCAGCCGAGACCGCAATCGACAAAGCTAGGGCGATGATCGACGGCGGATGGTCCGTTGTGCCGCTGCGGCCCAACCAAAACGGCCCGCCCGCACAGGTTGGACAGAACGCTCACTCACCGTCTTTCTTCAAGTCTGGCGCGTCGGCCTTCACCGTTTTAAGGGCGTGGCCGACTGGTTGCAGAAGCAGCGCATCGAGGCTGAACGCAGGAATGCCGGTCAGCGGCAAGCCGTAAAGGATATTTGGGGCTAACGCACTTGTCCTGTCAGTTCGACAGGGAAGCTTACGTCAGGGGCTGAAATGGGGACGGCGACGTCATCCAGACATAGTCCCGAAACAGGAAACAGGAAACAGGGTTCAGGAAACATGCATTGGCTCTCGAGCAAAGCGGCCGCGCCGCTGATCGGGAGTATCCGACCAAAACAGTCGTAACCCTGGCCACCGGCGCCACTCCATCGCGCCGTGATACCCGCCGC
>Ga0075467_10001320_pt1 | contig 20415 bp, 17 predicted proteins | sample DEB08_DNA_9_FD_75067 | JGI IMG/M metagenome (GOLD analysis project Ga0075467, IMG submission 75067) | Aqueous microbial communities from the Delaware River and Bay under freshwater to marine salinity gradient to study organic matter... | ecosystem: Environmental > Aquatic > Marine > Coastal ... | reverse complement strand
TTGCTTACCCTTTCTGCCTATCACATTTGAGTAAGCTCCATTTTTACTAAACCACTGTTCTACTGCAGATTCATCTAACCTGTATATTATATAATGAATACCTCGCCTGGTATTAGCTCCATTAGCCCAATCTATATTCAGTTTCGATAAAGTGTCTTAATCAAATGAAAACCAAATTTGGTTTTGAGTGGCCCGTGTACTGTCAGTATTTCTTTTTTAAACACCACATTATCAAATGTTTTGACCATAGTGCCGGGGCTGAATTCACCTAAGTCACCACCTTTTTTACCTGACGGACAGATAGAATGTTTTTTGGCTAGTTGATGAAAGTTACCTCCTTTTTCTAGTTGGGTTTTTAGTTTGTCAGCTAGGACTTTGTCTTTGACTAAAATATGGCAGGCGCAGGCTTTCATTGGAATTTTCAAGCTGTATTATGATAGCGCTATTGTAGACGAAAAGTGCTGAAGCAGAACTAAAATTCGTACTCCAAGGCGAATCTAAGGGTGTGATCTTTAGAATCTCCGTTTAGCCCAGCAATAAACGCTAATTCCCATTTTAGTTGTTTCTGTCCTTCGTATCGATGAATCCCCATAAAACCAGGCCCTAGGCCAATAAAATCCTCACCAGTGTATATTTCGATAGAAGGTTGTAAGGCAGGCAGATACCGATAGCGATACTTGAGTCTTAACTCTGTTTCAAATTCATTTTGAATGCTTTTTCCCCATTCATAAACGAGCAATGCGTTGATCGTCAAACTAGTCTGTGTAAATTCTTTTTCAAATAAAAGGCCAGTTGTAAATTCGTAATTATCTTCTTTATGTTGTTTTTCAAGTTCGAACAACATTCCCCAATCTGCCCATAGTTCACCTTGGTCAGTTAACATCCAGCGAACCTCAATTTCATAAGCTTGCAAACCAAAATCACCAGCGTCGTCTCTTTCTCCTACGATATAACCTTCAATTGTCAGATATTCTGAAACGGCATGTCCATAAGCAAAGCGTTGAGCCAACACATTGCCATTGTCGTTTTGCCTCGAGATAAAACGCCATTCCAACTCTCGCTCATTAGCCAATACATAAGGATGATAAACCTTGTCAACTGGAAAGCCGTCAGCCCAACTTATTGACATGCAAGATAGATAGTATAAAAGCGCGAAAGATACGCGATAAAAGGCTTTCATTTTTTGATACCTGAGTGGGGAGATGAATGTAGCTTAAGCCAATAAAAAATAAGTAGAGGAGTGAATAATGCAAGAGCATAGACAATCACTTGAGCAATAGATGGTGCTGCCTGATAGCCAAATAACACGTTAAATAAACGACCATATTCAAATTCATTGCTAACAAAATACTGACTATTCCAAGCTGTGGCTGATGCATCAATAAAGTCGACCTGAACCAGTAAAGGTAAAGCGTTGACGAGTTGGCCAGTAACGTAAATATGAACTAATAACCATGTTGACCAAGGGCCAAACTGCTGTTTTAACCATTTTGCGGTTAGATACAACAATATAGCTAAGCTTAGACAAATACCTAGACCCAAAAATGTACCAAGTAACATGGATTGTATTGCATTGCTCTGGTTCAAATAACCATCGAAGTACAAAATGAAATTAATGCCTTTGCACACTAAGGTTAGGCTGACCATTATGCCAGCGGCCCAATATAAATACTGCTTATTCGAAGTCCGATTTTGGTTTAATCCATACCCTAAAACCAAGGCTAACAAGTAGACAAATATCTGACATATCCACAATGAGAATTCAATGCCTTTACCATCAAACCAATGACCAATTAAATGGATTTGATTGATATAGATTAGGCTCAAAAGGGCACCGACTAGCACACACAATAATAGCCACAACTTAGTTGCTGGCAGGTGAACATATAAATAAACAATCAACACAAATATCGGTAACGCATCGCGTAAAAATAAAATAACCGTATTAATTAACATCTGCAGCCTTTTGCTTTTGATGTTCAACAATCACAATGCCGCGTGCAGTATTAGGGTTATACTCACCAAAAAATTTGTATTCGCCAGGCTTCAGTGGGCCAATAAATATGATTGCTGTATTATTGGCAAAAATAACCTTATCTCTATTGAGTGAAAAACTATCGAATTCCTCTGGTGTATTGTCTTGATTGTTGATCACTAATTTTACTTTTTGGTTTGCCGGAATGATGATCTGTGATGGAAAAAAGAGGTGATCCTTGAGTTGAATATGATACTCAGCAACAGCCGCCAACAATGATTGGCAAAACACGCCAAAGAATAGGGCGGTGATACCTATGACTTTGTTCACAGGTTTATTCAACGTATTGCCCTTGTGGCAATAACAGCTCTACTGATAAGCCTGATAATTGCTCAGAGCAACTTAGTTTTAATGAAGCATTATGCAGAACTGCAATATGCTTGGAAATGGATAAACCTAAACCACATCCGGATGTATTGCTAGTATGACGATCACCCCCAATTCTGTAAAAACGTTCGAACACTCGTTGATATTCTGATTTATCAATGCCAGGGCCTGAATCCTCTACTTGAATAATTACCTGATTATTCAATGTCTTCAATACCACTCTAATTAATGATCCTTCAGGAGAATACTTGCTGGCATTGGAGATTAAATTTTGCAACAAGATACCCAGAGAAAACTCATCACCTTGAATTTTTGCGCCTTGACCAACTAGTTCGATCTCTTGTTTTTTTGCATCAATTTGTGGGAATAAACTGGCTATTACAGTTTTGCAAAGTGAAGCAGTATGTATTTGTTTAAATTGGCCTTGGTATTGTTCAGGATTGGTTCGGTTGAGCAATAAAATTTGTTCTACTACATGGCTCATACGCTCAATACCTTCTTGCAGGTATTGCATATTGCTGTTTGAAGTTCTGTTATTGCTAAGCTGCAACCTCAAATTGTGGGCATTGATTTTTAAAACGCTTAATGGGGTACGTAATTCATGAGCTGCGTCAGAGGCAAAGCGTTTTTCTCGTGAGAAGGCTGCGTTTAATCGCTCAAATAATTGATTCAAAGTTTCTAATACGGGGCTGAGTTCGTTTTGCTGATTTTGCTGTGTGATTGGACTAAGGTCATCGGCTTTTTTGGCGCGCAAGTTCTCAGATAAAAGCCTCAATGGGCGCAACCCAGTGCTGACCAATAAAAATATAATAATGGCTAATAGTGGAATACACAATATCAGTGGTGTAACAGCAGCCAAGATCATTTTTTCAGCCAGCTCGAAACGCCGGTTTAAGGGCTGTGCAACCAACACCCATTTATTATCTGATTCAAAAAAATTCCCATAGGTACGCCAACGTTGAGCTAAAAAATTGTGCTCAGCAAATTCATTTTTGAAATCACTCATGGCGGCTTTAAGTTCTGGATGAGAGCTAACAATTAATCGGTTGTGTTGCCATATTTGATAGATAAAAGCAGCGTCAGGTTGAGGCGCTAGTGATTGAGTACTCATGTCGGTGATATTAACCAATACATAAGTTAAAGAACGTAATTCATTATCAAATACGCTGGTTGCTTTTGCCATACTGCCGCGATAACCCTGAATGGCTGCCGCGAAGGTGACTAATGTAATCACAGATAACAAAATCAGTGTCAGATAGCGGCGAATAGACAAATTTAGGGTCCTATACTTGGGCTAGCTTTAACACTGTAACCTACACCACGAATTGTTTTGATAAACGCTTCAGGGAGTTTTTTGCGTAGATGGTGAATATGTACCTCCACAGCATTACTTGCTATCTCCTCACCCCACTCGTATAACTTAGACTCAAGTTGTTCCCTCGATTGTATTCGTCCGGCTTGCTCTAGTAGTACCTTCAACAACATAAATTCTCTACGAGATAGTTCCATTATCTGCTCCGCGACACTTAACTGATGAGAGGCGCAATCTAGACTTACTTCGCCAATAGTAATAGTAGAACTGGTTGCTGTGCCCAACCTTCTTTCAATCACCCGCAAACGTGCAATGAGTTCATTTACATCAAAAGGTTTGCTAAGATAGTCATCTGCACCTTGATCTAGTCCTTTTATTTTGTCTTCGATGGAGTCTCTTGCGGTGAGTATCAGAACGGGCATATTTACCTTCATTTGCCTGATCTTTTTAAGAAGTGTAAGGCCATCCATATCTGGCAAGCCTAAATCTAATATTAACATGTCACATTCATTGGTTTTTATAGTCAACAGTGCTGACTTAGCATTAGTGACGTGATTAGCGGTAAAACCTTCTGATCGAAGTGTTTGGTGGAGGCCTCTGGCTAATTGCAGATCGTCTTCGACTAATAAAACTCGCATTCTGATAACTCTTGATTAATACTCGATTACACTATGTGATTAAGGTAGTCCAAACTAATCTAGTTTGAAAGGTTAAGGTTGTCTAGGTAGCTGTTTCTATTTTCAGTAACATATTGTTTGTGAGTTGTTTCTTATGATCACTCCAAATGTGTTTATATCGTTTAGTTGGGTTATGCAGCTAAATCGCCCTTGAAGAAGTTCTCTGCTTACCGGTCAACCTATATGTAAACTGCCTAACAAACTTGCTTGTTGGGCTTTTATCATACCCAGCAATATGCAAACAGCGGGTATTGTTTTGTGAGAGTTTCAGTTTGGTTGGTTCGGGTAGTTAATTTCAATGGTTGTTCATTTGTTTGTCGTTGCAGCGTTGACCTTCGTTGATAAAGCGCATATACATAATGCCCCTCAATCTCAAATGCTTGAGCTGATAAACAAATAAAAATACTGAAACTAAGCTACGACAAAACATTATATTCTTTAAGCTAAAGGTTATTGAAATGTAATGTTTAGGTTAGTCTGGCTTTCTTAAGTCATCCTTAAGGGCTGGATTTTCTGGTGGTTTATCTTTACGTTCAAACTCACCTTCGATGACATCATCAGATTGTTCTGTTGAATGGGGTGGCTGGTGGTATTGAGAAAAGTCACCATTAAAGGATGGACTCACCATCTTGAGAGCTAAATTTTTAACTAACCCTCTGGCTATAAGCGGGCGAGTGATAGGCAAACTCAATAAAAACCCAATGCTGTCTGTGATAAATCCTGGGGTAACTAACAACACACCTGCAATCACCAATAATAAACCTTCAGCCATTTCTTGGCCTGGCATGATGCCCGTTTGCATTTTTTGTTGGGCTTGCATCAAGGTGCTGAGCCCTTGTTGTCTGACTAAATGAGCGCCTGCAAAAGCGGTCAGGATAACGATAGCTACAGTATACCAACCACCTATTTGCTCACCCACATTGATCAGTATGGCGATTTCGACAATAGGTAAAATGGCAAACAATAAAAATAATTTAAACAAAAATGCCTCGTTATTTGAGCTATACGTAACTAGGGTTACGTATAGCTTCAATGATAATGTGTTTGTTATGATACTGGGACTAAACAATAGAAACCCAAGTAACGTATTGTTACAGACTGTTGCTTGGTTTGTCTAACGAGTTTGGTTACTAGAGTCTATTTATCTCAAACTCAAATTATTTAATGAAATAGTGAAACTTGATTGCTTAAGCTTGGGTCTTTAAACAAAGTAAGGTCCCGTCTTAATAATTTGTTAAGATTTGCGTTTTAAGGTTTGTTAGTCCCTATTGGCCTATTAGATTGGTATAATGTAAATATTGCCAAGTTTCCCTTTATATAAGAAGTATTGCAGATGAATTTGAGTTTTAGATATTTTATTTTACTACTTGGTATTTGTTTCGTCTCGTCCTTGAGTATCGCGCAAACTTCCGATCCCTTAGCCGACCTATTTTCTGACGAACCAGAGTTTTTACAAGTAGACGAAGCGTTCCAATTCGACTTCGCCCAGCAAGGTGATCGCGTCATCCTGAGTTGGCAAATTGCAGACGGGTACTACTTATATAAAAAGCAATTTAAGACTGTGGTTAAACAAGCCGAGATAGGTCTGCCGGTTTTTCCTGTTGCGGAGCAAGTTGAAGATGAATTTTTTGGTTTATCGGATGTATTTCGTGGGCAACTAGATGTTACCTACCCCATAGTATCCTCAGTGCAAGATGGCATAGTTAAGATTCGTTATCAGGGCTGTGCGGATGCTGGCTTGTGTTACCCACCCACCACCAAAGAGGTGTATCTAAGTCAAGTGGGTACTGCTTCAGTCGTAGAGCCTGGCCAAGATACAAAAATCTCTATATCCGATTCAGACTCTCTGGCTCCAATTTCAGAACAGTTTGAATTAGCTAGCTTGTTGTCCAGTAAGCAGAGTTTACTTATCACGCTGTTATTATTTTTAGGCTTAGGTGTAGGTTTAGCCTTTACACCTTGTGTGTTTCCTATGTACCCGATTTTATCCGGCATAGTGATTGGTCAGGGTAAAACCATTAGCACCTCTCGGGCATTTACTTTGTCGTTTGTCTACGTACAAGGCATGGCGATTACTTACTCGTTGTTGGGGTTGATTGTTGCTTCTGCTGGTGTGCAATTTCAGGCGGGATTACAACATCCAGCGATTTTAATCTCTTTAATCGTGATTTTTGTATTGTTGGCAGTGGTGATGTTTGGCGCCTATGAATTGCAGTTACCTTCTTCGTGGCAAGAAAAGCTCAATGCCATGAGTAACAAACAAACCAGTGGTAGTTATTTGGGCGTGTTAGCTATGGGCGCGATTTCGGGTTTAGTGGCGTCACCTTGCACCACTGCACCCTTGACCGGTATTTTACTATTTATCGCCCAAAGTGGTGATTTGGTTTTAGGGTTTAGTGCGCTATATGTGCTGAGTTTGGGTATGGGTATCCCATTGATTTTATTTGGTATTACCGGTGGAAAATTGTTGCCCAAAGCAGGTAATTGGATGAACGTTGTTAAAGTCACTTTTGGTTTTATGATGTTAGCCGTTGCCATTATGTTTGTTGAGCGTTTAGTCACACATTTTGCTACTGATATTGCTTGGGCGTTACTTGGTTTGATAACATTTACCTACTTTTATGTAATGAACCAAAATACCCCCGTATCTTTTTTCAAAGGTCTTCGCATGTTTTTAATCTTCATTGGATTATTTGTTTCAGCTGGATATGGTTATCAGACATTTAGTGGAATAGGCCACAGTAACGCGCAGGGGCAATCAAACGATATCGCGATAGCACACCCAGAGTTTCTTAAGATCAGTAGTATCGAAGAGTTCAATCAGGCAATAGCAGAGGCCAGCGCTGATGGTCAAACCGTAATGTTAGATCTCTATGCAGATTGGTGCGTGGCCTGCAAAGAATTTGAAAAATACACTTTCTCAGATGCAAACGTAGTCAAAGCATTAAGACACAGTGTATTAATGCAGATTGACCTTACCGATAGCAGTGATGCTAACCTTGCGTTTCAAGAACGCTTTTCTGTTCTTGGCCTGCCTACTATTATGTTCTTTGATGCCCAAGGACAAGAGCTCGAGACTGCCAGGGTGACAGGTTTTATGCGTGCTGCGCCTTTTGCTGAGCATGTAAACAGCCTTTTTGCTAAGTAACGGTGTTTTGTCCTTCTACTCGGTATTTTATACGAAAGCTTTTTGCATCTATTTTTACAATCATATCTTGTGTGCTGGTTACCTGTAGTTCTCTAGCGAACTCAGATAATTACTGCATGGATGACTGGGCATGTGTTGAGAAAAACAAGCAGGTTAGTTATTGGCTATACAATCAAAAACCTTTTGTGGTGACCGTCACCTAAGAAGTGAACACCGGTAACTTAAAAACGGCAACCACAAATCTACGTCAGTACACAGTAAGCCGGGTGCTTTAGGGTCATGTACGAGTTAAAGTGCTTGAATTACAACCCATCAACATCCACCAAAAAATTTGGTATGGCGAAGCTTTTTATTGGACGCCAGGTAATATGCTAGCGCTGCATCAAGGGGATATTGTTTATCAATATCCTTATGCTGACGGTGATTATTTTCCCATAGTGCAAGGTTTTGGTGGTGGGTATAGCCATAGTGAAGCGTCTTAGTACGCTGTTGACTTTGCTATGCCCATAGGAACACCCATACATGCTGCTAGGGCAGGTATAGTGATTGATTTCGCTGAGCATCAAACGCGTGGAGGTGCTAGTCGCGAATACGCTAATTACTTAGTGACTTTGAATGGAGATGACACCACTGGTGAATATTATCATCTGAGAAAGGATGGCGTTGTCGTGACCCAAGGAGAACAAGTAAATGTAGGTCAAAAAATAGGTTACTCGGGTAGTACCGGATTTTCGTCCTTGCCACATTTACATTTTGCCGTTTATCGGGCTAAACCTTTTGGCAAGTATCAATCATTGCCTTTTGCGTTTGAATAATGACTAAGGCTTGTGTCTATTCTTGCCACATTTTCTCTAATAGTGCTGAAATTTTTTCTGCCGGAACAGGTTTAGAAAAATAATAACCTTGTAAATGCTGACATTTATTCTTTTTGAAAAATTCGACTTGCTCAATAGTTTCGATACCTTCAGCTACGCAGCTCATTTTCAATTGTTTAGCCATACTTAGCGTTGTAAGGATAATGGCCTCATTATTTTGATTTTTACCTATATCATCAACAAAGCTTTTATCAACTTTGATAATATTGATTGGAAATTCTTTGAGATATTTAAGAGATGAAAACCCCGTACCAAAATCATCTAACGCGATTAAAAAGCCTTTCTGCTGTATCTTGGTCATATAAGTCAGTGCTTTATCATAATCACGCATTAAGGCACTTTCGGTAATTTCAAAACGTATGGTTGTAACCGGTACGTTGTTTCGCTCCAAAAGTAGAATAATCTTATCAATTGAGGATTGGTTGTCGAAATGTTTAGCCGACAGGTTTACTGAAAGGTACCCATTAAAACCATTCTGGCGCATTTCATTCAATACTGGCATAGCCCGTTCAAATGCGTCTAACGTCATTTGCTCTATTAATCCAAGTTCTTCTGAAACAGGAATAAATGTGTCTGGAGGTATCATGCCAATAAGAGTCGGCCAGCGCATCAAAATTTCAAAACCCTCTATTTTATTGCTTTGAGTATTAAAAATAGGTTGGTAGTAGTTTTCAAACTGTTTGGCTTGATGGGCTTTCTTTAACTGATTTTCCAATTTCAGCCTACTTTTCACTAATTCATCCATTTTTTGAGTGAAAAACTGAAAACTACTTCTGCCTTGCTCTTTGGCATGATACATAGCGATATCTGCATTTTTGAGAAGGTCTTCGGCGCTAAGTCCATCACCTGGATACATGGCAATGCCGATACTAGAAGACACACTCACAGTTTGTGAGCCTAATGCCACGGGTATATCAATTATATCGCTAATTTCGGTTACTAACGTGCTCATGGCTTCTACTGAGGTAACATCTTCTATCATAATGACGAACTCATCACCTCCTAATCGAGCGACGGTATCTTCTTTACGTAACTTGTCTCCAAGGCGCTTAGCAATAATAATCAGTAACTCGTCCCCAAATTTGTGACCTAGACTGTCATTTACTTGTTTGAATTTATCCAGATCGACAAAAAACACCGCCATTCTCTTAGCATTTCTTCTTGCATGTTCTAAGCCTTTTGCAATTCTATCTAGGAGTAAGGCTCTGTTAGGTAAACCGGTAAGAGAATCGTAATTCGCTAGGGTTAAAAGTTTAGCTTCTGCCGCTTTTTGTTCAGTGATATCAGAAATGATGACTAAAAAGTGTTCTACCTTTTTTTTATCATGCGCACTTGCTACTGCATGAATATGCACCATGATATTGAGCATATTACCGTTAGGTAAAAGTACTTTGTTTTCTGCTTGCCAGTGTCGACCTGCTTCAAATGTAAACATTTTTTTCCAAGACTTAGTTGTTGCAGACGTTTGTAGTTTGAGTAGTTTAGCCAGTTCTTTTGGGGCGTGGGCGTCATCTTTTATGTCAAAATATTTTTTAAATGCGTCGTTGAAAGCTATTGGATAATACTGCTGGTTATAGATAATGACCCAGTCTAAGGTATGTTTAAAAGCTTCACCAAACAAACGCAGACTTTCTTGATCAGCAACGGTTTCAGTAATGTTAGTGTAGGTGCCAGTAACCATCAACGGCTCACCATGCTTGTTTGTCTCAACTACTTTTCCAACATCGCGAAACCATAGCCAAGCTTTATCCTTAGTTGACATTCTGTAGGTAATGTCTAATTCAGTGTCATTTTTTGTAATAAAGTCATGCCAAGCTAACTTGTATCGAGCTTTATCTTTAGTGTGGATAAAAGATATATGGTTTTGAAAGCTCATTGTTTTTCTACTTGTAAGCTCATTTCCTGATCTAGATACAACAAAATTGTCCTGTTCAGTTTGATATTCCCAAATACCGCTGTTACTTGCGTGCAAAGCAAGGGTTAATTTATTTTTGCTGAGTAACGCCTCTTGGTGTGCCTTATTTAATCGCAAGTTATGGGCTCGGTGGTATTGCCAAAGCAGCAGCAACCCAATTAAACCAATTAAAGAATAAGAGGTGTAGGCTAGTGGCGACGCCCAAGGGGCGTAATTCACTTTGATATTAATGGTTGCGGGTTTGGATTTTGCTCCATTTTCTGAATTAAATGCCAAGACCGAGAAAACGTAATGCCCCGGACCCAGCTTAGGAAATAATACCTCAGAGCTTGTGGTAATTGGATAAGTTAAGTTATTTTTTCCACTCAGTTGATATTGATACCTTGTGTTTTTTTGGTTTTGATACTCAAGAGTAGAAAAATGAATAGAAAGGCCTAGATCATCATGAGTAAGTTCAATTGACTGACCGTCTAGATTTGAAAAAGGCATCACTAAATCATTCGATATCAGTTTTATATTAGTGATGGCGACTTTAATATCATGGTTTTTTTTTATATTTACTTTTAGAGGATCAAAAAAGATAAGGCCTTTTGGTGAGCCATAAACAATACGCCCATCTAATAGCGTTAAACTGGTGTCAGCATTAAATTCACTGTTGGCTAAGCCTTGTTCTTGGTCGAATTTTTGTATGTGATGGTTTTGAGAGGAAAATTTGATCAGGCCGGAATTAGAGCTTATCCAGATATTGCCTTTTGTATCTAGTTGCATGTCGAAAATTGCATTATTTGGCAGTAAATTTTGTTTGTTATAAAAAAACTTTTTTTCATATGTTAGTGCATCAATACCTACTAACCCATAACCTGGATAGGTTATCCATATAATGTTATTAGTATCTATTAATACGTCACTAGGATAAACCTTTGATTTTAATTGTGGCAGAGGGGTTTCATGGATTAATGTAACTTGTGACGTAGTATTATTCATCTCCCATAATTGCCCATATACGCTGATAAGCGTTGTATTTGGCTTAACGCCTTTAATGAAGCCAGTAGAATTCTGCGAATCAATGGATGCAGACAACTGTTCAATTTTATCCACTTTACCAGTGTTTGGCGAATAACGATAAAAACCAGCGTCAGTCACTAGCAATATCTGTTCTTTCGGCGTGACTAAAATATCCCAAATGTCTGATTTTAGAATAACGTCATCATCTATGCTGTTTATTTTAAGCGGATAAGTCTTACCCGTTTTTCCATCAAACCTTAAAACCCCACCTCCGGTATTTAACCATAATTGACTATCCTTACCTGCTTCGACATTAGTAATTGATGAAGATGAATATTGTGCTTTTTCGTCACCTGAGACTAAAAAACTCTGTGTTGTTCCATCGGAAAGGTTAAATAAATTGAGCCCGTTTCGTGTTCCAACCCATAATAAATCACCATCTTGCTGGGATATACTCCATACGTCGTTGTGACTGAGCGCTTTTTTATCTCTTCCGCCCCGAGTATTGTAAACGTTATTAAAAAGTGTAGTTTCAGGTGACCAGTAGATAGCACCATCGTTTTCAGAACCAAGCCAAAGATTATTATTACTGTCTATGACCAGATTCTTTAATACATCACTAGCTATAAAGTATCGACTGTCAGTGGGTAAGAGTATGTGTTGTAGCTGCTCACTTTTTGTGAGGTAACTGTATAGCCCCTTATCAGTTGCCACATAAAATAAGTCACTATTAAAACCTGCTAATCCCCATATATTTCGGTGCTCAATGGGAAGTTTTGCTTCAGGAGCTGGGCGATTACCTAGAATAAATTCTATGACATGTGAAAGTGGCATGCTAAATAGCCCTTCAACTGTTCCAATCCAAAACGTATCTTGGTTGTCTGCGTACAACATTTTGACATTTACATTATCTAGTGTAGTTGCGTCTGGCTGCACATAACTAATTAAAATAGGCCTGTTGCTTCCCCTTTCAACTGCAAATAAACCATCACTTGTGCCTATAAAAAGAATATTTTGTGACAACAAATGGGCTCGAACATGATGCCCATTATCAATCATTTCATCTGACAATAAATACTCAACTGAAAGCTTATCGGTGGCGTAGGAATAAGAATACACACCCTCATCCATCGAGAATAATATATCCCCCTGTTCGTCTTCGCTTATATAGTTTGCGTCTTGAGTTAATTGATTATCCCGTTGTAACTTTAATTTGATAACGTGTTTGGTAGTATTACTTTTGAGGTTATATTGGTGAACTCCGTTGAGAGAGTCACTGACCCAAAGATTTCTTTTTGAATCTTGAAATAAGTAATTTATATTAGCATCATTAAATTCATTGTTTGGACCCAATACGTGTTGGTTTTGATAACCATCAAACCGGTTTAACCCTTCAGCGGTACCGAGCCATAAAAAACCTTCACTATCGAGTGATAACGAGTTGATAGTATTCTGGGATAAACCATTTTCTGTGGATAAACGGGAAAATGTCGGATCTGCGATCAATGGTTCGCTTTGACTAACAAATGAAACAAGCAATAACAGCAGAAGAACTGAAAGATAATGTTTATTTGGTTCAAGGTAAGGGCTATTTATGGATTTGTATGGGTACATATTTATCTACGTTTAAATCATGAAAAATAAAAGGTAAAATATTTACGAGTTCTTTAATATATTATAATAATGTTCATATTTTTACAAAACTGTTGGTTGCACTGATTCACAAAGCAATACGTGATATGTATATACTTAACGCGTTCCAAAAATCTTATCACCTGCATCACCAAGCCCTGGCAATATGTAACCATGTTCATTAAGCCTTTCATCTATTGCCGCGGTATATATTTCAACATCTGGGTGCGCAGCTTGAACGGCCTCTAAACCTTCTGGAGCCGCAACTAGAAATAGCCCCATAATATGTTTGCAGCCTTTTTGCTTGAGTAAATCGATAGTGGCAATAAGAGTGCCACCTGTTGCTAACATGGGATCTACAATTAATGCAGTACGCTTTTCTGCATCTTTTACTACTTTATAGAAGTAGGCTACTGGTAGCAGGGTTTTTTCATCACGGTACAAACCTACCACACTGATTTTTGCATTAGGGATAAGCCTTAAGACACCGTCTAACATACCTAAACCTGCACGTAAGATAGGTACTATTGTTATCTTTTTACCTTTGATCTTTTGTATATTAACTTTTTTACCATTCCAAGCTGTGGTTTCAACAACTTCAACTTTTAGCTCTCTGGTGGCTTCATAGGTTAAAAGGTTTCCGACCTCGCTCGCTAATTCCCTAAAATCTTTGCTACTAATACCTGTCTCACGCATTAGGCCTATTTTATGTTGAATTAACGGGTGATGAATTTCGTGTACGGCCATACTTATTTCTCGCAATTATTGTGACAGATGATACGACCGAACAAATTTCAGCCCGTGATCTAAGCACTCAGGATAGAACTGTTGAAAGCTAGACTCAAGCAGATCGCCATATTGAAGCAAAAAAAGCTGAGCTTTTTTAGCAAACACCACTTTATGCTTTAATCGGTTCTCAATGCTGACAAATGCTCGGAAACAGGTTTCAATATTCATATACTCATTTAACCATTGATGTTTTTTGATACCTTCAGCCACTTTTTGAAAATGGGTATTATCGGGTAATGAAAATTGTTCAAGTTGCTGGTAAAAATCAGCAAAGACAGTATTAAAATGAGTGCCAGAGTAACGTTTCCAAGTTTGCATCAGTAAGTAATCAAAATAGATATCGATGATCACCCCCGCCATCCTGCGAATATCTCTGGGGAAATATCGCCTTAATTCAATCACGAGTGGATGTGAATCCGTGAATACGTCAATGCTGCGATGTAAACGGATACCCTGCTCAATCTCAAAAGGTAAGTGCTGCAGTTGACTACCTCTAATAAAGTCCCCAAGAAAATTTCCTAACAAGCTGGTTTGGGTGTGGATGCCTATATGGATATGGGCGATATAGTTCAAATTAAAAAACACTCCGATTAAGTAGAAAAAAGTCCCAATAAAAGCATAATATTCATTAACTTTGCAGCAATCTTCGCTGATAAGACCAGTATTTTGCTGTTAATTTCTATTTGCTCTCTATAATAGAGTTATAATTTAGATTAATGTGCATTTAATGTACTAAATTGATTTTGAAATAAGGCTGTTCATTTGCTTACATGCACAACAAAATCATTACTGATTAAAATGGCGACACAGTGAAAGTATTAGTAATTAATGGCCCAAATCTAAACATGTTGGGCAAACGTGAGCCAGCAACCTATGGCTCCCAAAGCCTACAACAAATTGTGAGTAAGCTAAGCATTTATGCCAACTCCATAGGTTTGGATTTTACTCATGTGCAGTCAAATGCTGAACACGAGTTAATTGATACTATCCATAATGCTTTTGAAAATTCAGACTTTATCATCATCAACCCCGGTGCATTTACGCATACGAGTGTTGCTTTGAGAGATGCGCTTTTGAGCGTGTCTATACCTTTTATCGAAGTACACTTATCTAACGTACATGCCAGAGAAGCGTTTAGGCAGCATTCTTATTTATCCGACATTGCCCAAGGGGTCATTTGTGGATTAGGTGCTCAAGGGTATGAATTCGCTTTAGCGGCGGCCAAACAATATTTAACTAAATAAACATCCGCAAAATTTGCTTGCTGGTTAACTAATTAGAGAGAAAAAAATGGACATACGTAAAATTAAGAAATTGATAGAGCTAGTTGAAGAGTCTGGCATATCTGAATTAGAAATCACTGAAGGCGAAGAATCAGTACGTATTCATCGTGGCGGCGCAGCTGCTCAGGTAACTCCGATGCAATATGCTCCACAGCCACAATTAGCTCCTGTTGCACAAGCTGCACCTGTTGAAACGATTCCTGAAGCTGCACCAGCAATCAGCGGCCACATTATGTGCTCTCCTATGGTGGGTACTTTTTATCGTTCTTCCTCTCCCGGCGTTAAATCCTTTGCTGAAATAGGTCAAAAAGTGAATGTAGGCGACACGCTTTGTATTATCGAAGCGATGAAAATGATGAATCAAATCGAGTCTGATAAGGCCGGTGTCATCAAACAAATTTTAGTGGAAAATCAAGAGCCAGTTGAATTCGACCAACCTATGTTTGTGATTGAATAAAAGGTTTATGACAATGTTAAAAAAAGTCCTTATTGCAAACCGCGGCGAAATCGCCCTGCGAATTTTGCGTGCCTGTAAAGAGTTAGGCATTAAGACTGTGGCGGTGCATTCGACTGCCGACGAGTCTCTGAAACACGTATTGTTAGCTGACGAAACGATTTGTATCGGCAAAGCGTCAGCCACAGAGAGCTATCTTAATATTCCTCGTATTATCGCCGCTGCTGAAATAACAGACGCAGATGCCATTCATCCTGGTTATGGATTTTTAGCCGAAAATGCGGGTTTTGCAGAAGCCGTTGAAAAAAGTGGCTTTACCTTTATTGGTCCAACTGCCCAAACCATTAACTTAATGGGTGATAAGGTCTCTGCAATTAGAGCGATGAAAAGTGCTGGCGTGCCTTGTGTCCCAGGTTCTGATGGACCTTTGGGCGAAAACGATGCTCGAAATAAACAGCTTGCCGCAGGTATTGGATACCCCATTATTATTAAAGCAGCAGGTGGCGGCGGTGGTCGTGGCATGCGCGTGGTACGCAGTGAAGGTGAGCTTATTTCATCCATTGCCATGACTAAAAGTGAAGCCGGTGCGGCCTTTAATAATGATGTTGTATACATGGAAAAATTTCTTGAAAATCCTCGTCATGTTGAAATTCAAATACTGGCTGATGGCCAAGGTAGTGCCATTCACTTAGGTGAACGTGATTGTTCTATGCAACGTCGTCATCAAAAAGTAGTGGAAGAAGCTCCTGCTCCCGGTATTACACCAGAAATGCGAGCGGCTATTGGCGCTAGATGTTGCCAAGCCTGCATTGATATTAACTATCGTGGTGCAGGTACCTTTGAGTTCTTGTTTGAAAATAATGAGTTTTATTTTATTGAAATGAATACTCGTATTCAGGTTGAACACCCAGTATCAGAAATGATCACAGGTGTTGATTTAATTAAAGAGCAACTGAGGGTTGCGGCCGGTCAAAAGTTGTCTATGACTCAAGAGCAGATACAGGTGAAAGGCCATGCGATCGAATGTCGTATCAATGCCGAAGATTCAAAAACTTTTATTCCAAGCCCAGGCAAAATTACCAAGTTTCATTCACCAGGTGGTTTGGGTGTCAGGTGGGATTCGCATATCTACACAGATTACGTAGTGCCACCTTACTACGATTCAATGATTGGTAAATTAATCACTTACGGTGAGACCAGAGAAGTGGCTATTGTTCGAATGCGTCATGCTTTAGACGAGCTAGTCATCGGAGGGATCAAGACCAATGTTGATTTGCAAAAAAGCATTATGGCAGATGAAAATTTTGCCATTGGTGGTGCGAACATTCACTACCTAGAGAAGAAATTAGGTTTGGGCGGTCATTAGTGAATTCGCCAATTAACTAGAATATGATTAAAAAAGAGCGATATATCGCTCTTTTTTTTGCTTTATAATGCGACAAATTTGAGGTGTGACTTACGTTTATGCCCTGGATCCAACTAAAAATAAACAGCCAAGCGGAATACGCTGAACAAATTGGCGATATGTTATCGGCTAATGGTGCCCAAGCGGTGACCTTTGTTGATGCCAAAGATACACCTATGTATGAACCTAAGCCCGGTGAAGTCATGCTCTGGCCAGACACCCAAATAGTAGGGTTGTATGATGCAGAATACGATATGGCTCGGGTAATTAGCCAACTTGGCAAGTCCAAACTGTTAGGCAAAAATTTCAGTCATAAATTAGATCAATTAGAAGACAAAGATTGGGAACGAGAATGGATGGTAAATTTTCATCCTATGCAATTTGGCGAGCGTTTATGGATTTGCCCCAGCTGGCGTGATGTGCCGGATCCAAATGCAGTGAATGTGATGCTCGATCCCGGATTAGCTTTTGGTACTGGTACACACCCCACTACCAGTTTGTGTCTAAAGTGGTTAGACAGTTTAGAGCTGTCTCAGGCAACAGTAGTGGATTTTGGTTGTGGCTCAGGCATATTGGGTATAGCAGCACTGAAATTAGGCGCCAAGCGTGTGGTAGGCATTGATATCGACCCCCAAGCGTTACTCGCCAGTCAAGACAATGCAAATCGCAACTATGTAGGCGAAAAAATAGAATTATATCTGCCACAATATCAACCTAAGTTACAAGCGGATGTGGTGTTAGCCAATATTCTCGCAGGTCCATTAAGGGAGTTAAAGTCGGTTATCAGTGCCTATTGCAAACCCGGTGGTAAGTTAGTGTTGTCAGGTATTTTGGATAAACAAGCAGAAGAAATTAACGCTTTGTATAGCGACGTATTTGATATGCAACCTATTGCTATTGATGGGGAGTGGGCGAGGGTGTCTGGGGTTAAAAAGTAAAAGTTATTAATGACAAATTTGTTTAGATAGCACTAACGAAAAATGCTGTGACTTATCATACAAAGTTCGAACTCTTCCTTGTTCGAAATTCTTCGAAAATCCTATTTTATACTATTATCATCAGAGATATTTGTCAGCAAGGTGCTGTAAATTGCTTACAGCCTAATAGATTATTTTGAATTGGTTGACTCAGCTGGAAGGTGTATTCGAGAAGATAAAGCAGGATATTTTGACGTTCATCACAGTCCCATTCTTGAACGTTGAGGTATCAACAATGAACAGTGGTTCATTCATGCCACTTAATTTAAACAATACTTCAGCACCGCAGTAGGTAGCGAGTATATGCTGCGACAATATAAAAATTATACTAACCATCAAAAAATACGTGGCAAGGAAAAAGCTAAAGTATCATTTAAAGGGGCTTAAACCTCGCTAAATCAAAAAAATACCACTACCCAGTAACGGTGTAAAACAAGGTGGCATGTGATTTGTAAAATCAATTGAATACGGAAACTTAAGTACTGATTTACCTTCCAAAGATCCGACCAAGTATGTATCCACTCCCTTAAATGTAAAATATTTTGGTCATCAAGGTGCTACAGATTTAACGAAAGTGCTAGCTTACAAAAATGGATGTCTGGTTTTTGCCATCGGAGTTGAATTACTATGAGGCTTAGCTATTTGTCAAAACAAAGCTTGAACCAAAACATTCTGGTAACCTTTAGGTAGATATAGTTATACAAACATCAATTTTAGCCACTCAAACAACCAAGAGACCTTGATATGGCCGACTACGCCTCAGCAAACACATCACCTGCTACAACTGAATTAATTGAAAAGCCTATAACGCACTTAAAAGAGTCAAACAACGCACTAATTGAGCAGGCTGGAAACGTAAACGACACAAGTACAACAACGTCTGAAGTTGAACCGTCGAGTTTACAAGACTTTGATGTGGTTGATAGTATCAGTCAGGAATTAGAGCAAGTGAACGCGATTTATCAAATGGTGGTAGAGTTTTTCGTAGGTTATAGCTTCCAGATAATTGGTGCTTTGCTCATTATGCTGGTGGGTATACTCGTGGCCGGTAAAGTAAGCAAAATGGTTGAACGTTTATGCCTTAAAAAGAAGCTAGATGTCACACTTTCAAGCTTTATCGCCTCTACCATCAAAATTATCATTGTGGTTTTGATTGGTATTATCGCACTAGGTAAATTAGGCATTAGTGTCACTCCCTTTGTGGCAGCGATTGGAGCGCTATCACTTGGTGCTGGATTAGCTATGCAAGGGCTGTTGGCTAATTATGCGGCGGGTCTCAATATTATTATCGCTCGCCCTTTCATCGTCGGTGATACTATCGAAGTGCAAAAAGTGACCGGTTTAGTGAAAAAAGTTCAACTTGCTTACACAATGTTGATAGACGAAGACGGTACAGAAATAACAATCCCAAACCGGCATATAGTTGGTGAGATCATCCACAATTCTTACTCCAACATGCTGGCAGAAATAAGCATCGGTATTGCTTACAGCGAAGATGCACCGAGAGCCATCCTGGTCATCATGCAAGCTTTAGCTAAAATTGAAGAATTACAAGATATTCAGATGCCGTTAGATGAAGAAGGTGTGCCAAAAACCGAGCAGAAATTACAAGTCGGTATAGGTAGCTTTGGTGCCAGTAGTGTTAATCTCTCGGTTCGAGCCTGGTTGCCTACTTCCAGATTTCACCAATTACGCTTCAAGTTGAACGCTGCGATTTATGCCGCTCTCAACGAAAATAATGTGAAAATCCCATTCCCTCAACACGAAGTACGTATGTTAAATGATTAGCAGGAGTATTGTTAATTTCTAAAACCAAAACAGTCGGACTGAATACATAGGGTAAATAGTGGCGACTATCGGAGTCGAGATGTGAGGTTTGGCTGCTTATTACATTTTTTGAGTTAGCATTTAAGCTTTAAGCTTCGTCTATCGGTAGGTTGCGCAAACGTCACCTTAAGAATCAGAATTCGCTACGTTCTGTAATTTTTTCGATGAATTTTATTAGGAAAGTGGTGCCGACTACCGGAGTCGAACTGGTGACCTACTGATTACAAGTCAGTTGCTCTACCAACTGAGCTAAGTCGGCACACAGGAAAATGTTACAAGGTGACGCTAATTTTGGAATGTTGGTAGTCTGCTTTGTTGCAGCTTATCCCAAAAAGGAACGCTATTTTATTCATAATTAATATGTTGTCAATCAAATAAAAATATTTTTCAAAAGGTCGTTTAAAGTTTCAGCAATCTGGCTGCTTCATCTTTTAGCATTGGAAAATATTCAATCGGTACATACTCAGACAAAGCCTGCATTGTTTTCCCTAGTTCAGCATAGTTATCTGCACATAAGTTGAAGTGCCCCATCTTACGCTTTTTGCGTGGGGTTTTACCGTACCAGTGAAGATGGCAGCCGGGAATACTCAGCATGTCCCTTGCAAAATCTTTGCAACCTATGATGTTTATCATGGCGGTAGGTGATGTGACTTTCGTTGAGCCTAATGGTAACCCCCTCACTGCTCTAAGATGGTTTTCAAACTGGCAAGTATCTGCACCCTGCATAGTCCAATGCCCAGAATTATGGACTCGT
>Ga0075467_10001317_pt1 | contig 20476 bp, 22 predicted proteins | sample DEB08_DNA_9_FD_75067 | JGI IMG/M metagenome (GOLD analysis project Ga0075467, IMG submission 75067) | Aqueous microbial communities from the Delaware River and Bay under freshwater to marine salinity gradient to study organic matter... | ecosystem: Environmental > Aquatic > Marine > Coastal ... | reverse complement strand
GAAGGAGAGAACGCATGCCACTTGTTGATATTGAAGTCATCGAAGGCGTCTTTGATCAGGCCCAGAAGGCCAAGATGATCGAAAGCGTGACCAATGCCATGGTGGAGATCGAGGGCGAAGCCATGCGCGGCGTGACCTGGGTGCGGGTCAAGGAGGTGCGCAGTGGTCAATGGGGTATCGGCGGAAGCACACCCAGTGCGGACGACATCAAGGCCATGGCCGCAGGCTGAGGCGGGCGCGTCCGGGCGATCGGAATTGCGCATGATGCGAGGCGGTCCACCCGGCCAGTGCAAAAAGGGAGCCCCGGAGGGCTCCCTTTTTCGTATCGTGACGCGGGGTTTGCGCGGCGATCAGGCGGCGATGCTGGCCTCGCCAGCGCCGAAGCGGCCATAGAAGCTTTGCCCCTTGGCGGCCATCTCGCGCAGCAGCGTGGGACACGTGAAGCGGGGCCCGAACTTGGCGGCCAGTTGATCGCAGCGGTCGGCTGCGTAGGAGGTGCCAAGGATATCGAGCCAGCTGAACGGGCCACCGGACCACGGTGCAAACCCCCAGCCAAGGATCGCGCCGACATCGCCTTCGCGGATATCGGTCAGCACGCCGTCCTCGAAGGCGCGGACGGCCTCAAGCGCTTGGGCGAACATCATGCGGTGCTGCACCTCGGTCACGTCGGGTTGATCGGCCAGAAGCGGGTATTTCTGGTTCAGGCCATCCCACAGACCGGTGCGCTTGCCTTTGTCGTCATAGGCATAGAAGCCGGCGCCGTTCTTTTGCCCATGGCGGTCGTTGTCCAGCAGCCAGAACAGCACCTCGGCGGTATCGTCGTCGGGATAGGCGTCGCCCATGGCGGCCTTGGTGGCCCGCGCGATCGAGGCGTTGAGGTCGATCGAGGTCACGTCGGTCAGTTGCAGCGGACCGATCGGCATGCCCATGAGCTTGGCCGCGTTTTCGATCAGGGCCGGGCAGATCCCTTCGCGCAACATGCGAATGCCTTCGGTGCCATAGGGCAGGATGCAGCGGTTGGCGTAGAAGAAGCGCGCGTCATTGACCACGATCGGGGTCTTGCGGATCTGGCGGACGAAATCCAGCGCCTTTGCCACCGCGATATCCCGGGTTTGCTTGCCGCGAATGATCTCGACCAGCATCATCTTGTCGACCGGAGAGAAGAAGTGGATGCCGATGAACTGGTCGGGGCGGGTTGACGCCTTGGCCAGATCCGAGATCGGCAGCGTGGAGGTGTTGGTGGCGAAGATGCCGGTGGGTAGCATCGCGGCTTCGGCCTTGGCCGTGACCTCGGCCTTGACGCGGGGATCTTCGAAGACGGCCTCGACGATCAGGTCGCAGCCCTGCAGGGCGGCATAATCAGTGGTCGCGGTGATGCGGCCAAGGACGGTGGCCTTCTTCTCTGGCGTGACCTTCTTGCGCTGGATGCCCTTGTCGAGGGTGGTTTCGGCGAAGGATTTGCCACGATCCGCGCCGTCTTGGGTGGCGTCGATCAAGACAACGTCGATGCCGGCATTGGCCGACACATAGGCGATGCCCGCGCCCATCATGCCCGCGCCGATGATCCCAAGTTTCTGCACCCGCTGATCAGGGACGGTGGGGCGGTTGGCCCCCTTTTCCAACGCCTGCTTGTTAAGGAACAACGAGCGGATCATGGCGGAGGAGGAGGGGTTCATCAGGACGGTGGTGAACCAGCGCGCCTCGATCTTGAGGGCGGTATCGAAGGGGACCAGCGCGCCTTCGTAGACGGCCGAGAGCAGTGCCTTGGCGGCCGGGTAGACGCCTTTGGTCTTGCCGTTGATCATGGCGTTGGCACCCACGAAGGTCATGAAACCGGCGGGGTGATAGGGCGCGCCGCCCGGCATTTTCCACCCCTTCTGATCCCATGGTTTGACGATGTCGGCGTCGGTGGCCGTCAGCACCCATTGGCGCGCGGTTTCCAGAAGGTCGGCGGCGGGCACGACATCATCGATCAAACCCGCCGATTTGGCCTTGGCGGGTTCCAGCATGCGGCCTTCGAGCAGGACGGGGGCCGCCGCCATCGCGCCGACCATGCGGGAATACCGCGTGGTGCCGCCGCCGCCGGGGAAGATGCCGACAAGGATTTCCGGCAGGCCGATCTTGGCCTTGGGGCTATCGGTCATGATACGGCGGTGGCAGGCCAGCGCGATTTCCGTGCCGATGCCCGCACAGGTGCCGGTGATGGCGCAGGCAACGGGTTTGCCGCCCTTGTTGGTCTTGGGGTCCATCCCGGCGCGTTCCATTTTGCGCATGATCCGGTGACCGTTCATGGTGAAATCAAACAGGCCTTGCGCGGGATTGTCGCCGCTTTCCTCCCGGATCGAGGCCAGCACGTTCAGGTCCATGCCGCCAGCGAAGGTGTCCTTGCCCGAGGTGATCACGATGCCCTTGACGGCATCATCGGCCAGCGCCTGATCGACCAGTGCCTCGACGGTGGCGAAGGCCTCGCGGCTGAGGACGTTCATGGACTTATCCTTGACGTCCCAAGTGATGATGGCGACACCATCTGCATCGGTTTTCATGGTAAAGTCAGACATTGCGGACTCCTTTCGAGTATGGACCGGGGGATGCAAGGGCGATGCACGGGGCGTGCGGGACCGATGCGGATATGGGATATTGGCGCGTCATTCCGGATGATCCCCAAACGGGGTGCCATCGCGCCGGGTGAAGTTGAATTCGCCGTCGGCCACGCTGACGCGCATGTCGACGTCGCTGTAATGGGCGACCTCGGTCGGGGTACGGGTACCGACGACGACGAACTGCGCGTCGGTATCGGTTTCGTTGGTGATGTGATGCCCGTTCGGGTCGCCCGCCGGAAACGCAGCGCATTCGCCGACGGCAAGGGGGGTCTTGCCGGTGTCATCCACAAGGGTGCAGGTGCCCTTGATCACCACGAGAAATTCGTCTTGCTGTTCATGCCAATGGCGCAGTGACGACAACGCACCCGGCGCGAGGGTAACGATATTGGCGCCGAACTGCGTCAGGCCGCCCGGCCCTGTCAGGCTTTGCTGGCTGCGGCCATTCATCTTGGCGGCATGCCCGCCGGGGTATCCCGAACCGGTGCGGACGGGAATGGCGGCAAGGTCAATTTTTGGCATCGGAACCTCCGGTAGGGGATGTTGGCAAGATATCGGGCCACGCGACGTATGCTGCCTTGTGGCGTGACACGCGGACCCCCCACAGGCCGCCCTCGATCCGCTCAAGCGTGATTTCATTGTTGAATGGGGGCACCGCGCGCACCGCGCCGCGGATCAGGTGGCTTTTGTGCCGCCCGGCGATCTTGTCGGGGCCGTCGAAGGCGGCGTGATCGGCGATGCGGATGTATTCGGTGATGCCAAGGGCTGCCAGCGAGTCCGAGAAGCGCAGGAAATGATGGAGGGCGGTGGCCCGGTCAGGAATATGAAGCGTCTGCGTCTCGGTCACGAGGGTATGGGGATAGATGATATGGCGCAGGAACGCGGCATCGTCGCGCGCAATCAGGGCGGCCGACGTGTTGTCGAGAACGCCTTGATAGATGGCAAGCGGGTCTGCGGTCATCGCTTTGGCTCCCTGACGTCGTCGTCCCGTCCGGCCAGCCGCATGTCTGGCGTCTCAAGCCGCATCTCGGCGTCGGCGGTCGACATGGAACCGGGCATCGCGATGTGACCGGGCAAGATATCAGGCCGCGTGTCCCACAGGGCGCGGGACACGGCGTCAAGATTGGCCTGATAGATTCGCGCGGCGTCGCAGGTCATGGGTCAGAAGCGCTCGATGATGGTGGCGGCCCCCATGCCGGACGCGACGCACAGCGTCGCAAGGCCGGTGCCCTTGCCGGTCCGTTCAAGCTCATCAAGCAAGGTGCCGATGATCATCGCCCCGGTGGCGCCAAGCGGGTGCCCCATGGCAATGGAGCCGCCGTTCACATTGACCTTTGCATGGTCGACATCAAAGGCCTGCATGAAGCGCAGCACGACCGAGGAGAACGCCTCGTTCACCTCGAACAGGTCGATGTCGGAGATGGACATGCCGCTGTCGGCCAAGATTTTCTGGGTGGCGGGCACCGGGCCTGTCAGCATGATGGTGGGGTCCGTGCCGATCTTGCAGGTGGCGCGGACGCGCGCGCGCGGGGTCAGGCCGTATTTCTCGCCGAATTCCTTGTTGCCGATCAGCAGTGCGGCGGACCCATCGACGATGCCTGAGGAGTTGCCCGCATGGTGGATATGGTTGATCCGCTCGAGATGGGGGTATTTCATCAATGCGATGGCGTCGAAGCCGGGCATGGTTTCGCCCATGTCCTTGAAGGCGGGTTTCAACGCGCCGAGGGTCTGCATGTCGGTGCCGGGACGCATGTATTCGTCGCGGTCCAGAATGGTCAGGCCGTTGCGATCCGTCACGGGAACGATTGATTTGGCAAAGCGCCCCTCGGCCCATGCCCGCGCGGCGCGGTTCTGGCTTTCGACTGCCAACAGATCCGCGTCATCGCGGGAAAACCCGTATTCGGTGGCGATGATGTCGGCGGAAATGCCCTGCGGCACGAAATAGGTGTCCATTGCGATGGAGGGATCGACCGCGATGGCGGCGCCGTCGCTGCCCATGGCGACGCGGCCCATCATCTCGACCCCGCCGGCGATATAGGCATGGCCGCCGCCGCCCCTGATCTGGTTGGCGGCGAGGTTCACGGCCTCCAGCCCCGAGGCGCAGAAGCGGTTGATCGACAGGCCGGGAATGCGTTCATCAAGCTGAGAGGCCAGAACGGCGGTGCGCGCAAGGCAGCCGCCTTGTTCGCCGACTTGCGTGACGTTGCCCCAGATCACGTCTTCGACGGCGTGCCCGTCAAGGTTGTTGCGCGCCTTCAGAGCGTCGAGCGTGTGTGCGGACAGACGCGCGGCCGTGACCTCGTGAAGGGCGCCGTCTGGGCGGCCCTTGCCACGGGGGGTGCGGATGGCGTCGTAGATGTAGGCTTCGGTCATGGGGTATCTCCGGATCAAGGGGTCATGCGTCGCGGCAGCAAACGCTGCGGCGCAGGAAAGGGCGGATGGGGCGGTGGCGGCACATGCCGGTCAGCCCCGCGTGTCGGTGCCGACCGTGGGGGGCGGCATCAGGTCATAGGGGTGACGCCACCCCGGGGTTGCCGCGATGCGGTCGAGCCATGCATCGATGGCGGGGTAATCGGCGCGGGTGAAGGTGAAGGGTTCGGGATAATAGAGGTAGCCCGCGCAGGAGAGATCGGCGCAGGTCAACTGATCACCCACAAGCCAGTCGCGGGCGGCCAACTGCCCCTCGAGCGTTGCAAGCGCCGCCTTGAGCCGCCCGGACAGGAAGCCCGTAACGCCCGCATCGCGTTTGTCTTCCGGCAGGAAGTTCATGATGAACCGCAGCGGACCCGCCATGCCGGAGACCTTCTGGTTGTCGAAGATGGTCCAGCGCAGGATCTCGCGGCGCGCCTCGGGGGAGGTGCCGGACAGTTTGCCCGTGGTTTCCATCACCCAATCCTGGATGACACCGGATTGAGTCAGGATCAGACCATCGGCGTCCAGAACCGGAACCTCTCCCATCGGGTTGAGGGCCCGGAACGCGGGGCTGCGGGCCTCGCCATTGAAGAAATCGACGAAGCGAGGTTCCCAGGGGAGGCCAGACAGTTCCAGCGCCAGCGCGGCCTTGTAGGCGTTCCCGGATTCAGCAAAGCAGTAGAGCGTGTTGGTCATGAAACAGCGCCTCCCCGCGCCGGTTGGTCTTTCACTTTCTTGCGCAGGTGCGGGGGTTTCACACCCCCGCACCCCCGTGGAGTACTTTACCCAAGAAAAAGGCGATCTCTCATCATTTGTTAACCCAAAACATTGCAGGCTTGGCCTTGCGGAACAGGCTGGAGAGCCGATGGCCGTCCAAGGAAAAGGTGCCCTGTCGCCCTGACCCGATGCGTGCTGACCCATCAGGGGTCCCGATGCGGAAGGTCCGGTGGCGGGGCACTGATCCCGCTTTTTCTTGGCTTAAATACTCAAAGAACGTGCGCCTTTCATCGCGCGGGGGGTGGGGGTCTGATCGTCAGCGTTTGCGGGCGTCCATATCCGTGTTGAAAAGGCGCATGCTCGCCACGAATCTTTCCTCGTTGATGACGCTGTTCCAGTTCTCGAACAGGAAAGACAGGAATTCACCGTCATCAAGGCCTGCCTCGGTCGCCAGTCCGCGCAGGCGGCGGTAGCCGTCCTCGCTCATGGCGATGTTGGGTCGGCGGGTCAGGCGCAGGCGTTTGGGCATCAGGTTCTCCCCGGGGCGTTGGTGCGGGCGACGCGTTTGGCCGCGGTCTGGAGCGTCACGCGCCAGCCCGTCGCGCCCACCGCCCCTGCCGCGCGCCGTGCACGGCGACCAGCAAAGCGGCGAGTAGGGTGGGCGGGCTGGTGCGGGCCAGCTTTGTCCGAACTGGCGGGCAACTCAATCATGTCGCCGCTTTTGGCGGCGCGCAATCGCGGCATTGTGCAGTCTGGGCCGCCGCATGGTGCGGCAAACGCGGGCGCGGCGGCGCATGTCGATGCGCCATGCCAGTGGATCGCACCGGCCTGACGGCCGGGTAACACCGCAATCCTCATGATGTGCCCGTCGGTCGCGTGCATCAGAAATCCGCAGCCTCCAGCGCCATGACGGTAGCGCCGCCGGTTTGGATGCGGGCCAGATGGGTGCCGGTCATCGGCAGTTGGCGGGCCATGTAGAAACGCCCCGTCGCCAGCTTGGTTTCGTGGAACCCCGGATCATCCGTGCCGTTGGCCAGCGCATCGCCAGAGGCCTTTGCCATGCGCGCCCACATCAGGCCAAGGATCGTGTGGCCGAAGAGATGCATGAAGTCGTAGCTGCCGGAGAGCGCGTTGTTGGGGTCTTTCATCCCGGCCTGCATGAAATACATGGCGGCGGTCTGCAGATCCTTGGAGGCGGCCTTCAGCGGGTCGAGGAAGTCGGCCTTGAGCGCGGGGTCGCCTTCGTTTTCCTTGATGAATGTCTTCACCATCTCGAAGAAGGCCATGACGGTCTTGCCGCCGTTCAGGCCCAGCTTGCGGCCAACGAGGTCAAGCGACTGGATGCCATTGGTGCCTTCGTAGATCATGGTGATGCGGGCATCGCGGACGAATTGCTCGATCCCCCATTCCTTGGTGAAGCCGGAGCCGCCAAGGGTTTGCTGGGCCAGAACGGTGGTGTCAAAGCCCTTGTCGGTCAGGAAGCCCTTGATGACCGGGATCAGGAGCGAGATCATATCCTCGGCCGACTTGTCGTTGGAGCGGTGGCCCTGATCGATCAGGTTGGCGCCCCAGAAGACCAGCGCGCGGGCGCCTTCGACGAAGCTTTTCTGCATCATCAGGTTCCGGCGCACATCGGGGTGCACGATGATCGGATCGGCGGGTTTGTCGGGTGCAGCATCGCCTGTGGCGGCGCGGCCCTGCAGGCGATCCTTGGCAAAGCCGAGCGCGTTTTGATAGGCGACGACGCCCTGGGCGTAACCTTGCAGACCGACGCCGAGGCGGGCCTCGTTCATCATTGTGAACATGGCGCGCATGCCCTTGTGCATCTCACCGATGAGATACCCGGTCGCGCCATCGTAGTTCATCACGCAGGTCGCGTTGCCGTGGATGCCCATCTTGTGTTCAAGGCCGCCGCAGGACAACGCGTTGCGGTCCCCTAGGGTGCCGTCGTCATTCACCAGGAATTTGGGCACGATGAACAGCGAGATGCCCTTGACGCCATCCGGGCCGCCGGGAATTTTGGCCAACACAAGGTGGATGATGTTGTCCGTCAGGTCATGTTCGCCAGCCGAGATCCAGATTTTCTGGCCGCTGATCTTGTAGCTGCCATCGTCTTGTGGCTCGGCCTTGGTGCGAATGAGGCCCAGATCGGTGCCGCATTGCGGTTCGGTAAGGTTCATGGTGCCGGACCAGTCGCCTTCAACCATCCGGGGCAGGTAGGTGGCTTTTTGCTGATCGGAGCCGTGCGTGAGGATCGCCGAGATCGCGCCGTGGCTGAGGCCCTGATACATGTTGAAGGCCATGTTGGCGGAAACGAACAGTTCCCCCACCGCCGAATGTATCAGGTAGGGCATGTTCTGGCCGCCGAATTCCTCGGGGCAGTCCAGACCGATCCAGCCGCCTTCGCGCATCTTGTCATAGGCGGCCTTGAAGCCTGCGGGGGTGCGGACGGCGCCGTTTTCCAGTGTGCAGCCCTGCGCATCGCCGACCGGGTTGAGGGGGGCGAGCACTTCGACCGCCAGCTTGCCGGCCTCGTCCAGAATTGCGGCGGTGAAGCTGCGGTCAAGCTCGTCATAGCCGGGAATGGTCTGTTCGCTGATCTTGAGAACATCGTGCAAGATGAACTGCATGTCTTTGGTCGGCGCGGTGTAGGTCAGCATCTGTTTCTCCCGAGGGGGTAACGTGTGTTGGTGTTATTCGGTTGCGGCGTGCAGCGGCGCACGGTGGACCAGCATGTCGTCGACAAGCTTCATCTGGGCCTTGAGGTCATCGATCGCCATATCCAGTTCCGCGCGCTGGCGTTCCATGTCGCCGAGGCGGTCACTAGCGATATCAAGGGTGCGCTTGAGCTGCGTCGCCTGTTGATCGCCGATATAATAAAGGTCGAGGAGTTGACGGATTTCTTCGAGCGAGAAGCCAAAGCGTTTGCCGCGCAGGATCAGCTTGAGCCGGGCGCGGTCGCGGCGCGTGAACAGGCGTTTTTGCCCCTCGCGGATCGGAAACAGCAGTTCCTTTGATTCATAAAAGCGCAATGTCCGCGGCGTGACGTCATAGGCGTCACACATCTGCCGGATCGTCAGGGTCGTTTCGGTCATGGTGTCCGTGTCCGTGTCCATGTCAAACATTCTTGTCGCCCCAGATTTGCGAGTGTCAGGGGCATTCTACAAGACAAGATGACGTTTACGTAAACGGAACGTTGCGTCAACTTCATCTTGACGAAACGTCAGCCAAAATGACGCTGCGTCACGCGCAATATTCGACAGCGCGCCGTGGTGCGCGCCTATGGCGGAGGGACGCCGCAGAGGACGTTGCAGGCGGCGTTGCGGCGGGCAGGTGGGAGGTGGGGGCAGTTATGTGCCGTGCGCGGCGGTGGTGTCACGCAGGGTTTGCAGTTCGGTTATGATCTCGTCCAGTTCGACCCGGCGGCGCGCCAGTTCGGCCAGTTGCCTGTCGGCCATTGCCAGCCACGTGTTGCGCTGCAATTCGCCTGCGGGGTCGTGATCATACAGTTCCAGCCATTGGCGAATTTCCTCGAGCGAGAAGCCGAAGCGACGCCCCCGGAGAATCAATGTCATGCGGGCCACCTCGCGCGGGCCATAGAAACGGGCGCGCCCTTCGCGGTTGGGTGCCAGAAGTTCGATATATTCATAGTGGCGCAACGTGCGCGGCGTCACGTTGAAATGTTCGCACATATCCTTGAAGTCCAGGCGAGCCCCGTCCATGCCCGTCGTCCCCCCTGTCGCTTGTGCGAGCAGACTAGCAGATGTCTGGCGGCGAATGCAAAGGGCACTTACCCCTTGCGCGCCCGGGCGCGGAGGGCGACACCTAGGGACAAGGTCAGGCAGGGGACAGTTGAGATGGAGACTGCGAAGGACAAGGCGCAAAAGACGATGCAGTTCATCGCATCACTGCCGTTTTCCAAGGCATTGCAGATGCAGCCCGAGGAGATCGGTGACGGTGTGGCCGTGATCTCGATGCCGTATGCGGCCGAATTGGTTGGCGACCCGGCCAGTGGCGTGATCCATGGCGGCGCGGTTTCTGCGCTGATGGATACCTGCGGCGGAGCTGCGGTGATGAGCCATCCGAGCGCCGGAGCGGGCACCGCAACGATCGATCTGCGCATTGATTACATGCGCGGAGCGACGCCGGGGCAGCGGATCACGGCGCGGGCCGAATGCTACCATGTGACCCGGAGCGTGGCGTTCGTCCGCGCGCAGGCGTGGGACGAGGATGCCACGCGGCCCGTGGCGGCGGCGACGGGGGCCTTTACCTTTGAACAGTTGCCGCAGGACGCATCATGAGGCCGCCGCCCGAGCCGCTGCACCTGATCAAGCAGCGCCGTGACAGGGCGTTGGCGGTGTTGGCGGAAGGTGTGCCGTATATCCGTTTCATGGGCATCACGTTCGACCGGCGCGGCGATGAGGTGACGGCGGTCTTGAACTATTCGGAAAAGCTGATCGGGAACCCGTTGTTGCCAGCGCTGCACGGGGGGGCGACGGCGGGGTTCATGGAAGTGGCGGCGGTGATCGAGCTGGGCTTTCACTTGTTGTGGGACGAGGTGGAAAGCGGGCGGCTGAATGCCGACGACCTGACGCCCGAGACCTTGCCACGGATGCCCAAAACGATTGATTTCAACGTCGATTACCTGCGCGCCGGATTGCCGCGCGACGCCTATGCGCGGGCGCGGGTCAACCGGATCGGGCGGCGCTATGCCTCGGTGCATGTGGAGGCGTGGCAAGACAACCGGCATCGGCTGTTTGCACAAGCCACAGGGCATTTCCTGATGCCGTCGCGCGACGGCAGCTGAGGGGGGCGCGATGACGACAGGCACCACCGCGACGCCGTTGGTTGCCCCAAGGCTGAGCCACCGCCGGGTTCTCAAGATCGCCATTCCGGTGGTGTTGTCGAACGTGACCGTGCCCCTGCTGGGGATCGTGGATACCGGCGTGGTCGGCCAGATGGGCGATGCCGCACCGATCGGCGCGGTCGGCATCGGCGCCATCATCCTGAGCACGGTCTACTGGATCTTCGGGTTCTTGCGCATGGGCACCGTAGGCCTGACCAGTCAGGCCATCGGCGCACGCAACGGCGCCGAGGTGTCGGCGTTGCTGAGCCGGGTGCTGATGATCGGGGCGGTTGCGGGTTTTGCCCTGATCGCGCTGCAACTGCCGATTTTCTGGGCGGCATTCCAATTGGCGCCGGCCAGTGCCGAGGTTGAGGCGCTGGCGCGCGATTATATGGCGGTGCGGATCCTGTCGGCCCCGGCGGCGATTGCGATGTATGGCATCACCGGATGGCTGATTGCGCAAGAACGAACGGTCGCGGTGCTGGTGCTGCAGCTTTGGACGAACCTGTTGAATATCGCACTGTCGCTGGTGTTCGTGCTGGGATTGGACATGGGCGTGCAGGGCGCCGCACTGGCCACGGCGATTGCCGAATGGACGGGGCTGGTGCTGGGCCTGTGGTTGTGCCGCGCGGCGTTCGGGGTGCCTGCGTGGCGCGATTGGCCGCGCGTGTTCGACCGGGCAAGGTTGTGGCACATGGCGGCGGTGAACACCGACATCTTGATCCGGTCGGTTCTGTTGATGGCGGGGTTCACATCGTTTCTGTTTCTGGCATCGGATTTCGGGGATGTGACGCTGGCGGCGAACCAGATCCTGATGCAGTTTATGTATATCACCGCCTATGCGATGGACGGGTTCGCCTTTGCCGCCGAGGCGCTGGTCGGGCAGGCGATGGGTGCGAAGGCGGCATCGAGTTTGCGGCGGAGCGCCCTGATGACCAGCGGTTACGGGTTGGCGATCTGCGTTGTCATGGCGATCGCCTTTGCAATCGGGGGGGGGCAGATCATCGATATTCTGACGACCTCCGAGCCGGTGCGGGCCGAGGCGCGCGTCTATCTGCCGTGGATGGTGGCCGCGCCGATCATGGGCTGTGCGGCGTGGATGTTCGACGGCATCTTCATCGGGGCGACCCGCACGCGGGACATGCGCAACATGATGATCATCTCGTTTCTGGGGTATGTCGTGCTGGTTCTGATCCTGATCCCGCCGTTCGGGAACCACGGGTTGTGGGCCGCGCTGTTGGGAATGTTCGTGCTGCGCGGTGTGACGTTGGGCGCGAAATATCCGGGGCTGGAGCGGGCGGCGGCGTGAGGATGCCTCCGGCGGGAGGTATTTGGAAAGCAGAGAAGCCGGCGGATCAGAGCCAGCGCGCGCGGTCGGTGCCGACGGCTTGGGCGACGTTCGCGTGGCCATCGGCGGCGAGCAAGGCATCAAGGCCGCGCGCGATATCAGCAGCCAGCGACAGCCCGCCATAAACCAGGCCGGTGTAGAGTTGCACGGCCGAAGCCCCGGCCTTGATCTTGGCATAGGCCTGTTCGGGGGAGGCGACGCCGCCGACGCCGATCAGCGGCAGGGCACCGCCGGTCAGTTGATGCAGCCGTGCGAGGGTGCGGGTCGATTTCTCGAACAGGGGTTGGCCGGACAGGCCACCTGCCTCGGACGCGTGCGGGCCGTGCAGGCCGTGGCGATCCAGCGTGGTGTTGGTGGCGATGATGCCGTCGACACGGGGCGCGGCGATTTCGGCGATGTCATGCAGTTCGGCGTCGGTCAGGTCGGGCGCGATCTTGAGGAACAACGGCATCGTGTAGCCGTGGTCATCACGGACGGCTTTCACGCCGTCAAGCAGGGCGCGTAGCGCGGCGGGACCCTGAAGGTCGCGCAACTTTTCGGTGTTGGGCGAGGAGACGTTGACGGTGGCGAAGTCGATGACGGGGCCGCAATGTTCCAAGACGGTGGCGAAATCGGCGGCGCGATCGGTGCTGTCCTTGTTGGCGCCGAGGTTCAGGCCGACCGGAATTTCGTGATCCGTCGCGCCGAGGCGTCGGGCAATTGCTGCCATCCCGTCATTGTTGAAGCCGAAGCGGTTGATTGCGGCCTGATCTTCGGTGAGCCGGAACAGCCGGGGACGCGGATTGCCGGGTTGGGGGCGGGGGGTGGCGGCGCCGACTTCGAGAAACCCGAAGCCCGCGCGTTGCAGCGGCCCGAAGGCGGTCGCGTTCTTGTCGAATCCGGCGGCGAGACCAACCGGGTTGGGCACCGCCATGCCCGCGATCCGCGTGACGAGGCGCGGCGAGGTGATGGGGCCGTGCAGGGGGCCGAGCCCCGCATTGAGGGCCGTCAGCGCGAGGCCATGCGCGCGCTCGGGGTCGAGCCGGCGCAACAGCGCCATGCCGAGGCGTTCCATCATGTCATGGTGTCCGGAAAGCGGTGCGTGCCATCGTCCAACGGCAGGTCGGCGTGCCAAAGCACATCGGACAGCCGAAGCGGCGCGTAAAGGTGCGGGAAGAGGGCGTCGCCGCGCGCGACTTCCCACTGCAGGGCATTGCCGAGCGCATCGGCGTCCAGCGCCAGCAGCACCAGCCCGGCGGCCCCGGCGAAGTGTTTCGCGGCGGTTTCGCGGGCTTGTGCAGCAGTGGAGAAGTGCACATAGCCGTCGGCCACGTCGATCGGCGCGCCGGCGGTTTCGCCGCTGGCTTGCAACTTGTCCCATTCGGGGGTGCGCAGGATTTTGTAGATCAGCATGGGGCCACGGCATGGCGCGTGCGTGGCGCGACGTCAAGTGGGCGCCGTGCGGCATGAAGCGGCTTTACTTGGTCCAAGTCTGCGGCCAATGTTCCGAAGTTCATCACCACTTGGGGGATTAAATCCATGCTCGCACGAATTTTGGGCTCGACCGCGATGGTTGCCGCACTGGGCATCGCCGCACCGGTCGCGGCGGAAACCACGCTGCACATTCTGCATATCAACGACCTGCACAGCCGCATCCAGCCGATCAACCGCTTTGACAGCACTTGCAACGCGGAAGATGACGCGGCGGGCGAATGCTTTGGCGGGGTGGCCCGCGTGGCGACCGCGATCAACACGCTGCGCGATGAACTGGAAGGTGCGGGCGAGAACGTCATCGTTCTGGACGCCGGCGACCAGTTTCAGGGCAGCCTGATGTACACGACCTATAAGGGCGATGTGGAAGCGGAGTTCATGGAGGCCATCGGGTTCGACGCCATGGCCGTGGGCAACCACGAATTCGACGACGGGCCGGAAAACCTTGCACGGTTCACGGACATGGTCAGCTTCCCTGTGATTTCGGGTAACCTTGACCTGAGCCAGTCCAACGTGCTCAACGACGACATGGTGCCCGATCATGTGGTGCTGGATGTGAACGGCATGCAGGTTGGCGTGATTTCGGCGCTGGCCACGGATACGGCAGAAACCTCCAGCCCCGGCGCGGCGATCATCTTTCAAGACGAGATTGACGCGTTGCAGGCGGATGTCGATGCCCTGACCGAGCAGGGCGTGACTATGATTATCGCGCTGACCCACGTGGGTCTGCCGCAAGATATGCGCATTGCCGAGGCGGTTACGGGCATTGACGTGATCGTGGGCGGGCATTCGCACACCTATCTGTCGTCGTCCGACCCGAACCGCGCGGGGGCCTATCCGACGATGGTCACGAACCCCGCAGGGGAATTCGTGCCGATCGTGCAGGCCTATGCCTATTCCAAGTATCTGGGCCATCTTGAGGTGACCTTTGATGACGCGGGCAATGTGATCTATGCGGGTGGCGACACCATGGTGCTGGACGCCTCGGTGACGCCGGACGCTGCGATTGCGGCGCGCGTGGCGGAATTGGCCGGGCCGATCGAAGAGGCGATGGCCGAGGTGATCGGTGAATCGACCGCCGTGATCGAAGGATCGCGCGAGGTGTGCCGTGCAATGGAATGCGCGATGGGCAATCTGGTGGCCGACGCGATGCTGGACCGGGTGCGCGCGCAGGGTATCCAGATTGCGATCCAGAACGGTGGCGGTCTGCGGGCCACCATCGACGACGGCGAGATCACGATGGGCGAGGTGTTTACCGTGCTGCCGTTCCAGAACACGGTTGCGACGTTCCAGTTGACCGGTGCCGGTGTACTGACGGCGCTGGAGAATGGGTTGAGCCAAGTTGCCGATGGCGCGGGTCGTTTCCCGCAGGTCGCCGGCTTGCGCTACACTTGGGATGCGGACGCGGAGCCGGGTAGCCGGGTCGTGTCGGTCGAGGTGGACATGGACGGGACATGGACCCCGCTTGACCCCGCCGTGATCTATGGCGTGGTATCCAACAACTACATGCGCGGCGGTGGCGACGGGTATTCCGTGTTCGCCGCCGACGGTATGAACGCCTATGACTTCGGTCCGGGTCTGGAAGAGGTTGTGGCCACCTATCTTGGCGCGAACTCTCCCTACACGCCTTATACAGACGGGCGGATCACCGAAGTCGAATAAGGACTGTTCGATCAAGCAAGGGGCCGGTGCGTGGCGACGCGCCGGCCCCTTTTTCGTGCCATGCAGTCGGCGCAATGCTGCATGTGCAAACGAACAGTGGTGAATTATGTTAGCGCTATCATATTGGGGATGAAGAGGGCTCGATCCCGAGCAAACCCACAAGGACCTACACCATGATATCGATCATTTCCCGCCTGCGCACAGCCGCTGCAAAACGTGCAGCCTATCACCGGACAGTTGCCGAGATTTCTGCCATGAACCGGCACATCGCGCTGGAGGACCTGAACATCTATCCCGGCGACGCCGAAGAGATTGCCTATAAGGCGGTTTACGGCCACTGAGGCCACGGGTTAGGTTTGCGCCCATGTGCGGGCGCATGACCTTGACCCATCCCAATGACGCGATGGCGCAGCTGTTTCAGGCCGCGCCAGCCAACAAACTGCCCGAGCCGCCCCGCTATAACATCTGCCCCACGCAAGACGTGGGGGTGGTGACGGGGGATGGCGGGCAAAGGCGTTTGCGTCCCATGCGGTGGGGGTTCGTGCCACATTGGTACAAGGCCCCCAATGACGGTCCGTTGCTGATCAATGCGCGCGCCGAGACGATTGCGGAGAAACCCGCGTTCCGGGCCGCGTGCCGCGAACGGCGCTGTCTGGTTCCCGCGACTGGCTTTTACGAATGGGTGAAGGATGCCGATGGCAACCGGTTGCCTTGGTATTTCACCGCGCCCGACGACGCACCGCTGGTGTTTGCCGGGGTCTGGCAAGACTGGGGAGCGGGGGAGGCGCGTATGCCGACCTTTGCGATTGTCACTTGTGCAGCAGGGCCATGGATGGCCGAAATTCACCATCGCGAGCCCGTCACACTGGCCCCGGACGATTGGGCAATGTGGTTGGGCGAGGCGGGCAAGGGGGCCGCGACGCTGATGTGCGCCGCGCCCGAGGGGCGGTTTCAACGCTGGCGGGTCGACCCACGTGTGAATTCCAACCGCGCAACTGGGCCTGAGTTGATCGTGCCACTGTCGGTCTGACGGTAAGCGGTGCATGGCGCCTGCGTGCTGGCCGGAGGGGCCACAGGATCAGAAAAAAGGGCCGCACCTTTTGGGATGCGGCCCCGAAGGCGGGAGGGTCTTTGGCGGAAACCACGCGAAGGGACGGGCGATCGTTTCCAATTTCAAGACAATCCCATGTGAACAAGGCATGATTGCGGCAATCTGGAAACGATTTCAGGGAATTTGGGGCAGGCCGCGCTGATGGCTGGGGTCATGCGCCGGATGCGGACATATCGCGGAGCAGTTGACGTCTGCCGCGGCGGGTTTCAAAACGGAGCCGGATGCCATCGGGGCATTGCGGCCGGGAGCGGTATGATTTGAGCATGACCATCGGCCAGCGGGCGCGGCGCGCCGCCAGATGTGCGTCCCATGTTGCGGGGTGACGGCTGGCCTCTGAACACGGCTCTGACGCTGCTGGTCGGGGTCTGTGGTGCGGCGCTGTTTTGGTGGTTGGGCGTGCCTGTGCCGATCCTGACGGGGCCTGCGACCTGCGTGACGCTGGCGGGGCTTGCGGGGCTGCGGGTCATGATGCCCGTGCCGCTGCGCAACGCCTGTTTCCTTGTGATCGGCATCAGCATCGGGTCGTCGGTAACGCCCGAGGTAATCCAGACGGCACTGACTTGGCCACTGAGCCTGATGATGTTGATCCTGACCCTGCTGGTCAGCCTGTGGCTGTGTCGGCGGATGCTGGAGCGGGGGTTCGGAATGGACCGGTTGTCGGCCCTGCTGGCTGCGACGCCCGGGCATCTGAGTTTTGTGCTGGGTCTGAGCGCGGACCTGAACGCGGATCTGGCGCGGGTGGCGCTGGTGCAATCGATACGCGTTTTGCTGCTGACGCTGCTGGTGCCGGCGATCTTGACGATTTGGGGGGTCAGCGGCGGTGTCGTGTCGGTGCCGCCGCAGACGATGGCATGGTTTCCGATTGCGTGGGTTGCGACCGGGTCGGTCCTGTGCGGGTGGCTTTTTCAGCGGCTGCGGGTGCCCGCGGCCTATTTGCTGGGTGGCATGACGGTATCGGGGCTGGGCCATGTGACATCCATGACAACGGGCATCTTGCCGGATTGGATGACAATGCTGGCCTTCATCATCATGGGCGCGCTGATCGGCACACGGTTTCGTGGCATAGGGTTGCGCGACCTGCGCGATGGGATCTGGGCGGGCGTCGGGGTGACGTTGATTGCCTGCGCGGTCGCGACAGCGGCGGCGGTGATTGCCGCGCATCTTCTGGGGTTGGAACCTGCGATGCTGATGATCGCCTTTGCCCCTGGCGGCGTCGAGGTGATGGCTGCAATGGCCGTGCAGATCGGGGTGGAGCCGACATTCGTTGCGGCGCACCATGTGTTGCGCCTGCTGATCTTGACGATTCTGTTGCCTTATCTGTTGTCGGGTGCGCGCCGGGTTGCTTGACCGACGCGGGGAACGACGCCAGCACGACGGCTAGCGCCCCAACTTTGGCCAAGACATCGGCAAGGCGTCGGTGGTGTGGGTCTGTCTCGCATGGCGCTGCCGCTCGATGATCCAAGCCGGGGTTGGCACCGGCCTATCAATCGCCGTGCCACGCCACGTTGGGGCAAATGATGCCCTTGCAGGCGCATTTTGACCCGGATGCCCCCCCTTTGCGTCTGCCGGCGCCCAAAATTTCAATGGTATGTGGTCTGTTCGCGGGCGCGACAAGAAGGGCCCGATTGGGGGGATTTGCGGGGTGTTGAACGGGTGCCGGGCGGTCGTGCAAGCCTTTTATATGTTGACCGATCCGGGCGTATACGCTTAGATACATTCGTATCCGATGGCGGAGGAGGTCACTGGATACGGCGCTGAAATTTGGCGCGAGAGGCCGCCGGACCGCAGGAGGGAGCACCGGTGGGCAGCAATCATTAGGGAGGAAGATCGATGAATTTACCCAAGTTGGCATCCATGGCCATCGCAGCTGGAGTGATCGGTGCGACCGCCACATCCGCGCTTGCCCAGCAGTTTCCATCCGAACCCGTGACGCTTGTGGTGCCGTTCTCGCCGGGCGGATCCAATGACATCGTGGCGCGCCAGCTTGGCATGCAGCTTTCGGAAATGTGGGGCCAGCCCGTGGTTATCGACAACCGTCCGGGCGGTGGTGCCACGATCGGATCGGCCCATGTCGCCCAGCAGGACCCTGACGGCTACACGATCATGATCGCATCTGTGACCTTCACGATGAACGCGGCCGTCCGCAACGATCTGCCGTTCGATCCGCGTGCGGACTTTACGCCGATCGCATTGATCGGTCAGGTGCCGCTGGTTATCGGCGCGCGCCCCGATATGGAGGCGACCACGCCAGAGGAATTCTTTGAGTACATCCGGTCAAGCGACGCGCTGAGCTATGGTGCCACAGGGCTTGGTTCGATCCAGCATTTCGCGGGCGAGTTGCTGAACCAGGCGGTCGGGTCCAATGTTCAGGTCGTGCAATATCCGGGCGGTGGCCCGGCCATGACGGACGTGATGGGTGGCTTCATCGAATATTCGATCGGGTCGATGACCCAGATGCTGCCACAGGTTCAGGCTGGAGCGATCAAGCCGATCGCGCTGACCAGTCTGGAGCGGTCGCCGGCCGCACCTGACATTCCGACCCTGAACGAAAGCGGTTTGGACGGGTTCGAGGTGATCCAGTGGTGGGCGATCCTTGGGCCGGACGGTATTCCTGATGATGTCGTGACCACGTTGAACGGTTCGATCAACGAGGTGCTGGCGTCAGAGCAGTTCACGGCGTTTCTGGCGGCGGACGGCGGCACCCCGCGTCCCATGAGCCCCGATGAAACCGGCGCCTTCATGGCAGCAAATTTCGACCGCTGGGCCGAAGTGGCCGAGCGCGCGGGCATGCTGGTGGAGTGATCGTTTCCGGTGGCCCGGTCGATATTGTCCGGGCCGCCGTTAGCCACCTCGGCGTCGCGGGCTGTCTTTTCGCCGGTGGCGGGCAGGCGTGACGCCTTTTCCGAATTCCCGTGAAGCGAGAGCCAATGCCGCGCATCGATCCTGTGGAAATCCTGTCTGGCCTTCTTATCCTTGCGGTCGGCGCCTTCTTCTTTTTTGGCGCGGCAGAGTACCCGATGGGCAGCATGAGCCGGATGGGTCCGGGGTATGTTCCACGCGGCCTTGGTGCGATCGGCATGGGGCTGGGGGTGATCATTGCGACGGGTGCCATCCGGATGCACGGACGGCTTCCTTCGGTATCATGGCGCAGTGTGGCCACGATTGCCGGTGCCATCGCGGTGTTTGGCGTGCTGCTGCCCCGCGTCGGTCTGGTTGTCGCAACATTTGCCGCAAGCGCGGTGTCGATGCTGGGCAACAGGGATGCGGGCTGGCGTCTTGTTGCAGTAACCTCGGCCATCATCGCCCTGATTTGCTGGATACTTTTCATCTTGCTGCTGGGGCTTTCAATTCCTGCATTCTGGACAGATATCTGAATGGACCTCTGGTCAAATATCGCCGCCGGTTTCCAGATCGCCGTGTCCTTGGAAAACCTGGCTTATTGTTTTCTGGGCGTCTTTCTGGGCACCTTCTTTGGTGCGTTGCCGGGGATCGGGTCGTTGGCTGCGGTCACGATGTTGCTGCCGCTGACCTTCTACCTTGATCCGACCACTGCGCTTGTGATGCTGGCGGGCGTTTATTACGGGGCGGAATATGGCGGATCGACATCGTCGATCTTGCTCAACCTGCCCGGCACGCCGTCCAATGCGGTGACCTGCCTTGATGGGTATCCGATGACGCAGCAGGGGCGGTCGGGTGTGGCGCTTTTTGCAACGACTATTGCGTCGTTCTGGGGCGGCACCTTCGGGATTATCCTTCTTTACACGCTGGCGCCGGTTATCGCGCAATGGGCCTTGGCATTCGGGCCTGCGGAATATTTCGCGATCATGGTTTTCGGGCTGGTCGCAGCGGCAACGGTCACGCAGGACGCCCCGGCCAAGGGCATGGCGATGGTGGTCGTCGGCATGATGTTGGGCACGATCGGGGCCGATCTTACGACCGGCATCGCGCGCTATGATTTCGGCTATTTCGAGCTTCACGACGGGGTCAGCTTCATCGCGCTGGCGATGGGCCTGTTCGGGGTGTCCGAAATCATCCTGTCGATCTCTCAGAATGTGGACAAGCCGTTCATTCAGGCCGTCACCTTCCGCTCCATGATCCCGACGCGTGACGAAGTGCGACGTTCCCCCATGCCGATGCTGCGGGGGGCAGGCATCGGGGCGTTTTTCGGCGCCTTGCCGGGAACAGGGCCCTCGATCGCCACCTTCATCGGCTATGCCATTGAGAAACGCCTGTCGCGTCATCCCGAGCAGTTTGGCAAGGGCGCGATCGAAGGTATCATGTCGCCCGAGAGCGCCAACAACGCCGCCGTGCAG
>Ga0075467_10001315_pt1 | contig 20481 bp, 13 predicted proteins | sample DEB08_DNA_9_FD_75067 | JGI IMG/M metagenome (GOLD analysis project Ga0075467, IMG submission 75067) | Aqueous microbial communities from the Delaware River and Bay under freshwater to marine salinity gradient to study organic matter... | ecosystem: Environmental > Aquatic > Marine > Coastal ... | reverse complement strand
GTGAATTATCACAAATGGCCAATATGTAACGACGCCTGCGCCCTGGGCACCTCCTTAAAAATTCCTGTTTACAAATTTGTTAAAGAAGCCCTTGTCCGGAAGTTTGGAGGGCATTGGTATGCTGAATTGGAAAAAGTAGCTGAAAAGCTATAGTTCGTAGTAAATTAGAGCTGAGTCCTTTTAAACATTTAGTTTACAGTTATTTGTAAGTGTTAGTTTGTTATTGTATTTGCCTTTAAGGTTTTTCTTATCGAGATAAAAATCAGATATTTGAAAGGTCTAACCAAATACTATTTAACTAAAAAAATTAATTATTATGAAAAAATTTAAAATCATATTAGCAATAACAGTTTTAGCAACCGTACTTGTTGGGTGCCCAGATGTTACCGTGCCGGCTTTTAACATAACAGATGATATCTCTCAAGAAGTACCTGTGGCAGTAACCGCGAATGCAGATGGAACATGTAAAGATTATAGTGAAACGGGAACATTTGACCTTAAATCAAACGCAGAAATTAATGAGAATTATAGTAAAGTACAAAGTGTTACAGTCAATAGTATTACATGGGAAGTAACGAATTATGCCGGAGATGATGATGTTTGGATAAATAGTGGGCTATTAAAAATAGGAGGAACTTCCTTTGAAATTGGAAAAGTTAATTTGAAATCTGCAGATACGGATAATGAAATGTTTATACTTACAGATGGAACAAAATTAACTGCTGTTGCTAACGAAATTATAGCGACTGGTGCAATTACAGTAACATTAGAGACTAGTAGTGGAGGTAATTGTGAGAATGATTTTAGCTATACTCTCAAGATAACTGCCAATGTAAAGGTGTCTGTACAGCCTTAATTTATTAAACAAAGAATTACTTAAATTAAAAACCATCCTCACTTCAGTCGGGATGGTTTTTAATTTTATACAATTATGTTGAGACAATTGTACAAAGAAGAAATTCTTTACATGGAAAGATATTTAATTATAGAAAATGGATAGTTTTAAATATAGATTTGGACGAAACGTAGATAGTGATTATTGAGTCCAATTCAAAAATTTTAGAATAACACAATTATTGACTTTAATACGAAACTGTTTTCTTTTTTAAGAAACGGTTTTTTTAGTTTTTGAAATTATTTTTTTATAAATCTGCTTTTTTTACACTGAAAAATAGAAATAATGGAGTTTTTATATTGTTGAAAAAATTCAATTTTTAAGTTTAGTAAATAGATGTTAAAAGGCGGTCTAGCTACTGTAAAACGGAAGTGTGCATGGCTTATCAACGGTATTTTTTGAAATTGTTTATAAACAGATTTGTTTATTATAAATATCTGTAAATCAATTAAGTAAGTGACATTTTTAACAAAACAACAAGAACAGTTTAAAATTCTTATGTTGAAAACTTTGTTGAAAACCTAAATTGTAATTCATCGTAAAGACTCTTAAAATTATCCATATTTGTTAGTCCCAAGTCACTCCAGTTTATTTAAATAAAAAAAGCAAAACAAGAATGAGTAATGTAGTAGAACCAATATTAGAAAAAAATGAAAATAGATTCGTAATTTTTCCAATAGAGCATCATGATATTTGGGAATGGTATAAAAATGCGGAAGCTAGTTTTTGGACAGCTGAAGAAATTGACCTTCACCAAGATCTAACAGATTGGACTACAAAACTTAATGCCGATGAGCGTTATTTCATCAAGCATATTCTTGCCTTTTTTGCTGCTTCAGATGGAATTGTAAATGAAAATTTAGCAGAAAACTTCGTAAATGAAGTTCAATACAGCGAAGCTAAATTCTTTTATGGTTTTCAGATAATGATGGAAAACATACATAGTGAAACCTATTCACTATTAATAGACACGTATGTAAAGGATGAAAAGGAGAAAGATTTGCTTTTTCATGCACTTGATAATTTTCCTGCTATAAAAAAGAAAGCAGATTGGGCCCTAAAATGGATCGATAGCCCAAGTTTTGCAGAACGACTCATTGCATTTGCTGCAGTTGAAGGGATTTTCTTCTCAGGTGCGTTTTGTTCAATTTTTTGGTTGAAAAAACGTGGATTGATGCCGGGACTTACCTTTTCAAATGAGTTAATCTCACGTGATGAAGGAGTTCATTGTGATTTTGCAGTGCATTTACACAATCATCATTTGATAAATAAAGTGCCAAAAGATCGTATCAAGGAAATAATAGTAGATGCCCTAGATATAGAACGTGAATTTATTACTGAGTCGCTTCCTGCAAGTTTAATTGGTATGAATTCCAAACTAATGACGCAATATTTGGAATTTGTAACGGATCGCTTATTGTCTGAACTGCAATGTGAAAAAGTTTATAATACCAAGAACCCGTTTGACTTTATGGATATGATCTCCCTTCAAGGAAAAACCAATTTCTTTGAAAAACGAGTTGCTGAATACCAAAAAGCTGGTGTCACTAACACCGATAAAGAGTCGAATAAAATTAGTTTCGACGCAGATTTCTAAACTTGTTGCCGTCTAAGACGGATGAATACCTATTTAATTGATTATGTGCAAGCTGTGACTTGTACGCTAGAACAGTTCACACTAAACTTAATAACCGCAAAAACCAAAACCCATGAATGTAGTAAAAAGAGACGGCCGCAAAGAACCAATTATGTTCGATAAAATCACAGCAAGAGTGCGCAAGCTCTGCTATGGTTTAAACGAATTGGTTGATCCAGTAAAAATTTCAATGCGTGTTATTGAAGGTTTGTATGATGGAGTTACTACTAGTGAATTGGATAATTTAGCTGCAGAAGTTGCCGCCACAATGACTGTATCGCATCCAGATTATGCTCGATTGGCAGCACGGATTTCAGTTTCTAATTTACATAAGAATACAAAGAAATCATTTTCCGAAGTAATGCAAGATTTATATACGTATGTAAATCCGCGTACTGGAAAAGATGCTCCTTTATTGAGTGATGAGGTTTATAAGGTTATTATGGATAACGCAGATGACCTCGATTCTACAATAATTTATAATCGTGATTTTGGGTATGACTATTTTGGGTTTAAAACTTTAGAGCGTTCTTATTTACTGAAACTAAACGGAAACATTGTTGAGCGGCCTCAGCATATGTTAATGCGTGTTTCAATAGGAATACATTTGGATGATTTGGCATCAGTAAAAGAAACCTACGAGTTAATGTCGAAGAAGTTCTTTACACATGCAACACCAACGCTCTTTAATAGTGGAACACCAAAACCACAAATGTCCTCTTGCTTTTTATTAGCAATGCAAGACGATAGTATTGATGGGATATATGATACCCTGAAGCAGACAGCGAAAATTTCACAGAGTGCTGGCGGAATAGGATTATCTATTCATAATGTTCGAGCTACAGGTTCTTATATTTCTGGAACAAATGGAACATCTAACGGGATCGTACCGATGCTTCGTGTTTTTAATGACACAGCTCGTTATGTAGATCAAGGAGGGGGAAAACGTAAAGGGTCTTTTGCGATTTATGTAGAACCATGGCATGCCGATATTTTTGACTTTCTTGACTTAAAGAAAAATACTGGAAAAGAAGAAATGAGAGCACGAGACTTGTTCTATGCAATGTGGATTCCAGATTTGTTTATGAAAAGAGTGCAAGAGGATGCTGAATGGACGCTGATGTGCCCGAACGAATGTCCAGGCCTTTTTGACTGCCACGGAGATGAATTTGAGGCCCTATATCATAAATACGAAGCCGAAGATAAAGGAAGAAAAACAATTAGGGCGCGTGAGCTTTGGGAGAAAATCATGGAATCTCAAATCGAAACGGGGACGCCATACATGCTATATAAAGATGCAGCAAATAGAAAGAGCAACCAAAAAAACTTGGGTACCATTCGCTCGTCTAATTTATGTACAGAAATTATGGAGTACACGTCTCCAGATGAAGTTGCAGTGTGTAACTTGGCATCCATAGCGTTGCCAATGTTTGTGAAAAATGGTGAGTTCGACCATAAAGAATTGTTTCGCGTAACAAAACGTGTGACCAAAAACTTAAACTGCGTTATTGATAGAAATTACTATCCAGTTAAAGAAGCTGAAAACTCTAATATGCGTCACCGTCCAGTTGGACTGGGGATCCAAGGTCTAGCAGATGCCTTTATTATGATGCGACTGCCCTTTACTTCAGATGAAGCTCAGAAAGTGAATCAAGAGATTTTTGAAACCTTATATTTTGCAGCATTAACGGCATCCATGGAAGAGGCGAAAGTTGATGGTGTTTATGAAAGCTACGAGGGTTCACCAATTTCTGAAGGCTTATTTCAGCACAACCTTTGGGGGTTGGAAGATAGTGAGTTGAGTGGTCTTTGGGACTGGGGAAAACTTAGAAAGAGTATCAAGAAACACGGAGTTCGTAATTCCTTGCTAGTAGCGCCAATGCCAACTGCATCGACCTCACAAATTCTAGGAAATAATGAGGCGTTTGAGCCATATACTTCCAATATTTATACCCGTCGCGTACTTTCAGGTGAGTTCATTGTTGTTAATAAGCATTTACTTGAAGATTTAGTGACTTTAGGTCTTTGGAATGATGACTTAAAGGAAGAGATTATGCGAGCCAATGGTTCTGTTCAAGGTGTAGATATTCCGCAGGAATTGAAAGAGCTATACAAAACAGTTTGGGAGTTGAGCATGAAAGATATCATCGACATGTCTCGTCATAGAGGTTATTTTATTGATCAATCTCAGTCGCTGAACCTGTTTATGGAAAACGCAAATTATTCGAAACTTACATCTATGCACTTCTATGCATGGAAAAGCGGACTTAAAACAGGGATGTATTACTTAAGAACTAAGAGTGCTGTGGACGCAATTAAATTCACTCTAAAAACTGAGGTGAAGAAAGAAAAGCCTGTAGCTGCTGCTGTTCCTGTCGCTGTTGCTACTCCAACTATGGCTGCTAAAGCCACTGTTGAGGCAGATAGTGTGCCAAAGGTGTCAACGAAACCAATGACTCCTCAAGAATTACGTCAGTTGTTAGATGCATCTAAGAATGGAGAACCGGATGATGATTGCTTAATGTGCGGGTCTTAAGTCTAATAATCTAATTTTAAACTAAAAAAAGGGAAGGCGAAAGTCTTCCTTTTTTTAGTTTAAAATATCCGTGCCTAGATACTTATTATCTTTATTGTAATACCAGGCCCGTTTTTTGGGCATTTTAATGTTGTTTGTGGAGAAGGTTTCAGTTAGCAGAATATATTCTCCAGTGTCTTTTCCTTTACCCAATGGGTCTCCGTTATAGAACTGATAGATTTCCATTGCAAAAGTTTCAGTATCAAAATAAAAGTACCAAAAATCGCTTCCAACAGCTACATTGTAGGTGGCCTTAAGAATAAAATATTCTTTCCCTTGGAAGGTCTTGCGGTCTACCTTTTCAGAAATATGGGTTCCTGGATCCTTCAGTTTCATGGGCAAGCCATAGAGGAAGGAATAATAATTTTTATATAACTTGGCCCTATCACAACTTAGATTGTTTTCTTTTAATCTGGCTTCGGAAAGGTCTTCCTTTCCGTTTAGTTCGATACTGCAAATACCTTGATTTAGGGTGTATTTTGTGACAATAGTATCGCGTGTCGCCTTCACTTGAAATAATTCGTCTGGAAGATTAATTTTTATTTCACTTATTCTTGGCGCCTTATTTGGAGATTCCATAGTAACATTAAATGCTCCGTTGAAGGTTTCCCAATTCCCTGAAGGATCGTGATATGCAATGGCTCTATCTAATAATTGAGACCCAGTTAAATCTTGCCCTAACAAGGAAATTACCATAAAAAAACAGATACTAAAAGCAAGTGGTTTCATAGAGTATGATATTTATCATATTTAAAGATAATCTAATCTATACTTTTATATTGATTAAAAGTACGATTTATGGAATATGGTTTTACCGATATTTTACAATTGCTAGGAGCTTTAGGGCTTTTTTTATTTGGAATGAAAGTGATGAGCGATGCACTTATGAGCCTTGCGGGAGATAGGATGCGTCATATTTTAGCCACGATGACATCCAATCGTGTATTGGCCGTTCTTACCGGGTTTGTAATTACTGCCGTAATTCAGTCATCATCTGCAACAACCTTAATGGTTGTAAGTTTTGTAAATGCCTCTTTATTGACACTTGCTGAGGCTGTAGGGGTTATTTTAGGAGCTCATATTGGTACCACGGTTACAGCATGGTTAATTACGCTTCTCGGGTTTAAGGTGAGTATGAGTGCCATTGCACTTCCTTTGGTTGCTCTTGGGTTCTTGCTAACTTTTTCAAAAAAGATAAACAATCAGAATTTAGGAACATTTATCATTGGTTTTGCAGTGTTATTTATTGGATTGCAGTTTTTGAAGGATGCGGTACCAGATTTAAAGAGCAATCCAGAAATGCTTGAATGGGTGCAACATTATACCCAGTTAGAGTTTTGGTCGGTGTTATTATTCTTAGCAATTGGGACGATATTAACACTTGTTGTTCAGTCCTCAAGTGCTACAATGGCTCTAACGCTGGTGATGTGTCACGAAGGATGGATACCTTTAGATATGGCAGCAGCAATGGTCTTAGGAGAGAATATTGGAACTACAATCACTGCGAATTTGGCGGCAATAGTAGCAAATTATCAAGCGAAGCGCGCTGCAAGGGCACATTTTATTTCACAAACAATAGGAGTAGTGATTATGTTGTTTTTATTGTATCCTTTTTTAAGGGTTATAGATTCTATAACCCAGTCTAATGGAATCTCTGCCTTCGATTCGCCAGTAGCCATTCCAATAGCTTTATCGGCATTTCACACTGCTTTTAACATATTTAACACCCTAGTTTTAATTTGGTTTGTTCCAATAATTGTAAGAATTGTAACCAAAATGGTGCCCTATAAGGCAGACCCTGCCAAGGAAGTTGACGAGCCAAAATTCTTAAATAAAGGGATTGCTAGATACCCCGAAACCTTGATCTCATCATTAAAGAAAGAATCTAAGTATCTCTACGAAAATGCGATGTTTGAAATTGTAGCACATGCACTTAATCTGCATAGAGGGGATGTTAAGTCTGATCTTAAGATTAAAAAAGTGGTTAAACAATCTAAGGAAGATTTAAAGGCCGATGTTGATGCATTGTACTATTCTAAAGTGAAGAAAATATATGGTGAGATCATTAAATATGCTACAAAGGGACAAAGTAAATTTTCACTTACAGAGGATCAAACAAAGCATATTTTAGAAATAAAAGTGGCTAATAGGAAGATGGTAGAGATCATTAAAAATGTGCAGGAATTGAGTAAGAATGTCACCAGGTTTCTTAATTCTGAAAATGAACATCTTCAGAAAGAATATGATAAGTTTAGAAAAAAGATGGTTAAGGTGCTTCGTGCGATCTATCTTTTTAGAACCGATGAAAACCCAGAGCAATATTATATTACTTTATTGAAACTGAAGGAACAGGCTAAAATTGGAAAGCATCAATCTAGTGAATCTATCGATGAGCTTATTAGAGAAAATAAAATCACCATTGACATGGGTTCTTCCTTAGTGAATGACAATGGGAACGTAAACGATATTATTAAAAAACTGATTGATATTGCCGAGCTACTGTATACCGAGGAGGATAGTTTGTTGGGAAATGAAAGTAGTGTATAAAAAACCCCCGTTTCTCAGAAAAGGGAAACAGGGGTTAATTTTTAGGTATTAAGCCAAAAGAGGCTAGTTTTTGCTATAACTATTATAATACTCTTCCATCAAGTTAATCAATGCAGTAACTAGGTCTTTGGTTTCCATTAACAAGCTAAAATAAAGCGTTGTATTTTTTGGACTTGACTCTTCGGTCCGTGTTCGCATGATTTGCTTTTCAATCATCGCAGATATATCCTCAAATGCTTTTTCTTTCCGCTCGAGAATTCCTTCAAGTTTTTCGAACTCTCTCTTGTCGAATATTGAAACTATGTCTTTCAGTAAATGATCAAAAGAAGAATCGATTTCCTGAAGGTCTTTAATCTGATTAAATTTTAGAGCTTTATGATTGTTATTTATGTGCTTATAACTCTTCTTAGAAATGAACTCTAAGGACTGCGCTATGTCTGTTAAGTGTCCCAAAATTATAATGTAAAAGTTGCTTCCTCTTACACTAGTTTCATCTAAATTTTTAATAAAATAAAAGATGTGATCTCTCAATTCTTCTATTTCTGCATCTAACTTTTCTACACCTTTTTTACTTTTAGAAAGCTTTTTCAAATCTTGTTTGGCCAAACCGCTAAGTACATCAGAATAAATCTTATTTGTCCGTGATACAACATGCGATATGTTATCGGCGCTTTCCTCGATTATTCCTTGTACAGTTTTGCTTTCAGATTTTTTTAAGCTCTTAGGGTCTATAGTTGAATTACTTTTCTTTTTATGCGACAAGTAGTTTCGAACTAATAAAATCACAGTAAGTAGCAATAAAATTGGAATCATTACTTCTTTATTCCAGCTTATTAAAAACACAACCGTACCAGCGGCTATTAATGCGCCAAAAGCTGTGAAGAACCAACCGCCAATTACATTTAACACCCCAGCAACTCGGTATACTGCACTTTCTCTTCCCCAAGCTCTATCTGCCAAGGAAGTTCCCATAGCTACCATAAAAGTAACATAGGTGGTGGATAAAGGAAGTTTCATAGCTGTAGCTATTGAAATTAAGATACCTGCTACCATTAAGTTTACAGATGCTCTAATCATATCGAATGCCGGCGCATCTAAACTTTGATCTTTAGTGAGCATGACCTCATTTGGCTTTTGGAAACTTATTCCAATCTTCTCTTGAGCTCCTTTTGGAATGATATAACCCAATCCCTGTGATAACCAAGAACTACTTTTTACAATACCCCGAGAAAGCATATTTGGACTAAATTTCTCATGAGTTTCTCCTTGACGAGAAAGACTTATCTCTGTTTCAGCCACTGTTTTTGCCTTTTTAGAAAACCACAGCGTAACTACCATAATACCTCCTGCAATGAATAGCAAGAAGGGTTCTGCTGGCATTTTCTTATCCAAAATTTCCATTGTGAATTCTGTAGCGGGAATCCCGGAGCCATTCCAAGCCTCCCACGAATGATATGCTGCCATTGGAACTCCTATAAAGTTAACCAAATCATTCCCAGAAAATGCTAGCGCTAATCCAAACGTACCAACAGCGATAACGACCAACAAGATGCTTTTCTTGGTTATTTTTTGGAAAGCGTAAGAAAATAATGTGAAAAACACAAAACTTCCTAATATGATCAAGATCTCGTTTCCATCTAAAATTCCTTTCAGGTCTTTGTAATAAGGGGTGCCCTTAAGACCTTTCATGAAAATAAAATAAGTAATTGCAGCAAGAGCAACACCTCCAAAAAGAGCTCCGAAGTTTTTGATTTTCTTTTCGTAATGAAAAGTAAAAATTAAACGAGAAAACCATTGTACTAAGGCGCCAACACTAAAAGCAATTACGACCGATAATAGAATTCCGCCAATAATTGTAAGGGCTTTTTCTTTATTTATATAGGTCCCTAAATCTGCTATTGTTTGCCCTTCAGTTGCACTTATTTTTAAGAGAGATATAACAATCGCAGCGCCCAACAAGTTAAATACAATTGAGACAGTTGTTGATGTTGGCAGCCCAAGTGTGTTGAAAAAGTCGAGAAGGAGAATGTCAGTTATCATAACTGCCATGAATATCATCATGATCTCATCGAAAGTAAACATGGCGGGAACAAAAATACCCTTACGCGCTACTTCCATCATTCCACTCGAAAAAACAGCTCCAATGAAGATACCTAGACTGGCTACTATCATTATTGTTCTCACCGAAATGGCTTTGGAACCAATCGCAGAATTTAAGAAGTTAATCGCATCGTTACTAACGCCAACGACAATATCTGCTACTGCAAGAATTGTCAATGCTACTAACATCAATAAATAAATATTATCCATAATATACCGTTTTAACTTCTTGCAAATATGCTATTTTAATGCAATATATAGGTTATTAAATTGTTATTAAAAATGAAGATCGAATCCTAGTCTCCACATTAGAAAATCGTTTGCACCGCTTCTTTCACTATACGTAAAATCGGTCTGGACTTTCAGTTTATGTCCAACTACATATTTACTAATACCAAAGGTGTATTGGTCATCATCTGCAGCATTGGATACCTCATAATAGTTAATGGTAGAATATCGTCCAGTAAATTCATAATTACTTTTTAATAAATAACTCGCTTGAAAGTTAAATGCATCTCCTTCCAGCACAGTGTCTCCAGTGGCTGTACCATCCTTTTCTACAGCAATTGGAGCATCAGCTTCTCTATTGGCATATTCTCCCATAAAAGCAAAGCCTTTGTATTTGAACATACCATCAACAAATATAGTTTTAATATCGGTTTGGTAAAAACCATCTGCTGTTTGCATATAGAGGCCTGAATTACTTCGGGTTCGTACAGCATCGTTATTTAAATCATAGGTTGCACCCACCATCAACTTTGGTTTTGGTTCACGCTTAAGGTCACCTTGAGAATAATCACCTTTCGACTTAAATAAGCCAAATGGTAGAAGTTCGACTCGTCCCGTGTATTGAAGTCCACCAATGTTTCCGAAGGTTACATTTCTCCCTTCCCCTTGCGATACAGCAACTTTTTCTCTAATGACAAATTTGTCACCAACCGTAATAAAATGTCTTAATTGGAACCCTATATCCCTATCGATATTGAATCTACTATTTAATATTGAACGATTAATTAATTGAAGGTTAGCCGATGAAACTACTCGCTCAACATTTCCAGGAAGTTTAGTTTGCCCTGCCCAGAGTTCAAAGTTTTCATAAAAGTTCCACATAATTACAGCGTCCAGTATATACCGTGGGCTATTATTATTGAATTCATTGGCTCCTGAAATATCTCGGTTGGATAAACCAAGTTCTAGTTTGTACTTTAATTTTGTGCTATAAGCAAAACCATCAAATTTTAATCGGGCTCTTCGAATTAGCATGTTTTGCCGGGCTTCTCCGTATTTATTTCCGTCGTGAAGCCATACGGTATTTGCCCTAAATTGAAACCTTGGCGCAAATTTTATACTAAACGAACTGTCTTTAGCGGTAAAATTAATAAGCCCCTTACCAAATTTAGTGTCACTTATTTCTTGAGAATTTGCGTTAAACGCAAGCAATAGTATTGCTACTATAAAAATAGAATTGAATTTCATTAAAATCGTTTTAAGTTTTTGTCGCTGCAAATAACTTAAATCAATGTTAATCTAATGTTTCCTAATTGTTATCTTTAGTACAAAAAAAAGCCGCCTCGTGAAAGGCAGCTAAGCACTTTGGAATCTAGTCGACAAAAACTAAACGATTTAAAAAAGTGCATTACAAAGGAAGGATACTTATGTAGGGTAATTGTGAAGAGAATATTAAAAAAACATTAATTAAGATAATAAAATTCAAGCTCCAATGTAAATTTAATGTTAAGAAATAGTTTCATAATGGTTAATATATATTTATATTTGAATTAAGAATTTTAAATATTATTCAATTATGAAAAAATTTATTTTAGTGTTGACAATATTATTTTCAGCAAATATTGCGGTTGCCCAGTGTTGTAAAATGAAGGCGCCTTGTAAGACCAAAACTGTTTGTAAAAATGACACCTATGTTTTGAGCAATGGTCTTGTGGAAGCAACATTATTTCATAAGAATGGGGCTGTAGCTCAAACTGGATTTTATACAGAAGAGAATAAATTACAAGGAGAGTGGATTAGTTATGATGAGCAAGGGAATAAAACTGCAGTCGCTAACTATAAGAATGGTGAGAAAGTTGGCACTTGGACATTCTATCAAGGGTCTATTCAGAAAGAAGTTACCTATGTGAATTCTAGGATATCAAATGTGAATACTTGGAAGAAAACGGATACACGCATGGTTACAAATTAACTCCAGTGTAATATTGATTGAAAAAAACACAAAAAGAGCGTCAATTTTGGCGCTCTTTTTTGTGTGATAATATTTCAACTAGTGATTAAGGATTTTTTTTGCTATTTTGACAATCGAATGTATTGTGAAATTAATTTTAGTATTATTTCTTTAAATTGATCCGAGTTTATGACAAAACCTATAGTGGCATTATGCTTTTTGTTTTCATTGGTATTCTCAATTCTATCTCCTTCTGTATCTAATTTGTTGAACTTAGGGTATGACGAAGTAGTATTGATCGATTCGACTGAAGAAGAATCCCAGAAAGAAGTTGAGACAAGTATAGATGAGGATATTATAATTATAAAGTTGGTTTCAAATCTGCAAAAATACTGTTTAGAAGAAGATAGCAACGTGTTGAAATTTTATAGAGATAATTCTTCTATGTACGCGTTAAGCGTTCATCTTCCTCCTCCAGAATTAAGTGTCTAAATTTTAGAATAGTTTGTCAGGCGTCCTCCATTTTCAGCGGAGGTTGGATTAATAATATTTATTAAAAGATTTTCAATGAAAGATTTATTTGATTTTAAACACTTAAAAGGCGACCTTTTTGGAGGTATTACTGCCGGAATTGTTGCTTTGCCTTTGGCCCTAGCTTTTGGAGTTAGTTCTGGTTTGGGTCCTAGCGCTGGACTTTACGGGGCTATTTTTGTTAGTTTTTTCGCCGCTCTTTTTGGCGGAACAAATACACAAATATCTGGCCCAACCGCACCAATGACCGCCGTTAGTATGGTTGTAATTGCTGGAATAATAGCTGCTAATGATGGCGACATAAATAAAGCATTGCCGGCTATATTGATTGTATTCATGCTTGCTGGATTCATGCAGGTTGGACTCGGCCTTTTAGGGTTAGGAAAGTACATAAAGTATATACCGTATCCGGTGGTGTCTGGATTTATGACAGCAATTGGAATCATTATTCTAGTCACTCAAATCCTTCCAGCGGTTGGCTATTACCCAAAAGAAGATGTTGAATTTGTAAATGAATTTAAGCCAGAAGCGGAAGAAATAATTTTGGACAACATTTTAAAAGACGAAGCTGGCGAAGGGATATTGGTATTAGAAGACTTTAAAGAGACAATTAAGAGAGCCGAAAGTATCAGTATGAAGGATATTTTAAAAGAGTCCCAAACTTTGGCTGCCTCAGAAGCCTCAGGAGTTCTCGGAGCTATCAAAGTGTTGCCTGGAGCTTTAAGGAATATTAATTGGCTCGAGTTATTATTGGCACTTGGGACCATATTAATTATCTATGGATTTAAGCGAATTACTAAAGCTGTTCCAAGTACCTTAGTAGCGCTATTGGTTATGTCTGGAATTGCATATGGATTCAAATTAAATTATCGTCCTATTGAAGAAATACCCAGCGGACTGCCAATACCTAATTTGGAAATGTTTACCACATTTAGTCTTGGTAGTATTACCCCATATATATTTACAGCTTTAACACTAGCTTTGTTAGGTGCGATTGATTCGCTGTTAACATCTGTTGTGGCAGATAACATGACAAAAACAAAGCATAAGCCCAACAAGGAGTTAATTGGACAGGGAATTGGTAATAGTGTAGCAGCACTATTTGGCGGAATCCCTGGCGCTGGAGCTACTATTAGAACAGTTGTCAATATTAATGCTGGAGGTAAAACAAGGTTGTCTGGAATGATGGCAGGAGTTTTACTTCTTGTTATTTTACTTTCTCTAGGGCCTGTTGCATCTCAAATCCCAGCAGCAGTACTCGCGGGGATTTTAATTACTGTGGGTATCGGTGTAATGGACTATAAAGGCTTAAGAGCAATGCCTTATATGCCTCGTACTGAGGTGATAATTATGTTAGTGGTACTTGTTTTATCTTCTGTTTGGAACCTTGTATACGCTGTAGGAATTGGATTGGTAATTGCATCTTTGATGTTTATGAAGAAAATGGGAGATCTGACGGGAGAACGATCTGATGTAAAAAAACTTTTAAAGGAAAAGGCATGGGATGATGAACTTGATTTTCCTGAAAATTTAAAAGAAGAGGTCTATATTAAACATATTAAAGGGCCATTGTTTTTTGGATCAACTAGTGATTTTCAGCACTTGGCATCGCAGATTCCAGATACAGCGGCTGCGGTAATAATAAGAATGGGCCGGATGCAATATGTAGACCAATCGGGTTTATATGCTATGGAAGATGTTTTAGTCGATCTAGCGAAGCGAGAGATAAAAGTAGTTCTTGTTGATGTCTTAAAGCAGCCAAGGTATATGTTAGAGAGAATAGACATTATCCCAGATCTTATTCCGAAGGAACAAATTTTTAAAACCTTTAAAGAGTGTATACATTGGATAAAGGAAAATGTGAAAGACGATGTTAAACAATTATAAAAAAAATCATGAAAGCACAGACTAAAGAAACACAAGCAGCAATGACACCTCAGTTGTCATTAAAGTATTTACAAGACGGGAATCTGAGATTTCAAAACGGGAACGTTGTTAATAGAAACTTATTAGAACAAGTAAATGATACGGCTAAAGGCCAATTTCCGTTTGCCACGGTATTACACTGTATAGACTCTAGGGTGTCAGCAGAATTATTGTTTGATCAAGGTATTGGAGATATATTTAGTGTTCGTATCGCTGGGAATTTCGTGAATGAAGATATCCTTGGGAGTATGGAATTTGCCTGTAAATTAGCTGGAACAAAATTAATTGTTGTCTTAGGTCATACAAGTTGCGGAGCTGTAAAAGGAGCCTGCGATCATGCAAGATTAGGAAATTTAACAGCGCTCATTAAGAAAATAGAACCTGCTGTTGAAGCAGTAAAAGAGCCACAGGACGCGTCGCTTAGAAATTCAGGTAATATTGAGTTTGTGAACAATGTCGCTGTTAAGAATGTCCAAATGACTATTGAAAATATTCGGAAGGATAGTGCAGTTTTGGCTGAAATGGAGACTAATGGTGAGGTTATCATTGTTGGAGCTATGTATGATGTAGCGACTGGAAGTGTATCATTCGATCTTTAGACTGTTACTAAAATATATATATATATAAAGGCCACCGAAATCTCGGTGGCCTTTTTTGGCTAACTCTAAATAATCGATCTCAACGCGGAGCGATTGTAATCAATTCAATAAGCTACTCTTACTTATCTGATTTCAGCGAAGAAGTAGGGTGAAAAATTAATTAGTTTCGAGTCCAATCTGTTTTCCAACTATCGTAATCTGCACCAGTACCATTTCCATTTCCGGAGATAAACTCTGCTTCACCAAAAATAGCAGTGGTGTCGTTTATTAATTTTTCAACAACATCGGTAAAAGTTATATTTGAAACACTTAAGTCGCTATCCAAAACACCTTGACCAGTAGGGCTTGCTGCACCATCGCCAACAATTTTAAATCCTTTTTCAAAACCTTGAAGGAGCATGTTGGAAAAAATGCCTTGTGTGCCGGCTCGTAAACGTACTGCTTCATTACCAGTAGCCGAACCTCTACCTACAATAGTTACATTGCTTACAGTAGGCTTAGACCAAAACAATGGGTTTGAGTTGTTTCCAATATCTGTATTAAAACCATCAGCTTCAATTCCTTTATCGTGAGATACACCATGCTCAATGTAGACATTAGTTAGTACTCCAGAAAAACCTTCAGTCCAGTCTACAGAGTCGTCTTGACAACCAATTACTGAAATGAAGTCTGCATTTACTGTTCCTCCAAAGAATTCAATACCGTCATCTTTTCCTTCAAAAGCTTGGATATAGGCAACACTAGTTCCATTTCCAACACCGTAAAAAGAGAAACCGTTATTTTCAGAAGAAGCATCAGCAGCTCCACCAGAATATTCTACGCGCACATATTTTATAATTCCTGAGTCATCTCCAGTATCACTCCCGCCATAGGGAAGACCACCAATTTCTGATGATGAAGTCGCATTACCTCCGGCAACAGAGTTTATTGGCGCTTTACCTAAAATAATTAATCCACCCCAATCGCCAGCGTTAGGTGTAGACTCATTTGAGGTAAGAACTATAGGCTGTGTTGAAGTACCTTCGGCATTGATTTTGGCTCCTTGAGCAATTGCAATGTATACGCCAGCTCCAGTGTTTGCTTTAATTACTATACCAGCAGGGATAGTTAAAGTAGTTCCGTCGGTCATTGTTAATGCTTCAGTAAGCACGTAGTCTGTATTAGCTTCAAGAGTGAAATCTTCAGTTTTAGTCCCTCCAATTTCTATAAATGTAGGGTCAGTTCCGCCAGATCCTCCATTATTGTTAATTGTAGTACTATTGTCTGTAATTATAATATCGGCAGTATCGTCAGCTTGGCAAGAAGCTAAAAGCAAGGCAAGTAGTGCTAAGTTTAAAAATAAATAATTAGTTTTCATTTGTTTACGTATTAATTTAATTAATTTAATTTTTATTTCAGTTATTAAAATTTGTATTTAAGCTGTAACGACAGATTAATACCTCTCTTGTAAGAGGCAATTCCTTTTCCGTTGGGAGAGGTCACAAAAACATCACCACTATCGGTTTCTCTTATGTATTGAATATTAGGATTTAGTAAGTTAAATGCAGTTGCGTTTACTTCGAAATTATCTCCAATATTGTTTTTGAAAACGAAGTTTAATGTTGGCACTCCTTTTTCCACAATGTTTCCTAATTGTCCGGAACCAATTGCATCTATACGATCGCTGAAGTAAGAGAATACTGCGTTTAATGTTGGTTTGTAATTTCCGAAAGTAGGACTATAGCTAATATCGGCATTCACAATTACAGGGGCTGCACCTTGAAGTTCTTCGGTTCTTCCTTCTTCGAAAGTGGTTGTGAATATCCCTTCAGAACTTTTTAAATCCTGTTTTGTATAGGTATATGTAGCGTTAAATCCGACAGCTAAAACAGGCTGGTCGTATTCATCTACTTTTATATTTTTTTTAAGTTCAAACTCAACTCCTAATACTTCGGCTTTATCACCAGATCTAAAATATCTTTGTGTTCCTGTTGCATCGTTTGCAATTACCCTGTTAATTGGATCGTTGATTTGCTTTCCGAAAGCTGCTAAAGATAACAACTCACTTTTTCCATAGAACCACTCATATTTTAAGTCTATGTTGTAAATTTTTGAAAACGAAGGGTCAGAAAGTAAATCCTGATTACCTCCTACACGGTTAGAAACGTCTTCGTATACAAAAGGAGCAACTTCTTTAAACTCTGGAATAGATACCGTCTTACTAGCAGAGAATCTTAAATTTTGTTCTTCATTTATAGCATAGCGAACATTAAGATTAGGTAAGAAGAAACTTTCGTAAGAATTTCTGAAACCTGGATCTGTTTCTGTTAAGTTAATTACATCATATGTAATAGATTGTGCAACAGACTCTGCCCTAAAGCCAGGAACAATTAAAAACTTATCGCCTAGGGCTATCTCGGCATTTACATAGGCTGCGTGTATATCAAGATTCCCTGTATAGGTGTTTTCACTTAATCCTGGATAGTTGGTATTATCAATACCCCCTTCTGGCCAAATTGGATTGAACACAAAGGTGTTATAAACCACGCCAAGATTTTCAACTGTAAATACGTCATTAAAGTTATTCGCGTCGGTAGCTGGAGTATTGGGTTCAATAATTTCGTACCCGTAACGTATGTTGTCAAAATAACGTTCTTTGGTCCTTCCATTATAACCAAAATTGAATTTTAGTTTTTCTGAAGCAGTATATTCTAAATTTATTCTACTGTTTAATTCCTCATCTTCAATATTTTGAAAATATCTCTGATTGTCGAAATTAATGTTGTTAAAGAAAGATGGATTGGTGTTTGGATCTCCATCCAATGCTAAATCATAACGTTCTAAAGTGATACGTTTTCTATCGGGTTGTCTCGCAAATACTTTGTTGTATCCTACACCCCAATCTACCTTAAACTTATCGTCTACTCTGTGAGAACCCATTAATTGGTTTACAAAAATCATATCCTGTGTAAACTGAACATTCATTTGATAAAACCCTTTATCGGTATCCAGAATAGCATCACGGTTTCTACCGCCACCGCCAATTCCAAAGTATCCTACTTCATCTGTGGCGTCATTCACAAATAAAGAATTGAAACTTACTTTATGGTCATTGTTGATTTTATAAACAATGTTGGCCATTCCTGTAGTATTCGTGCTGTATTCGTATTCTTCTGCTTTTGGAAAACTTTTCTTTTCTACGGTACTGAATTCGGTCGCTTCACCTTCACGATATTCGAAATTATTATTGAATGATCCTGTAAAAAATACACTTAACCGTGAGTTGTTTTTAAATCTAAAAGAAGTGCCACCTGCAATACTTCCGTTAATTGCAATAGGCTCGTATGCGTCTACTGGATCTAGCCCGTGTGATAAAATTACAGCAAATGGGTTGTTGTCGTAACGATTATAATACCCAAAGAAACTTGTCCCTTCGCTTTTAACAAAAGATTTTGTTGAGGCTATCGTATTAATTCCCGAACCAACTTGGACATCTAGAAAAAACTTACCTGAATAATCTTTTGAAGTAATATTTACATTACCTGCTGCAAAATCTCCAAAGAACTGTGCGTCATATGCTTTACTTACAGCTACATTTTGAATAATATCTGAAGAAAATAAAGAAAGATCAATGTTTTTTCTTTCAATATCATTTGAAGGAAGTGACAGTCCATTATAGGTAGTGTTTTGATAACGATCGCCCAAACCACGCACGTATACATTGCCTCCACCTTCTTGTTTTGAAACCCCAGATATTTTTGCAATTGCGCCGGCAGCATCACTTACTCCTTTTCGTGCTAATTCTTCAGCACCAATACTTTGTTTAATAGTAGTGGCATTCTTTTGTTCCTTGAGTAGTGATACTTCACTCTCTTTTCGGGTAGTAGTTTTGATGAAAACTTCATCAAGAGCTGCTGCGCTTGCCCCCATAGGGACATTTACTGTAGTTACCTTGTTTGTTTCTACCAAAATACTGTCAATTGTAACGGTCTCGTATCCCACGAAACTATAAGCGACACTATATGTTCCAGTAGCAAGGTCCTCCAGTTTATAAAGGCCGTCAAAGTCTGATGTTGTTCCTTTCGTGCTTCCGCTTATAAAAATATTTGCAAAGGGAAGAGGTTCATTGTTATAGTCTTTATCTGTTAGTGCTCCAACAATGGAACCCGTTCCTTGTGAAAAGCAGATCGCCGTAAAACTGAATACTAATAGTGTAAAATATTTTTTCATTTTTTATCTTAAAATTCTTGGGGCAAAGATGCGGGCATTGTGTAAAGTCGATGTTAATTAAAGATTAAGTGTTTATCATTTCAAGGTTAGCTGAATGTTAAGCGTTCATTGGTTTTTTATTCTATTTTACTTGTCGAAAATACTATCTTGCATATCTAAAATAGTATGACAAATGATGCAATGGGAGCAGCTTCTTTCTTTACGTAGACAAGGAGATATCAACAAGCGAATACGAATTGAACAGGATGAAACGAGATTGGGTTTCGAAGTAGATTACGATCGGGTAATTTTCTCTTCAGCTTTTAGAAGCTTACAAGATAAAACACAGGTAATTCCATTGTCTAAGACCTCTTTTGTGCATACCCGATTGACCCATAGTCTGGAAGTATCTGTCGTAGGGAGATCCTTAGGTAGGATAGTAGGTAAGGCCATTCTAGAAAAACATCCGTCACTAAGGAAAACACACGGGTATCAGTTTAATGATTTTGGGGCAATTGTTGCCGCGGCAGCCTTGGCTCATGATATAGGGAATCCTCCTTTCGGTCATAGTGGTGAAAAAGCGATAGGAGATTATTTTGCAAATGGAAATGGGCGTCGATTTAAAGAACAATTGACCGGCACAGAATATCAAGACTTAGTGGATTACGAGGGAAATGCGAACGGTTTTAAAATTGTTACTGAATCAAAAAATGGAGTAGATGGTGGTCTTCGATTATCGTACGCTACGCTTGGTGCTTTTACGAAGTACCCTAAAGAATCTCTTCCAAAGAAACCTACCGCACATATAGCCGATAAGAAGTTTGGTGTTTTTCAATCTGAAAAAGAATTCTTTGAAAATGTAGCTTCAGAATTGGAGCTTCTTAAGAGAGGTAAGGACAATGAACTAAGTTACGTTCGCCATCCTTTGGCATACCTAGTTGAAGCTGCCGATGATATTTGTTATACAATTATAGATTTTGAAGATGGTATCAATTTGGGCTTGATAGATGAAGAATTTGCCTTGGAGTATCTCATTAAACTGGTACACTCTAGTATTAATACTGAAAAGTACCATGGTTTGAATTTGGCTTCAGATCGATTGGCATACCTTCGGTCTTTGGCAATTAATACGTTAATTGCTGAAGCGGCTTCCATTTTTCTGAAATATGAAGAAGCAATCCTAAAAGGAGAATTTTCCGAAGCCTTACTCGATAAGAGCAGTTATAAAGCTCAGATTGACGATATCATAAAGATTTCTGTTGCTAAGGTTTATGAAAGTACAGAAGTTGTTGATAAGGAGATTGC
>Ga0075467_10001313_pt1 | contig 20514 bp, 20 predicted proteins | sample DEB08_DNA_9_FD_75067 | JGI IMG/M metagenome (GOLD analysis project Ga0075467, IMG submission 75067) | Aqueous microbial communities from the Delaware River and Bay under freshwater to marine salinity gradient to study organic matter... | ecosystem: Environmental > Aquatic > Marine > Coastal ... | reverse complement strand
TTAGACTTGAATAAGAAACGGCTATAAATAAGGCCTACTGATAGACCGTGATCTCTTTCAACTAACGGCGAATCGTCAAATGTGGCTCCGCTGATATTTTCATAGCGCAGAAACCAGACCCATAGCCGGTCTCTATCTTTAGAGCGCATGGTTAATAATAAGCGTGAGCCGGAGTAACCACTACTAGCCTGATAAGCTGGGCGATCATCTGTGGCAAATTGCTCATCTACACCATAAAAAACATTCTGGTAATCACGAGACCCAAATTGAGGCCCTAATGCGGCACTTGCACGCCACGGTTTGCCGGCAAGTTCGAACTTACGAAAATAGGAGATATTTGGCGCAAAAGTATAGCCCGATTCGTTCAGTCCATTGCTGCCGATTTCAAAATTCACCCGAACTGGAAGGTTTAAAAGCCATTGATCTCGATCGTTTTCAGATAGCATGACCTCAAGCGACGGGCCAATTTGCAGTAAACTGTCGATGTCATCCATTCCGGTGCGTAACTCAACGTCGTCGCTATCGATGGCTAAATTGAAATCTAAGCTCATATCGAGCGTGTAGCGCCCATCGTCGATAAGTTCGGCTCGAATCCCTTCGTCATCAGATTTTAATACCTTACCTCGGTATACCGGCACCGGCACTGGGAATACAAAGCTACGAGTTTGGTCACTGCCAGGATAATACGGCTGATGCAGTGCTCCAACACCAAGGCCTAGTTCCCACAAAGGAAGCTCCTCGGCAAATGCGTTACAAACAAAAGCAGATGATGCGGCTAACACTAGCCCTCGGCCAAATTTAAATACGCAATTCTTAATAGTCATAATATTCCTTTGCAAAACGGGTTCTGTTAGAAACTCTGAACAAATATTTGATATAATTGTACCTTCAAGACGAACAATAACAAAAAGTGTTTTCATTTCCCTCGCTATGGATATCCGCCTTATAGACTACCAATCAACGACAGCCGCCGGCATCAATATTGATGCGCTGGCAAAGTCCATCGACAGTCAACAAAGTGGGCTAAGAAAAAATGATTTATTCGGCTGTGATATTGACACATGGATTGGTCGGGTAGCGGCCGTAGATGAAATAGACCTCGGCGAGTGGCAGAGCCGTAATAACGCGCTTGCTGCACTTGGTTTAAAGCAAGGCAGCATCACTGAAAACCTAGCACGGCTAAAAGATAAATACTCGCCAGCTCGGGTGGGCATTGTCATCGGTTCAAGCACCGCGAGCATAGACCGGTCTGAGGAGGGCTATCGAAACCTCGACGAAAATGGTCACTTGGCTCCCCGCTTTCAACAACCGTTGGTACATAACCCTCACTCACCAAGCTTGTTTGTGGCACACCATTCCGGTATTACTGGCCCAGCAATGACAATCAACACCGCTTGTTCGTCATCGGCTAAAGTATTCGCAACAGGAGCACGCTGGTTGGCTCAAGGAATTGTTGATGCAGTTCTGGTCGGCGGCGTGGATACGCTTTGTCTGAGTGTTATGTATGGCTTTAACTCGTTACAGTTAATCTCTGACACCGCATGCAGACCATTTGATCAATCTCGAAACGGCATAAATCTCGGCGAAGCGGCTGGCTACGCGATATTGATGCGAGCTGAAGACGCCATATTAGATACCGGTGTTGTGCTGCGCGGCTACGGCGAAAGTTCCGACGCACACCATATGTCCCACCCTCATCCTGAAGGCTTGGGCGCGCGCTTAGCGATTCAACAAGCACTAAACATGGCCAAGCTAAGTGCGCAAGATATAGACTATATTAATCTGCACGGCACAGCCAGCCAGGCCAATGACCTGATTGAAGGAAAGCTAATTGGCTCCATGTTCCCGAAGTCCACACAGGTATCGTCCACCAAAGCTTGGGTAGGTCATACACTGGGAGCTGCAGGCATTACTGAATCGTTGATTGCGGTTGATGCCTTACGTCGAAACAGAGTCCCTGGCTCATTAAATTTAACCACCTTAGACGAGCAGCTAGATTTGTCTATTCAAAGCGACAACTTAGCAAAACCACTAAATTATGTTATGTCTAACTCCTTTGGTTTTGGTGGAAATAATTGCTGCCTGGTGTTTGCCAAAGCCGGTGACAAGCTATGAGTGATATAGGTTTTCAGATATTAGGCGTTGGTGCCTGGGGGCCTAATTTTCAAAATTGGCCAGAGTTATCAGCAATATTAAATGGTGAAAAGTTAGCGGCCCACGAGATTAAGGGCCCCAAACCAGAAGTAATACCCGCCAACGAACGTCGCCGTGCGCCATTACCGGTTCGCCTTGCGGTAGAATCTTCTTGGCAAGCGGTAAACGATGCCGGTCTTGACCCCGCCGAACTTCCCTGTGTTTTTGTTTCAGGCATCGGCGACACACAACTAACCGATTATATGTGCACCGTCTTAGCCACCGACAACAAGGCGCTTTCACCGACTAAGTTCCATAACTCTGTTCACAACGCCGCAGCCGGGTATTGGACTATTAGCACGGGTTGCACACAAGCAGCGAACTCAGTCGCCGGCTTTCAGGAATCGGTTTCATTAGCCATGATGGAAGCACTGATTCAATGCCAAGCCGAACAGAGACCGCTGCTGATAACCTTTTACGATGCGCCAAGTTCCGAGGTTTTATGTGGGTTGTTGAAGAACGACGTTTCGTTTGCGGCCTCTATTGTCATCGCACCTCGGGGCTACTCAGAAACTCGACTCGACTTCTCAGCTCGAGTCAAGCAGCACCAATTGAAGCAAGCAGAGAATCATTGGCCAGAGCTAGATGTTCAAAAGATGTTGCAGAGCTGCTATGCAAAAAATCCCTCGGCAAAAATTCTGTCACTATTAAAATTGTTGGCGTCGGTCGAGCCGAGAAGCTCCGGTGTCATCGAGTTACCATTAAGCCAACAAACTAGCCTGCAAATAACGGTGGCTCAGAGCGCTTAATCAATATGCTTGTAAGTGACAAAAATCAATATCTGCACTAATGAATATTAAGACTAAGGATGTAATCATTGTTGGCGGCGGGTTGGCAGGGCTCACGCTGGCACACCAATTGAAATCATCTCAACCAGAGTTAGATATTTTGGTGGTTGAAAAAAGCACCTTTCCGGTGCCAGAGAAGACCGCCAAAGTCGGTGAGTCGACGGTAGAAATTGGCTCGCATTACCTCAAGGAAACCCTCGGCTTGAGCAGCCATTTCGACCAGCGGCATCTGCGCAAGCATGGCTTACGATGTTTTTTCGGTTCATCTCAAGACGATTTCTCGCAACATGACGAGTTGGGAGTAAGCGAATTATTCGGCTTACCAACTTACCAAATTGATCGTGGTGCAATTGAAAATTATCTTCAGCAACTTATCACCAGCAACGGTGTGCAACTGATCGATGGCGCGAGCACCTCAAATATTTCGATCAGCAAGTCTGATAACGCCATTACTATTGACAGCCCCCGAGGTCAGCAACGCTATAATAGCCGGTGGCTAGTCGATGCGGCCGGCCGGCAGTCATTACTAAAGAACAAACTCGGCTTACAAAAGAGTTCCGCGCACAAAGGAAATGCATTATGGTTCCGCGTCGACCGTCAGATAAAATTAGATCAATGGTCGAACGATGAGCCCTGGCAAGCGCGCATTAAAGAACCAAGCACTCGCTGGTTAAGCACCAACCATTTAATGGGCGCGGGGTACTGGGTGTGGGTCATACCGCTTGATAATGGCGCTACCAGTATTGGCATCGTGATGGATGATCAAGCGTTCTCCGAGCACGACTTCTCCACTTACGATTCAACCTTCAGTTGGCTGCAAAAGAACCATCCGCGTTGTGCCGAGGCAATCGACGGAGCCGAGCTATTGGACTACGTGGTAATTAACGATTACTCACTCGATTGCAAACAGATGTTTTCCGAGCAAGGCTGGGGCTTAACCGGAGAGTCAGGTGTGTTCGCTGATCCGTTTTATTCCCCTGGCACCGACTTTATCGCCTTTAATAACACCTTTATCAGTGATTTGGTCAAGAGCGATTTTAACGGTCAAGATATTCGCCTAAAAAGCCATGTGTATCAAAACATCAACCGCTCTTTCTTCGAGAGCACTATGTCGCTTTATACCGGCCAATATGGCGGTTTTGGTGATCGACGCATGATGTCTCTAAAACTAGTTTGGGACTATTCTTACTATTGGGGAGTGCTAACACTGCTATTTTTTCGCTCGGCGATAAGCGATGTCGCTTTGATGCGAGAGTTGAACCCAGTATTGCGTTCCGCTCAGGCCACCAATGCGCATGTTCAAGCCTTGTTCCGTAGCCGCGCCAAACAACGCCTGGTGCTGCCAGTTCAGGGCATTTTTATGAATCAATACCCACTTCCCTGCCTACAGCATTTTAATCAAATATTAAGCGACCAAGGCTCACATAGTACGCAGCAGGCGCTGGGTGAAAATGTAGAAAAGCTGCATCGAATCGCCTTCTACGTTGAGCAGATGTTGCAGGAAAATGCCAGCACGAGTATTTGCGATGAAGAACGCTCGCTTTTCGGAGACTATCGTAAGCATGTGCTGGCTTAGCGTGAGCCGTTATTGGAATAGCCTAAGCCGATTTTTGGATAGCCTAAGCCGCTATTCGAATAGGCTTAGCTCCTTTGCCTGTTTGGCTAAGACCTAATGCGCCACAAAACTATATTGGCCACGGTGATAGCCGCGGCAACTATCGCCTACCCCTTCGCTGTGTATTTTGGCATTCAGTATTTGACCGTCTCTATCCTTTCGCTAGTGTTGTTTTCACTACTTTTGCTTCGCTTGTTGATATTAGGGAACTATAAGCAACTGCCTCAGCTTATTCCTGTGGTGCTGGTTGGTATTCTTTGTTTATCGGCCGCCTGGTTTAATAGTGAGATATTGCTACGTTATTACCCGGTACTAATGAACTTACTTTTCTCGATATTCTTTGCTTTGTCGTTAATCAGCGAGCAATCGCTAATTGAACGTTTTGTCAGCCCCTTTAAAAAAGATATTAGCGTGCATGCCAAACGCTACATGAGAGGCCTCACCAAAGTTTGGGCCTTGATTCTACTGCTCAATGCCTGCGCTGCATTTTACACTGCATGTTGCCTTTCTATCAGCCAGTGGGCGCTTTATAATGGCGCGATTGTTTACCTCGGGTTTGCTGTGTTTACCTTGTTTGAATTTGCCTATCGTCAGTATTATAAAAGCAAATACGAAAATTAAATATTATCGTCGCTAAGCAGCACCCAATATAAAAAGACCAATTTGTCAGCGCAACGAAGCGAGACGAGTCGAATACCAACTATGCAAATTTTAAATTCTGAGCGTCTCACCCCCGAGCGGCTTAATCCTAAGCAACTGAATAATGAACTAGATTCAAACCTATGGCCCACATTCGAACGGTTCTCCGGCGAAGTGCCATCTTTGCAATTTGAACTACTCATCAATCAATCACTTAATTATTTTGAAGGCCATTTTCCAGAACAAGCAGTATTACCGGGCGTGGTACAGATTCACTGGGCAGGCGAACTGGCCATGCGACTTTTTTGCTGTAGTGGTTTTTGCCAACTTAAGAGCGTGAAATTTAATAGCGTTATTTTGCCTCAGACAAAGGTAAACCTTGGCTTGGACTACAACGATCAAAGCGGTAAATTGAAGTTTAGTTATTTCAATTCTGAGCAGCGCTTCTCGTCAGGCATTATGCTATTCGAGGCGACTCAATGAGCACTAACAAATACTGCCTGGTCATTCCCCACTTTAACCATGCAGCCAATTTAGCCGCATTTCTGCCACAGATTTTGTCAGCAGGCCTGCCCTGCCTGATTGTCGATGATGGCAGTACTAAAAATGCAAAACAAGATTTGCGACAGCTATTAAGCAACATTGACCAGTGTCAGTTAACCGAGCACCAAGAGAATCTAGGCAAAGGCGCTGCCATGATGACCGGCGCTAAATTTGCACGAAGCCTTGGTTATACTCACATTTTACAGATTGACGCTGATGGGCAGCATGATGTCAGTGACATTCCGGCCTTTATCGAATACAGCAAAACCTTCCCTGAGCAAATAATTTCAGGAGCTCCCTATTTTGAGGAATCCGCTCCTAAAGCGAGAGTTTATGGTCGCAAGGTGACCACATTTTGGGTAGCACTTGAAACCTTGTCTTTCGGCTTAAAGGATTGCCTATGTGGCTTTCGAGTATACCCACTGAATCAGTTTGAGGCGGTAGTAAACCACTATAGTATCGGTACTCGTATGGACTTTGACACCGAGATACTGGTCAAGTCAGTATGGGCTGGCATCAAGCTGCATTTTATTAAGACCAAAGTGATTTACCCTGAAAATAGCGTCTCTCACTTTAGATATTTACACGATAACGTTGGGCTAATTTGGCTGCATATTCGACTGATGCTTGGCATGCTAGTTAGGCTTCCGAAATTATTGCTTTGGCGCCTGACAGGCCGCTCAGCGAGCACCTCCTAATGGCTAACGTTAATGCCGTATCATCCACTCATTGGTCGTCAATAAGGGAGGCTGGCAGCCTATATGGCCTCAAATTTTTGTGGCTGATGCACCGAATTTTTGGGCGCTGGATGGTATCTTTCATGCTGCTCCCTACGGTGATTTATTTCCTGCTATTCCGGCCACAGACTCGGCGTAGTTCATATGCGTTTCTACTCGCCCACTATCGATACTTCCCCGAGTATTGGGCGAAAAAGCCAAATTATATTAACGTCGCACGTCATTTTTGGGAATTTGCAGAAGCTGTGGTCGACAAGCTGATGTCTTGGGCAATAGATATCAGTGCCGATGAGTTCTATATTCAAGACCCAGAGTATCTAGAACGGCTAATGTCGGATAAGCGAGGCCGCTTAATCATAGGCTCTCATTTTGGAAATTTAGAATACTGTCGAGGCTTCGTACATCGTTATCGCGATAAAGTTATTAATATCCTAATTCACGACAAGCATTCGGAAAACTATAATGCGCTAATGACCCAACTTAACGCTGAGTCGCGAGTTAACATATTCCAAGTAAGCGACTTCGACATCCCAACAATGCTACGTATAAAGGCTAAAATTGATGCTGGCGAGTGGATGTTTATTGCCGGTGATCGCTCGCCGCCGTCGGGTTCAAGACGCACCGCCGATGTTCAATTTATGGGAAAAACCGCGGCCTTACCCATAGGGCCGTACATGCTAGCAAAAGGTCTTGGCTGTCCGGTGGAGTTGATTTTTTCTTGTTACGACTACAGCAGTAAAAAAGAAAAAATCAGAGTTGAATTGATGAGTTTCACCGACCAAGTCGTATTAGATCGAAAAAACCGCGAACAAGAATTACAGGCGTATGCCCAACGCTATGCCCTCGCATTGGAAAAACAGTGTTCTCGAACACCGTATCAATGGTTTAACTTTTACGATTTCTGGGGCGAGGCGACAGCAAAATGAATAATTTAGCAGAGCGATTCGACAGCGAAATTCTTGATCTGATACCGCACCGGCCTCCGATGCTGTTGATTAACCGTATTCGATCTCTGAGCGCTACGGCATCCAGTTCAATTGTAATAGTTGATGAGCAAGCCTCATTTTTTCAAGCTGAAAGAGGCGTTCCAAGCTGGATTGGCCTCGAATATATGGGCCAAACAGCCGCAATGATTGCCGGCTTTCAAATACGCCAAGGACTGATCAAACCACATTTGGGGTTTCTGATCGGTTCTCGCCAATACACCGCATACCAGGATTTTTTCAAACCTGAAACGCATTTGCTGATTAGCTGTAGCGAAGCCGCTATGGTTGGCGACAATCTGGCTACGTTTAACTGTACAATTGAGGACGTCGATAGTAATAAACTATTGGCCGAAGCGAATTTGTCAGTGGTTCGTAAACCTCACCCTCGTTCTGCGGAAAACTAAAATGCTTGATCATATGCGTGCGCAAAGAGTTGTTGTAACAGGCACAGGAAATATCTCGTCCTTAGGCTCTGATTGGTCGACGGTTCGGCAACGCCTTTTACAGCAAAAAAACGCTGTGCGCGTTATGCATGAATGGGACCTGTACCCGGATCTTAAAACTAGGCTAGCTTCGCCAGTCGATGATTTTGAGCTGCCCTCCAACTTCCGCGCGAAACAAAAACGCGGCATGGGCCGTGTGGCTCAGATGGCAGTGACAGCAACCCAAATCGCTCTTGAAGATGCAGGATTACTCGGCGACGAGGTGATTAAAAACGGCCAAACAGGTGTCAGCTACGGCTCAGCCACTGGCAGCAGTGCTGCAGCACTGGAGTTTTTCGGCTTACTAGAAGATCAATCAATGAGCCGAATTAATACCACTACCTATATTCGCATGATGAGCCACACCGCCGCGGTAAATCTTAGCGTGGTCTTCGGCACCCAAGGCAGAATGTACACAACATCAAGTGCCTGCACTGCGGGAAGCCAGGGCATCGGTTTCGCCTATGAGGCTATTCGTGCTGGTCAGCAAACGATCATGATCGCCGGAGGTGCTGAGGAACTATGCCCAACTCAAGCAGCTGTATTCGATACCATTTTGGCGGCCAGTCTGGCAAATGAAACGCCGCAGCAATCTCCCCGCCCATTTGATACCAACCGAGATGGCTTAGTGCTGGGCGAAGGTGCAACAACATTGATTCTAGAAAGTTTGGAACACGCACAAGCTCGCGGCGCAACTATACTGGCAGAAATTATCGGTTTTGGCACCAATACTGATGGTGGGCACATGGTTCGGCCACGACAAGCGTCAATGCAGAAAGTAATGCAACTGAGTCTTAACGACGCAAACGTATCAGCCGCCGACATTGGCTATGTCTCTGCTCATGGAACCGCGACAGAACATGGCGATATCGCCGAATCAAACGCGACCTACCAAGTGCTAGGGCACAAACCCATTAGCTCACTTAAAAGTTATACCGGCCACACCCTTGGTGCATGTGGCGCATTTGAGTTGTGGAGTAGCATTCAGATGATGCAAGAGGGCTGGTTTGCGCCGACCGTAAATCTTAACAACATTGACCCAAGATGCGCCGATCTTGACTATATTTGCGATCAACCCAAACAGATAAATACAGATCTAATAATGAGCAATAATTTTGCTTTTGGAGGCATCAATACATCACTTATTGTACGAAATGCGAGATGCGCTAGTTTAGATGAGTAGGCGCGTATAAATTCGGCTGAAAAAAAAGCGATCGAGTCGCGGCCTAGCGATTGATTTTTCGAGGCGGCAAAGTGAAACCTAGGTGCTGCCGAAAGGGTATCGTATTAGAACCTTTCTAGCAGTAAGTCTTGAGTCGCGTTAGTCTTGAGTTGCGTTAGTCTTTTCAGTTATCATCGCTCGCGTAAATTAAGCCTGAAATTATCAAAAGAAATTACCATGACAAGAATTTTAAGTATCCTACTATTTAGCCTAGTTTTATCAGCGTGTGTAAGTCCTCCGGTAGAGTTAAATCGCTCTACCTTTGACTCGCGTAAAATTGAATCGATACGACTAATGGATCGTGATGCAAAAATTCAATATCAGCGCAGTGACTCAAGTACCGCTGCTGCTACTGCTGGAGCCGGACTATTAGGCGCGCTGGTCGGCAGTGCGATTGACGCAGGCGTGAATACCAAGCGATCTAAAAGTCTCGCCCCATTACTCGGGGCAATGGCCGACTATAACCCCAATTTATACCTCAAAAGCGCGCTTGAGAATGAAGCAACAGGCGTCGCCTTTCAACACCCAGTAAAAGTGACGACAGGAAGCATGACCGAGGGCAAACTTATTCCTCGAGTTATTCCGTCATATACCATAGCACCAGGTTTCGATAATGTTTATGTAAGCCTTAGCGTTTCAGTTGAGCAATTAATTGATAACGAAAAGGATTATCAGAGTCTTTATACCGGCAATGCCTTCAATGATAGAGAAGGCACTGACGAAGAAAAACGTCAGAATTGGATAGATAGCCCTCACAAGCTAATCGCCAAATTACAGAGTGCTATATCCGACGCAGTACAGCGCTTCGTCGCTGATTTTAATGGTGATGCTTACATTGAAGCTGAACCCGCTGTGGGCGAATACCCGGTCCATGCATTGCCACTTAAGTATACAGCTGCTGATGACAGTTCGGAAACGGTTGGCAGTCAGCAGGGTAGACCTTCGATTATGGGATCAGCTTATCCTGCTCTAGTTGAACAACTAAATTCGGCGGATACGATGACAATGCGCGCGGCCGCTATACAGGTCGGTCAAAACAAGTCCTATGATGATGAAGGTATTATTGCCGCTTGTATAAGTGTGCTCGAAAAGAACCTGGCATCAGGGGTGGGTATCAAAGATAAATACTTGATTGATGGCCTTGCATGGTGCGCTTTGAATTTAGGTAATGCGGGCAGCATGGAAAGTAAACCGGTGTTAGGTCGAATAAGCGCTAGTGATTTACCACGAAAATTACGCAAGCATGCCATGCATGCGTTGAAACAAATAAACGGCGGCAATTAAGTCGCTGTAAACAACCGGATTCTAGATGTGCAGTGGTACAGCTTTATATTTAAAGAAATTAGCACTTTGCATCATAAAAAACTGTGGTGTCGGTGGATATTCAATCACCTAGTAGGCGTGTGGTTAGTCGCTGATAGTATTTTAAATATTTCTAGCCCGACTCGATAACTAGTGTTGTTCGATTGCTATATCACCTTATGCCAATCGCTAATTCTTCGGATATCAGCGGCTACTATTTATAATCCATACAGCGAATTACTAGTTTGAATTGAGTCAGTCATTGCTTTCAGAAAATCACGCTCATATAATTTAGTCGCACACTGATTACTCTCCTCCGGCATTGGTATTCCAATAGCCCATCAGACGACAACTTAAGGAATCATCAATGTCAAAAGTACTCTATTGCACTCTTATACTGCTATTCAGTTCCATCCAGTTTTGTTACGGCTCTGATGCCGATATCGAGGATGAGCTACAATCCTACATCGAAATTTTCAATGGCGATAATTATAGTCGTCAACGCAGTGCTATTGAACCGTTGGCATGGGCCGGAATTTCTGATTCTAGGTTGTACGATCTAATTGAAGCCAAATTATTGAGCAGCTACCTTCTCAAAGGCAAGGTGGCCGCCGAAAAGGCATCATGGTTCGCCAAAGCTCTGGCCCTCTCAGGGAATGAAAAATACCTAGCCAGTCTTAATAATGCGGCTAAAAACGCAAAGTCAGGAAAAACACGTAAGCATTCTAAGACTGCATTAAAGCGCCTATCAAAGTACGCGCAATGGAATCCGGTAATATCCTCAGGTTTAAGTCAAGCACCTACCGGGGAATTAGAAAAAGCTCGGGTTAAAAACATGCTCAGAGCGACTGAGCCGGAGTTGCTTAAAATCGGAGCTAAGCGAGTTTATTATGCTCACGCTGAAGACACCGAACTGGTGGGCATTGCACGCGAGCGTCTATTGAGAGATTACGCCACTGTTAAGGGCGATGAGCAGATTGATGCCTCCGCCTGGCTGATCAAAGCTATATCCAAATCTGGCGATGCGGAAAACAAACAAGCACTTAGTAATATAGTAGAAACGGCGAGTAACAAGAAACTGATAAAATACGCAAAAAAATATTTAAACTACCTCTGAGGGAATAAATTATGAAACTAGCATTAAACCTATTACTTAGTATTTCCTTGATTTTATCGACCCAAGCGCATGCACGCAATGAGTACAAAGAGTTTTCAGTGGCCGACGCTATGGCGCTCGAAGTGTATAAAAATAAGTTGGGTGGCGAGGTGAAATTTTATTTTGGTGACACGATGCGTGCCAAGGTCGTCAAGAACATGGGCGAGTGGCCTACACTGAAAAAAACCAATGCGTTTAACAAAACAGATGAATATGCCTGTCAATGGGCCTTGTTATCCGGCCTTCTATCGCTAAAAAAGCGCGCATTGAAAGAAGGCGGTAACGCGGTAATTATAAAGACCAATAATGACCATCGGGCGAAATCCAATTCCGATGTATTTGAATGTGAAATCGGAAATATTATTGCCAGCGTTGCTCTACTCGGTACAGTCGTAAAAATTAATCGTTAAACGGCAACTTTTTCTGCAACTATTTTTGCAACTTCGTCGGAATATTCAGCAATATTCGTGTTGGCAGGCTCGGCTATGCTAGGGCCTGTCGAGCTCTTGGGCTTGTCGCTGCTGACCTTATAGTTATTCAACTTATCGGGATTCCTCAGCATAAACTGGCAAGTATACGTAAGCATTGCTTGGCTAAATTTTGATCTCGTGCCAGCGCCAGAAATTAATCGCGATAATAATCCGCCAATAAATCGATCTGCCAGCCGTCCAAATGAATACCAAGGTGTTGTGTCATCAATTCTCGGGCGCATTTCACCCAGAGTTAGAATTCGACCATCGTAAAAATGCTCTATAAGAAATGACCACGCTTTATGCCATTGACGCATTTCCTGCACGTACTGATCTAATTGTAGTTCCAACTGGGGCTGTGTAGATGCCCTATTCTTAAATACCCGTTCATCTAAGAGCCTGGCAGACTCTAACGACATAAACACGCCAGGCGAGAGCATTGGGTCTACGAAACCAAAGGCATCGCCCAATAGTATCCATCCTTTACCATAACCTCGCTTAGAAAGAAGTTGGTAGTTTGAATAAGTCATTACTTCAGAAGCCCGTTTAAAGCCCTGTTTACTCAACACAGGGTTATGCTGCATTACGTTTTCCAGGCGCTCAGCAGCAGTATTACCATATGATTGGGCGGCACTATTATTAAAGACAACACCAACAGACGTTCGCCCAGGCAATGGAATCTGCCATGACCAGCCACAATCAAGAACCGAAATCACGATTTGCCCAGGGATAGCAGAGTCACTTTCATAGTTTTCAAAATGAGCGAAATGGGCTATATCGTTACGTGGTCCACGGTCAGCCTCTATACCAAGAAATTTACTGAATAAACGTTTTCGGCCGGTGGCGTCGATGAGCAAATCGGGTTGCCTAGCCCGACTAAGGCCGGCGACGGCCAACGATTCATCAGACAATTGAATATCTCGTTCAGAATTGTCTTTAGTGGCAACAACCTTGGCGCGATGCTCGATAAATCGCACCCCCAAAGTTTGAGCTCGTTTACGTAAAACGGCATCAAATTGAGCGCGCGGGATGTTGTAGGCATAATCCGGCGTACCATTGGCCGATTTTTGAAACTCGAAATCAACCCGTGGTGAACCACTGCCGTGACGCAGCCCCGCACCCTTTTTCAACTCTGAAAATTTGGCAATCTCTTGCTCAATGCCAAGTCGCCTAATGATAGGTATCGCAGCTGGTATTAAAGACTCTCCAACGATTAATGCAGGCCGTTTGTTGTCGTCAAATATCATGCATTCTATGCTACGTTCGGCGAGAAAGCAGGCAAGTGCGCAGCCCGCTGGGCCTCCACCAATAATTGCCACATTTTTAATCATATTTATACTCATACTAAATAATACTTAGAATCTTTTCTAATTGACCGTGCAATTAGAAATACACGTGTTATAGGCGCATACGTCAAGCGCTAAAAGACTCCAGGCATGATAGATCACCAAGCCCTAGCACATACCACCGTTGACGCTTATAACCTGTCGAGTTACATACCCTGCGCCGTCCGACATCAAATAGCCAACCGCTTCAGCGATATCATCAACATTGCCGAAGCGCCCCATTGGAATCATTTTTTTTGCTTCGTCAGCATGTATACCTTCGGTCATGTCTGTTTCAATGACCCCAGGGGCAATGCAATTAACCGTGATTTTACGTTTTGCCAGCTCTATTGCCAAGGCTTTACTTGCACCAATGATACCCGCTTTTGCCGCGCTGTAGTTCACCTGACCGCGATTGCCTATAAGGCCCGAGACAGAAGACATAGTTACTATTCTCCCCCCCTTTCGTAAGCGGATCATGGGCATTATAAGCGGGTGCAAAACATTATAAAAGCCATCGAGATTAGTATGGATGACGCTATCCCACTGCTCATCCTGAAGTGCCGGAAAAGCACCATCACTCGCTATTCCAGCGTTACAAACGACGCCATAGTAGGCACCATTCGACTCAATATCTTGTTCCAGCACTTGGCGTGTGGTAGCACGGTCAGCGATATCAAATTGCAGCAGGCTAGCCGATGAACCCAGTGCTTCAACTTGTTCAAGCACCTCTTCGGCGGCAGTTTTATTACTATGGTAATGCACCGTGATGGCAAAACCCTGTCGCGCCAACTTGATCGCCGTAGCGGCGCCAATGCCTCGGCTTGCGCCGGTTACTAGAACTCTATTTTGGTCCACAGATGTGTCTCCTCAGTTGTATATTTTCTAATGCCGAGAATCTCTCAGTCTATCGCTTTTTTAGTGGCTGCTTGTGCTGTGGACTTCTGTGTTTGCGCATAGACAAAAGCGCCTAATAAATTGAATAAATTGCCTATCAACAATGTTATACCAAAGCTTGCCACTACTGGAATTGAGCTGACTCCAAGTAAGCCAAATGATAACAAGCTGGTGAGCGCTGACAGCAGAATAGCTTGCAAGGTTACACTCTGTCGATGAGTTATCTCACGGGCAAATATTGTGTAGTCCATACCGAAGCCGAGCACTAAAAATAATGCCATAACGTGAAATAAATTAAGACTAAAACTAAACAATAACCCTAAGAGAACGAGCATAGCGGAGGAACAAATAGGGACCGCGACTAACCATAATGAGTTTAGTTTTTGATAGCGCACAAGCACTAGAAGCGCAACTAGAGCATAAGCGAGTAGCAAAAGATTGGTTGCAGACTCACGTTGTTGCGCTAATGCAGTACGTGTTCGAGCAAGTGTATTTACGTACTCAACGCCCTCGAGCGGCTCTACCAATGCCGCTAACTCATCGGCGTTTACGCCTTTCTTTATCAGCACGAAGTTAACAATATTATGCTTAGAGCGTAGCCATAATGGAGGTAAGGCATCGCCAAGTAATCTCGCTACATGGTCTGGATTTAATCGCTGATTCAATCCTTGGTGGTAAGCTTGCTGGATTGCAGAAAATGGTGCTTGACTTGAAATATCGCTAAGCAGTTTTTGCGCCGCACCGTCATCACCGTACAATTTTTCCTGTAGTAGGTAGTCGTTATTCTGTTGGCTCTTTTGCGGTATCCATGCCAATAGACTGGTGAAGTTGCCTGTATCAAAGAGGCCTGATTCAGCAATTAAACTAAAAAGTTGCTCGTGCCGCTGATAGACATCGTCATCACTAGTGCCATGAATAATCAAGTATCTGCCGGGTTCATAATCATTGGCTACCGCAGCTACCTTTCGCTCACTCGCTATCAGCGCTTCAGAAGCGTTAAAAAACACACGAGGATCATCATCAAACGGCTGGCTAGAAAGAATAACACTGATGGCCGCAACCACAACAATGCCACTTATCGCCGCCCAAACAACAGGTTTAACCAACTTGATCGACCGAGAAAGCGCGCTCACCAAAAATGGAAATACTTTATTGTCGGTAATTAACCTATGACGTAAAGCCCAATCGCCCAAACATATAACGCTCAACCACGCCATTAACAGTCCGCAACACGAAAACAAAGCGACTTTTTGCAACGCCTGGAGGTCAGAAAAACTCAAGGCAGCATAACCAATCAGAGAAGTCATCAAACTCAACAGCATTGCTCTATGCAAGGCTTGTCGCTCCGAGCTTTCTATCTCACCACCTTGTGCGCCGTGGTAGAAGTAATGCAATGAATAATCGATTACGATCCCGATCAAGCTGGCTCCAAACACGATCGTCAATATATGCACACTGCCATAAATCAGATGAGTGGCTACGAATGCAAAGCCAACGCCCAATGCAATCGAAATAAACGGTAAAAGCAGAGCACGTAAACTTCGAAAGGCGAACAATAAAAGTAGAATCACGCCAATGCCTGAGCCTATAGTTATTCGGCTGATGTCCTGCTTAGAATCTTTTGCAGCTTGAGCTGCGAAGAAAAATACGCCTGAACGGTCCACAGTCACTGGGTAGTCAGACTTCACCTCGGCCATGATTATGTTCAAATCCGTCATCAAAGACTGTTGCACGTTCATGTTCATAGCGCCGTGATCTATTCTGAGATTTACCACCGTGTTAAACCCGGCGGCATCAACGTTCGATAAGCCGGCACTGGGGTTATCAAGTAGAGCCAGCAATGTATTACTGTGCCAGCCAAGTGGGTCATCAGCAAAAGGATAAAGACGTATTTGTTCGGACAGGCCAAAGAGAGAGGCCTTGGCCTGTTGCGCTATCGCCTCGGCGTCGCTCGATATCAGTTCGGCGCGCTGATCTTCACTTAATAATGAAAATCTAAAGGGCTTGATACCCGCAATCAATTTTTCAGCCGAAACCTCGGAGCTTGGCAATATCGATAACTCTGAGAGCTTAGATAATCTATTTATTAATTGCTGCTCAGCCTCGAACACAGAATCATCATCCTCGCCCGATACTAATAAAAGTATGCGTTGTTCAACATTTTGAGTTAATTGCTTGATGGCTGAGCGCGTCTCAGCTGTGTTCTGGATACTTGGCGAGATATCCGCGAGATTAGTATCGATCTGAAGCTGATTAGCAATACGCAGGCCAAACACAGAAGCAGTAATTATTAGAGCGACAAACAACAGTCGCCAGAATATCAATATGTTATTTAAATTCATCGGCACACAGCTACAGATAGGCTCTTAACTTAGGATGCATCATGTAGCAAGGCACATTCCTGCTTGCTCAATGTCACCACGTCCGAGCACAGGAGATCCGAGTTCATCAGGCTCTCCACGTTTTCGACCTTGCTTGATATTATTCGGGTCCATTGGTCTTTACGATCCAACATCGAGATGCCGATCGACATCGACGGCTCGGTACCTTCCGCCTTTTTTGTCTGCGCCAAATCCAGTTCGATTACCTTTAAGCCACGTTTCAACGACCGTTTACGTGGCTCAAGAATATAGACTTCCGCACTGGGCTCACAGGTATCACTCCCTTCTTGACACTCTATTTCGGGTCTAGTTGTGATCTCAAACTGCGCAGAAATCTGATCTTGATCACCGCCGATCAGACTATTTAGTAATCGCCCCAAGGTTTTACCTTGCGCGGATTTGAGTGCTTTCACCTTCTGTTGCTGAAGGCTATATGCCTTTCCGGATTTTCTGAATACGAAGGTTTGAGATACAGGGGCCTTAGTTTTCCAAATTACGCCCGCTTCGCAGTGATAGAAAAATACACCTGCTGAAAGCAACGGGCCGACAAAGCCCTCCACGTCTTTAGATTGCGTGAACGAACCGCTAAATGAGCAGCCCTGTGACGGCAACGGTAGCGGTACCTGTTCGAGCGAATAGGATAAATTCGACATGCCTAGCATGATACTAATAAGACATAGCGCTACTGTCCGACTTGTTTTTTGCTTTTGCATCATCAAGACCTCAATAGTTTTTCAACAGCATCGATAAGCTCGGCAGGGCTTTGGAATTGAGTGATTTGCTCGGGCATCAGAACCGCAACTTGGGTTGTGCGCCCTTTGGTAAGTCTATCGCCGCTACTTAAATCCGTGATCAGATAATCAATATCAAGCTTATGTTGCCAGCTTTTAAGCGTGGCTTTAACACGAATCTTTTGCTTAAAAATAATTGGTTTGACGTAGCGACATTGCAGGTCGATAACGGGGAAGAAATATCTTGATTCTTCCATTTTCTGATAAGGGTAGCCTATCTCCTCTAACAATTGGCAACGTGCTATTTCAAAATACTTGGGGTAATTGCCATGCCAAACTATCCGATACGAATCGACATCGAAAAACGCTACTTCCATATCAAAATATGTTTCCAAGGGATTATTCATACAATTATGCCTATCAATGTAATCACTCGCTCGAAGCGCTCGTTCGTTGAAAAATAGATAGCTAGATAGAAAACTTATTGCTGATGAATGATATTGGCCACATCATCAATGGTTCTAGCGTCCTTAAACGCCTTCGCATCAATCTCTTTACCAACAAATTTCTTTAGCTCGATAAGTAGGTCAATTGTATCAATACTGTCGATATCTAAATCGTCATATAATTTCGCGTCGGGCACAAGTTGGGCAGGTTCTATTTCAAACAAATCGACCAGAACCTTATTTATTTGTTGCAGAATATCTTCTTTGCTGTGCTTCATACGATTATAAAAAATTGAGTTAAATAAATAGGGTTAAGTGAATTACAAGAGACTAAGTTAGCGATTAGCACACGAGAATTATATCACCAAGCTGAGCGTGAATAATTCGTATTTAGCGTTGCTTCGGCAGCGCGGTAAAATGCGCCCTATTTCCGATCAAGCAAAAGGCTCAGCTCACGAAAGTAATAGTCTCTGAGCCAGCGGGTTAAATATCGGTACTGCAAGGTGCGCGGTAATGCAGCATCGACACAATCGAGAACTCGTAACGATGGGTCAAAGCGAATCGATATTAGCGATTTCACCGTTGGTAATTGATACCATTTTTCACCTTTGCCCAGCACTCTTGGTGTGCAAGTGACCACAATAGGGAGAATGGGCGCGTTACTTGCAATGGCTATATTAGCGACACCGCGCTTAAACTCGAGTTGAAAATCGCTTTTGTTGCGTGTGCCTTCGGGGAAAATCAAGATATTCTCGCCGACCTCGAGTTTACTCTTGGCTATGTCAATTAAATCATCGTGATCATTCGGTATATAGCCCGCCAGTCGAATAGGAATACGAGTAAACGGGTTACGACATAAATCACTTTTCACCACGCAACATAGGTTGTCGACGTAGGCAAGAATAAACAAAGCGTCAATCAACATCGCGTGATTCGAAATCACTAAATGGCCTTTTACATCTTGCTCTCTCGCTTGCGTTACCGTAAAACTAAATAGCCCTAAAAACTGCATGAAATTCACGTAAAATCGGCACAAGCCACTGATTACATTGCGAACTTTATGTTGCTTAACGCTCTTATCCATTGGCACCAAAGCCAGAAAGAATATGTATAAGCCAGGCAACGATGCCCCCACGCCAAAGACAACATAGCTTAGCCCTGCAGCTGCGATTCGCCAATAATGATTGATGGAAAGTAACGACAAGACGCGTGAGCCCTATAAAGTCAAATGTATAGTCAGAAGTTCTAAAGGCGTTTATTCAGATATACAGAAGCACTCTATTTCGACCAATAGATCTGAGCGACAAATATCAGCATGCGTATAAATTGCCAAGATATTGGGAAACAGTTCTTCGACAATACGTTTACACTCCTCGTAATCTGCACGGTCACGCAAGTAAACACGTAATGTACCAATGTCATTGCGGGTAAATCCGGTATTTTGCAGTAAATATAGAATATTGTCGTTAGTAGTATACAGCTGTAAGCGTAAATTGCCGCGATGCACAGAATCGTGCCCTAGAATACTGGCAGTCCCGGAGATAAAACATAGGCGTTTATCGCCTACCGTCGCTGTTGTAGCCCGCGCGAATGACGGGCTGCTCGGCCCATACTGTCGCGGATAATCAAATGCATCAACCTGCCGAGGGTTAGCATGATGCGTGGGAGCGACGCTGGTCGTCAGCGCACATACTGTAATGCCATTGCTGTAATGGCCTACCGCTGATGCTGCTGGAAATTGTTGATCGAGCAGCTTATGCTCAGTGAATGCCGTTAAGCGCCCATTACAAAAACGCTTATAGTTTTCTGTATCGCCGTTGCCATGATTAATGTGTGGAATATAGTTCCAAAAACGCAAAAGCTCACTCTGCGGCGACTGTTCAACGAAGTTAAGCATCTGTTGATATACTGAATAAGTGACTTGTTCAAAATCATCTTCTTCAGTAAGCGGAGCAGTGATGGTGATGAACTGAAAATTATTGGACCGACGCCAAGTACAATTTCCTTCGACGCCATGTGCCACTACATCTTCGGACAGCTGCCATACCTCCAGACATTCTTGTCCAGAGATTTCGGCCACGCGAATAGACGGTGCAGTAACATTGTTAGAACTATTACTGGAACTATTATCGACACTTCCCGTGGCTACATTCTCATAAGACCATAGAGCCAAAGTGTCCGCTTTTAGCAGCAGTTCATCGACCGAAAGTGTGGAATGAAAGTTTTGTAGCATAGTAGATAATACAGGTGCTTTTGATGACAAATGACATCACAAGCCAGATGCGAGACAAACGTCAAACATCTAGCTCAAACAAGCAGCACACTATTCCTTATTGGATTTTTATTAGAGTTTGAGCAAGCTATTTCTTACGAATATCAGACTTAAGCTCAAAGCATATTATATTTTTATTTAATCTAATAGTTTAAACTTTCGGCCTTTAAAAATAAAGATCAAAACACTTGGAGAAATCATTTTGGCAACTCAAACTGAAGCAGAATTAGCCCTAGCGGTACTTCTGATAGAAATACTCAACTTAGAAGACATAGAAGCGAATGAAATAGAGCCTGAAGAGCCTTTATTTGGTGAAGGTTTAGGCCTCG
>Ga0075467_10001311_pt1 | contig 20543 bp, 23 predicted proteins | sample DEB08_DNA_9_FD_75067 | JGI IMG/M metagenome (GOLD analysis project Ga0075467, IMG submission 75067) | Aqueous microbial communities from the Delaware River and Bay under freshwater to marine salinity gradient to study organic matter... | ecosystem: Environmental > Aquatic > Marine > Coastal ... | reverse complement strand
GCCACCGTGCCGATAGGTTAAGTGCGCTGTGCGTAACAAATGTAGATGCCGTTTGCTAAACGCAAATCAAACTTGACCATCATCAGATATTTCTATTATTCATGAAATATGGAATCATTGCTTATAGATCGACTCGCAACTCTCAGCCACCCCCAGCGGATGGCAGTGTTCCGGCTGCTCATGCGTCGCTGCCCAGATGAGTTACCGGCTGGTGAAATTGCCGAAGCCTTGCAACTCAAGGCCAGCACGGCATCAGCCTATCTGTCTGCCCTGACTCAGGCAGGTCTAATCTCCCAACGCCGCGACGGAACGCGCCTGCTTTATGCCGTCAATCTCGACGCGGCCCGCGAGGTTGTCGCGGGTCTGTTTGTCGATTGCTGTCGCGGACGGGCGGATCTTTGCCCGCCTCAGTTTTCTGACCTTCTCAGGAGTATCTCTCCCATGACTGACAAGACATTCAACGTCCTCTTTGTTTGCACCGGAAACTCTGCCCGCTCGATTATCGCCGAGACCATTTTGCGCGATAGGGTGGGCGATAAGTTCTCAGCTTACTCGGCAGGCACAGCGCATCGCTCAGAGCTGAATCCTTTTGCGGTCGAAATGCTCAAGTCAAAGGGACACGATGTGTCGCTTTTACGGTCCAAGAACATCGCCGAGTTCCAAGGTGCCGACGCTCCGCGCATGGATTTTGTCTTTACCGTCTGTGACCGTGCCGCCAATGAAGAATGTCCCACTTGGCCGGGTCAGCCCGTCTCAGGTCATTGGGGTATGCCGGACCCGGTGAAGGCCGAAGGAACAGATGCGGAAAAGCGTCTTGCGTTCCACCTGACCTACGGTGCGCTTTACAACCGGATCATGGCATTCTCCGCCTTGTCGTTCGAAAATTTGGACCGTGGATCGCTACAAAAACGCGTCGATGAAATCGGCAAAGAAACTGCCAAACAGGAATGATCAGTTATGACGACTTACGCTCTCAACGGCCTCGGCCGCATCGGCAAACTTGCCCTCCGCCCACTTTTGGAGCGCGGCGCAAAGATCGCCTTTATCAACGACGCGGTGGGTGATCCCGCGATGCACGCGCATCTGTTGGAGTTTGATTCCGTCCATGGGCGCTGGCCTGCGGCGTTTGAGGCCGATGTTGAGTCGATCAACATTGACGGCACTCGCATCCCAGTCACCAGCACCCGCAATCTGGAAGACCTGCCACTGGACGGCGTGGATGTGGTGATTGATTGCACAGGCGCGTTCAAGACAGAGGCGAAGCTGGCCCCATACTTTGCGGCGGGCGTGAAAAAGGTCGTCGTTTCTGCGCCAGTCAAAGACGGGCCAACGGCCAATATCGTCTATGGCGTCAATGATGATATCTACGACGCGGACACCCATAAGATTGTGACAGCGGCAAGCTGCACAACCAACTGCCTCGCGCCAGTGGTCAAGGTTCTGCTGGAAGGGATCGGCATCAAGCATGGCTCGATCACGACAATCCATGACGTGACCAACACGCAAACGATTGTGGACCGCCCCGCAAAGGATTTGCGCCGTGCGCGGTCGGCGCTGACCAACCTGATCCCGACCACAACGGGCTCGGCCACGGCGATCACGCTGATCTATCCCGAACTGAAGGGCAAGTTGAACGGCCACGCGGTGCGGGTGCCGCTTTTGAACGCCTCCATCACCGACTGCGTATTTGAAATGGCGCGTGAAACAACTGTGGAAGAAGTGAACGGTTTGTTCAAAGCCGCCGCCGAAGGCCCGCTGAAGGGTATCCTTGGGTATGAAACGCGGCCTCTGGTCTCGTCGGACTACACGAATGACCAACGCAGCAGCATCATTGATGCGCCGTCAACGATGGTTGTGAACGGCACCCAGCTCAAAGTCTACGCGTGGTATGACAACGAATATGGCTATGCGTATCGCTTGGTTGATGTGGCTCTGATGGTGGGTGGCATGCTGTGACACGTCCCGCCGGATTCGCCGCCTACATCACGGTGACGGCAGCCTATTGGGCATTCATGCTGACCGATGGCGCGCTGCGGATGCTTGTTCTGCTGCACTTTCACACGCTTGGCTTTTCGCCGGTGCAACTGGCCTATTTGTTTGTGCTGTATGAGATCGCGGGCGTTATCACCAACCTGTCCGCAGGATGGATCGCGGCACGGTTCGGTCTGACATCGACGCTTTATGCAGGTCTGTCCTTGCAGGTTGTGGCGCTCTTGGCGCTGACTCAGCTTGATCCGGCGTGGAGCATCACTGCTTCTGTGGTGTTTGTGATGCTGGTGCAGGGCCTGTCTGGCGTGGCCAAGGATTTGGCCAAGATGAGTTCCAAGAGTGCGGTGAAAATCCTTGCCCCGTCGACGGGTGGGGGGTTGTTCCGCTGGGTTGCGATCCTGACCGGATCAAAGAATGCCGTGAAGGGCAGCGGCTTTTTATTGGGGGCAGTTTTGCTGGCCGTCTTTGGGTTCGTTCCTTCCGTGCTGACGATGGCGGCGATCCTGTTTGTCATCCTGATCGGTGTTGTGATCGGCATGCCATCGGGCCTGCCGGTTGGGCGCAAGGACGCCAAATTCTCGGAAGTGTTTTCCAAGAACCACAACATTAACTGGCTCAGTGCTGCACGGCTGTTCCTCTTCGGAGCGCGGGACGTCTGGTTCGTAGTTGGCATCCCGATCTACTTCTACGCTGTGCTGTCGGACGGCAGCACCGAGGGCAATCGCACCGCTTTCTTCATGATCGGGACGTTCATGGCGGTCTGGACGCTCCTCTATGGCATTGTCCAAGGTTCGGCACCGCGCATTCTGAAGGCTGCGTCGCGGACAGATGAGCAAATTTTGGCACTGGCAAAACGCTGGGTGGGTTTGTTGGTCATTGTGCCTGCGTGTCTTGCTGGTCTGGTCTGGCTGGTCCCCGAACCGTCCAATATGCTGACAGCAACGATTGTCTTGGGCCTTTTAGTCTTTGGTAGCATCTTTGCCGTGAACTCAGCACTGCATTCGTTTTTGATCCTCAGCTTTACGGATGCAAAGCGAGTGACAATGGATGTCGGATTTTACTATATGGCCAATGCTGCTGGTCGATTGGTTGGCACAGTCTTATCTGGTTTCACGTACCAGATGGGCGGGCTTCCCTTGTGCCTTGGCACTGCCGCAGTGATGATCGGCATAAGCTGGCTGGGAACCGCACAGCTTAAAATAAGAGCGTCATCTGTCGTGGAGGTATGAAGTGATTTGGCGCGGCAAAAGCGGTCGAGTCCACCGGTGACACAAACGCCAGATTTTGACCATTTTCAGAGCTTTAGTCGACGTCCATATTGTTTCATTAGATGACTGCAACGCGAATAAAATTGGCGTTTGCTAACGCTCTGCGAATGGTGGCGTTCCAGCAAATGCAGAAGACTTAACAAGCAACGCAGCGAGACTTTCTATATGCGTAACACATTACTACTGTTGTCTTCGGCAGGCGACCAAACTCACGTTCGGAATTAGCCTAAATGTGCTTCAAGCTGGGCGACCAGCTCAGGCAAATCGCGGATGGTGTCGATCACATGATCTGCGCCCGCATCCTTGAGTAGTTGTGTCGCATGGTCTCGCAGTGTCGCGATCTCGGAGTCTGACATCATGGCCAATTCTTCCTGAGTTTTTCCCACAGCATTCCCTGACAGGGCCAACCCGACCGTCACACAGCCTGCTGATGCGCCTTCAGCAATTCCCGGAGCTGTGTCATCGATCTTGAGAATGGCAGAGGGCGGATAAACAGCCAAATCGACCATGCATTTGTAGATACCCAAGGGGCCGGGGCGACCTTCAATCAGATCATCTGAGCAGACAAGATTGTCGGGGCTATAACCTTGCTCGGCAGCCACGGGCAGGACATTTTGCATAATGGACCGTGTGTATCCTGTGGTGGAGCCAATCTTCATGCCACGCCCACGCAGATCGGCGATGGTCTCAATCGTGCCGGGGATCAGGTCGGCATACTCTGCTGCGACGATTTCATTCATCGGCACAAAGATCTTGAAAATAGCATCCACGTCTGCATTGGAGGGCGCTCTGCCACACTTGTCCGCCCATTGCGCGGCGACCTCGGGCATCTGCAAGAGCGTATGAATATGGTTCCATTTTGCTGCCCCCATGGGCGCGCGGGCTTGCTCTATGGTGATCGCGATATCAAACTGGGCCATGGCCTTGATGAATACGCCCATCGGTGCGAACGATCCGAAATCAACGGTTGTGCCCGCCCAATCAAAGATTGCGGCTTTGAATTTTGTCATTTTATTCCAATCTATTAGAGCATTAGGATACCCGCTTACCGGCGCTCCAGGTTTCTTGAAGAACAGGTGTTTGGTCTTTAATGGCAAACCGGATCAGGTCAGCCCGCTGACCGACTGCCAATGTACCGCGGTCTATAAGGCCAACGGCCTGCGCAGGTGTGTCCGTGACCGTCCGCATCCCGCGCGCAAGGTTGTCCCAAATGTCGCCGAGCTGGACTGCCGCCATGAGCAATCCTGCGGGCACATAATCCGACGACAAAATGTCCAACCGGTCCATTTGTGCGAGGTCCGCCGCAGCGACGTTACCGGAATGTGATCCGCCACGGATCAGGTTGGGCGCACCCATGATCGTGGCAATGCCGTTGGCATGACAGGCATCGGCTGCGGCAACAGTTGTCGGGAATTCGGCAACACGAACGCCGTAAGACTGGCTTGACGCCACTTGATCCGCGGTCGTGTCATCATGGCTGGCCAAGGTCGCACCAAGGCGCTTTGCAGCAGCCACTGTCGCGGCCTCGTGCTTGGTGCCAAGCCGCGCCTGAATTGCATAGAGGAGATCAACATATGCGTCCCATTGCGCATCTGTGTACGGCCGCTTGCCGCGGACATAAGTCTCGAATTTGGACAGGTCCACAAACTGGCGTTGCCCGGGTGTGTGATCCATCATTGACACAATGCCAATGCGGTCGTCGCCTGAAAACTCGTCAAGTTCATCAATCAGAGTTTCCGAACAGATTTCTGCGCGCAAGTGGATGTGGTGGCTGATCCGCAATAACCCTGCCGCACGCACCCCCATAATTTCGTCTGTCATCTGGCGGGCATATTTGTGGTAGCCTGACTCTGTATCGGACACGATTGAGCCCACACGGATTGCATCAAAAACGGTCGTAATCCCGGCACCTGCCAATTCCCGGTCATGGGCCAGAATGGCTGCGCGAAACGGCCAGCTGACCTTGGGGCGCGGCTCCAGATGCCGCTCGACGTTGTCGGTGTGCAACTCCACCAAACCGGGAGAGAGATAATCACCTTGAAGGTCAATAGACCCTTTCGGAACACTTGCGCCTTGGTTGATATCTGTAATGAAGCCATCTGCGATGACCAGCGATCCCGCGACCACTTCGTCATTCAAAATCAAGCGCGCATTGGCGAAAATTGTCTGTTCTGTCATGTGGTTGTCACGCTGATTTGGCAGAGGCTGTGCATCTGCGGAGGAACGAAATGTTTGAACGATACGCAATATTTTACACGCCCACCGGCACGCTGGCCGACTTCGGAGCGCATTGGCTTGGCTGGGACAGCGCCAGAGGCTATGCTGCAGCCCATCCCGTAATAGGCGGCATTGACGTGGCTGAGATCACGCAAAAACCACGAAAATACGGGCTTCATGGCACGTTGAAAGCGCCGTTCCACCTCGCCGAAGGAGGTGACCTGGCGCGATTGGAGGATGCCGCTACGGACTTTGCTGCAAACCAAGCGGTCTTTAGCATTGGCGCGCTCGCGCTGTGCTATGAAAGTGGCTTTGTGGCCCTGCGCCCAAACTCCCAGCCCGCCGCGCTGCTTGAGTTCGCCGCCGCGACGGTCAAGGCGTTTGATACGTTCCGCGCACCGCTGACGGACAAAGACATTGCTCGGCACCGCAAAGCGTCGCTGACTGCCCGTCAAGAACAGCAGATGCTGGATTGGGGCTATCCGTTTATCTTTGACGACTTCCATTTCCACCTGACCCTGAGCGGTCCATTGGCGCAAAACGCTGCACTGCGATTGATCGAAGTGCTCAGCCCACATTTGGCGAACATCGTCCCGGATCCCGTTGTGATCGATGGAATTACGCTGATGGGGCAAGATGCTCAGGGTATGTTTCATCATATCCACCGCTACGCCCTGACCGGATAAAGTCGCGCGCGGATATCTTGCACCGTCTGTTCCAGTGTGCAGCTATTGTCGATGGCGTGGACACAAAGACCCGCCGGCAACGGTAGCACTACGCGGTCAAGACGGGCCGAAATCTGGTCTGGCGTTTCACGACGTCGGGCTGCAAGGCGCGCGGCAAGAACACCACGATTCGCGGTCAGATTAATCACCTCGAACCGTTCGAAACGGGTCATTGCGTCCGCCAACACGGCACGTGATAGGTTCGCCAGAACATCGTTGCCTTTCGCCACGACCTCATCCACTGATCGGGGAATACCGTAGTGCAGACCGTGCGCGGGCCAGTGCAAGGCAAAGTCTTCAGCATCCGCGCGACGATGAAATTCCGTCTCATTCACGCCCTCAAACGCCTCTCCACCCGCATCGCTGGGGCGCGTGATGACGCGGCGCGCCAGAGTGAAACGCGGATCGCTTGCTGCCAGAGCCTCCATCACGCTGTCTTTACCCACACCCGACGGGCCAACCACTGCAATAAAGCGCCCTCTCATGCGGCCAGACCCGGCGTGAACCGCGTCACATCAAACTGACGGTCGCAGATTTCATCTCGGGCGGCATGGTCGTGGAAAATGCCAATGATCGCAGTGCCACGCGCTTTGGCTTCACCGACCATGGAGAGTACTGTAGCACGGTTGGTCGGATCAAGGCTCGCCGTTGGCTCATCCAGCAGCAACGCTGGGTAGGGAAATGCAAAACCACGTGCAATGTTCACCCGCTGTTGTTCGCCGCCTGAAAAGGTGGTGGGGCTAAGTTGCCAAAGACGTTTTGGGATATTCAGACGGGTCAGCAGTATTTCGGCCTGATGCACCGCTACGTCCCTTTTCGTACCCGTCGCCAGCAATGGCTCTGCCACCACATCCAACGTCGACACACGCGGCACGACGCGCAAGAACTGGCTGACGTAGCCAAGCGTCTCGCGGCGCAAACGAATAATATCGCGTGGCGCGGCGATGGCTACATCAACTTCGCCAACCATGATCCGGCCGGAGGCGGTCAGGTAGTTTCCATAAATCATCCGCATCAAGGTGGATTTCCCCGCACCGGAGGCACCAACAAGAGCCACGCACTCACTCGCCGCGACGTTGAGGGAAGCCCCCCGCATCACCGGAATTTCAGCCGCCCCCTGATTGTGCAGAACAAAGGACTTGGAAACATTTTCAATGGAAATCATAGCGTCAAACCTGCAATACGGAGGAAACAAGAAGTTGGGTGTAGGCATGTTGCGGATCATCCAAAACCTGATCGGTGAGACCAGTTTCAATCACATGGCCGTCCTTCATCACCATTAGCCGGTCTGCCAAAAGGCGCACAACGGCGAGGTCATGGGTGACGATAATCGCGCTCAGGTTCATCTCGCGCCCAAGCCCGCGCAGCAGGTCAAGCAGCCGCGCCTGCACCGACACATCTAGCCCACCCGTGGGTTCATCCATGAAAACCAAACGCGGACCCGTCACCAGATTGCGTGCGATTTGCAACCGCTGCTGCATGCCACCCGAGAACGCAGTAGGGCGGTCGTCAATCCGATCTTCCGTGATCTCGACCCGCCCCAACCAGTCGATAGCCTCGGCACGAATTTCGCCATAATGACGCGCATTTACCGCCATCAACCGCTCGCCCACGTTGCCGCCTGCGCTGACATTCATGCGCAACCCGTCGCGGGCGTGTTGATGTACAAAGGCCCAGTCTGTACGGCCCAACATCCGGCGTTCCGGCTCTGACATGGTGATCGTGTCACGCAGGCCCTCGGAGCGGGTATCGAAGCGCACCACACCACGATCCGGGGTCAGATGCCCTGCCAGACAGTTCAACAAGGTGGATTTGCCAGACCCGCTTTCACCGACGATCCCCATCACCTCACCGGGATAAAGATCAAAGGATACATCAGTGCAGCCAATCCGCGGACCGTAGAATTTCGCAATATTTTCAACCTGCAAAAGCGGTGTCATGCCGCATCCTCCGCATAGGGGACGCCTTGGGCGCCGACGTGGCCCTGTTTGCGGCGGGTCGCGCAGTAGTCCGTATCCGAACACATGAACATGCGCCCGCCTTCGTCATCCACGAGCAATTCGTCCAGATAACTGTCCTGCGCCCCGCACAGATCACAGGCGTGATCGGCCTTGGTCGGCTGAAACGGGTAGTCGTCAAAATCAAGGCTGACGACCTGCGTGTAGGGTGGGATCGCATAGATGCGCTGTTCGCGACCTGCGCCGAAAAGTTGAATGCCTGCCATTTCCAGCTTTGGGTTGTCGAACTTCGGGATTGGTGAGGGGTCCATGACATAGCGCCCCTCGACCTTGACCGGATATGCATAGGCGGTGGCGATATCGCCGTGCTGGCTGATGTCTTCGTACAGTTTCACATGCATGAGACCGTATTCCTCAAGTGCATGCATCTTGCGGGTTTCGACCTCCGATGGTTCGAGAAAGCGAAGCGGTTCGGGGATCGGCACCTGGTAGACCAATATCTGGTCGGCGCGCAGGTCCTCTTCGGGGATGCGGTGGCGGGTCTGGATGACGCTAGCCTGAGATGTAGCCTCAGTCACAGCCACCCCTGCGGTCTTTTGAAAAAACCGCCGGATCGATACCGCATTGGTCGTGTCATCGGCCCCTTGGTCGATCACCTTGAACGTATCATCTGGTGTCAGCACGGCAGCCGAAACCTGCACGCCGCCTGTGCCCCAACCGTAAGGCATTGGCATTTCCCGGCTGGCAAAGGGCACCTGATAACCGGGGATTGCGAGCCCTTTAAGGATCGCGCGACGGATCATGCGTTTGGTTTGCTCATCGAGATAGGCAAAGTTGTAGTCGCTCATTCCGCAGCCTCCTGGCTAATGTTTTGGTGCGCCTCACGGCGCAACTTGCGGATCAGTTCCAGCTCTGACTGGAAATCAACGTAGTGGGGCAGTTTGATATGCTCCAAGAACCCCGTCGCCTGAATATTATCGCTGTGATAAAGAATGAATTCTTCGTCCTGTGCAGGTGCGCCAAGGTTGTCTTCGCCCAGTTCTTTCCAGCGTAAGGCGCGGTCGACCAAAGCCATCGAAATCGCCTTGCGTTCGGTCATTCCAAACACCAGCCCATAGCCGCGCGTGAACTGTGGTGGTTGTATTTTGGAGCCTTGGAATTGGTTGACAGTTTCGCATTCGGTGACCGTGATCTCGCCGATTTCAATCGCGAAGCCCAGCTCGGGAATGTCCATTTCAACGGCCACCGCGCCAATCCGCAATTCAGCAACAAAGGCGTGGTTGCGCGCATAGCCGCGCTGCGTGGAATAGGCCATGCCAAGGATAAACCCCTCATCACCACGTGTCAGCGATTGCAAACGCAATGCGCGGCTGGCGGGCAATTCCAACGGTGTGCGGGTGAGATCGTCGGGCACATCGTCGCCTACAGGCTCTCGCTGGATCAAATTCTCACGGCCCAGAAAGGACATAATATGCGGCGTCGCAGTCTGCTGAGGCGCAGAGACGGGAACCGTACTCACCTCTCCATCAGCGGCCAGCTTGAAGTCTATCAATCGATGGGTGTAATCAAAGGTTGGCCCCAGAACCTGCCCACCGGGAGCATCCTTGAAGGTCGCTGACACCCGCCTGTCGCAGGTCATGTCTTCGGTCTCGATTGGGTTGGACCCGCCAAAACGCGGCAGAGTCGTGCGGTAGGCGCGGATCAGAAAAATCGCTTCAATCAGATCGCCACGTGCCTGCTTGATCGCCAAAGCGGCAAGGTCAGGATCATAAAGCGAGCCTTCGGCCATGACGCGGTTAACTGCCAGCGCCATTTGCTCGCGGATTTGTGCGATGCTCAGCTCTGGGACGGATATGTCGCCGCGCCGTTCCTCGGCCAACCAAGCGTGGGCATTATCGATGGCACGCTCACCGCCTTTGACTGCTACATACATTAGCTAATCCTCGTCGTACGCGGCAGAGCCGCGACGCGGTCGTTGCAAGTGAAAATGAAATCTAACCCCAGCGGGAAGAGTGCCGCGTTGGTTTGAAAGGCTTGTGTGTCCGGCAAGGACAGGGTGGCATGATCCTTGATCCCGGGCCCGTTCAAGACCGCTCCTTCGTTGGACAGCATCGGGCTTTCTACAATCACCGTGGCTGATCTGTCTGGGTACTCTGCCGTGCCGATGGAGAAATCCGATACAGGCAGGTCAGGCCACATACCAAGCGCAAACATCGCAACCTGCGCTTGGGCAAAAGGCGCGCCTGTGTGAAACGTGATCCAGTCGCGCACTTGCGTCGTGTCGTGGCTGGGTGCCAGATAGATCGGCGTTTCTGGATCGCACAGCGTGAGAACGACAACACCCGCCGCCACGCTCATCGGGGCGGGAGGCAGTGCGCCGGACACCTGCGCGATTTTGCCGGGTCGCGCCATCGCAGTCATCACCGCGCGAAAAGCATGGGATGCATCAACGGGCAGATCAGCAAAGCCGCCATCAAGGACATGGGCTTCCATCAGTCTTCCCCTCGCGCAACGGTGAAGAAATCAACTTTCGTTGCCGCCGCTTTGGCGGCGCGTTCGTTCCTGCGGGTCGTCATGGCAGCGCGCAACGGAGCCAAGAGGCCTGCCGCAACTTTGTCAGCAGCTTCTGTCAGCATAAGCGCATCAATCAATGCCGCCTGTAGCGCGTGGACTGTACTTCTGCCTTGCACATAACCGTGGCCCACCGTCCCATCCGACAGTTTGATCGAGGCTCGGGTGACCGTCATCTCGCCCAGGTTGAAGGCCGCACCAACAGCGCCAGCACGCCCCCGCACCATGACACCACCAATCTCGGGACTGCGCAGAACGGTATGGTCAGGGGCCATATCTAGCGCCACCCAATACCGCGCAACATCTGCAGCAGGGGACTTCGCCAAAAGGCTTAGCCAGCCTTTACGGTCAGCGTTCGGGTCGCTCATCATATTCATCTAGACAGCTTTCGAAAATAACTATACAACTAGACAAATACTAACTGATAGCCGAAATTCTGCCAATCCCCCAAAGTGTGAAGTTTTCATGACATGACCCGCCGCACGCCGATCTGGAAAGCCATTGCCACGTCTTTGAGCAACGACATTTCCGAGGGCATTTACCAACAGGGTCAAAAGCTCCCGACAGAAGCCGTTCTCGCCGCGCGCTTTGGCGTCAACCGTCATACGGTTAGACAAGCAATGGGGGCTTTGGCGGATGAAGGTATTGTGCATGCGCGGCGCGGGGCTGGCGTATTTGTCGCCATGAAGCCAACCGATTATCCCATAGGTCGCCGTGTTCGTTTCCATCAAAATCTGTCTGCCGCGGGACGCACACCCGCCAAGGAGGTTCTTCTGTTGGAAACCCGTACGGCGCACGCATTTGAGGCCGACGCGTTGCATCTTGAAACTGGAGCGGTCGTTCACGTCTATGAAGGCTTGTCGTTGGTGGAAAACACGCCCATTGCCCTGTTTCGCAGTGTCTTCCCTGCCGAACGGTTCCCCGACATGCTTGCGCATTTGCACCATGATCCCTCCGTCACGGCAGCCCTGGCGCAATCTGGTGTGGCTGATTACACGCGGGCTTCGACGCGGGTGAACGCAAAGCTTGCGACTGTTACGCAAGCGCTTCATTTACGTATTGCCGAACATGCGCCAATCTTGCGTACAATCAGCGTGAATGCAGACCCCGATGGCCATCCCGTTGAAATCGGACGTACGTGGTTTGCCGCAGACAAAGTTACGCTGACGCTTTCTGACCCTTAGCCGCCCCCTCATAGCGTTCCAGAAATGCTTCTGCGTTGAGGGCGCGGAAATCCTCAAGCGCTGTCCGCAGCGCGTCATGATGCCAATCCCACCACGCCAAAGCCATGAGCCGATCTGCAATATTAGGAGTAAAGCGCGCCCGCAGCGGTACCGCAGGAATTCCTGCGACAATCATATAGGGTGGGACATCCATGGTCACGATCGAACCGCCTGCAACGACAGCGCCATGGCCAATCGTTACCTCTGGTCTGACCTGTGCGCCGTGCCCCAACCATGTGTCGTGTCCAATGACCGCGCGCCGTGTGCGGCGGTGGGCAAACCAAGCGTCATCGTGATCTGCATCGTCAAAGTAGTCGCCTGACCGATAGTGAAAATGATGCAGGCTGGCCTTTTCCATTGGGTGGTCTGTGGCCCCGATCCGCACGGAAGCGGCGATGTTGGCGAACTTACCCACGGAGGCGTTGGCAATGTCACAGGATCGGTCGCAATAGGCGTAGTTGTTGAAGTGGCTATGCGCCAACCTCGTGCCACGTCCGATTTCGACGAAGGCACCGAAGGTTGCATCATTCACCTCGCAATCGGGGTGCAGAAAGGGTGTGTCAGCGTTCAGTCGCGTCATCAGTGCCCACCCTCGTCACCTTTGATCAACTTGCGCCGCAGCCAGCCAGACAAAGTGTCCATGGCCATCACAAGCAGGATGATAAGGATGATGTAATAGGTCACTTCTTCCCAGTCCTTCTGGGTCGCAATCGCTTGGGTCAACAGCAGGCCGATCCCGCCGCCCGTGATCGCGCCTATGATCGTCGCAGACCGGGTATTTGATTCAAGGTAGTACAAGACTTGACTCAGTAAGACCGGCATTACTTGCGGGAACACGCCAAAGCGATAGCGTTGCGCGGGCTTTGCACCGGTGGATGCAACTCCCTCGATCTGTTTTTCGTCGACGTTTTCCAGCGCTTCAGAGAACATTTTTCCAAAGGTGCCCGTGTCTGTCAGTAAAATGGCAAGCGCACCTGTCAGCGGTCCGGGGCCAAAGGCGCGACTGAGAACGATGGTCCAGATAAGTCCGTCGACACCGCGCAGAAAGTCGAACAAGCGCCGTGCTGCAAAGCGCAAAGTACCCAGCGGGGTAAAATTGCGTGCCGCTAAAAAGGCCAATGGCAAAGCAACGATAGCCGCGCCAAACGTGCCCAAGAACGCCATCAGCAGTGTCTCAAATAGCGCCCAAAACACATCCCCATGCCGCCACATCTTGTTGGTCCAGAACTCTTGCCAGATGGCGCCCGCTTCTCCGCTGAATGCCTTTTCCGCCAAATGGGCTGGCCCCATGCCGTAATACGGACTGTCGAGGGTGAAAAAGAACAACTCCCACCCAAAGCTGTATTTGAACACTTCCGCCCGCGCGCGGGTGATGGTGAACCGCCCCGCATCCGTCGCGATCATCACCCGGTTCTTGGATGCATTTATAAAATCGGGCAAGTCACCGTCAGGAAACACCGCATTGACGCCTGTGCCGTCAGGGCGCGCGGTGACCACTCCATAGCCCGGAATGTCGTAGCTGACTTCTGCGCCAAACGTGATGATGTGACCCTCGCCCAGATCAACCACCGTTGTATCGCCTAAGCTGACCCAATCGGGTGCGGTGCCTTGAGGATATTCCCCTTTGCGTTCGCCTTCGACCGAGATCGCGATTGACCCGTCGCGATTGTCTTGCTCCACATGGGTCTTGTAGCTGTAGCTGTCAGACACAAGCGTGCGGGCATTGTTGACGTTGATCCGCTCGCTGAGGCCCGCTACGTCAAAGGATACGAAGATATAGACAAAATAAGCCAGAATGACCAAAGGCACTGCAATAGTGATGCGTTTCCTGCGGCTGAATTGTGCGACAGTCGCTGTTTGCAAGAGTGCGGAATTCATACGGTCACCTGTGTGTTTGCTGCGCCATGTGTCAGGCGGTTGCGCAAAAGACTTGAGAACTGATCCACGACGACGATTGTCAAAAAGAGCAGGATAAAAATCGCGGCGGCCTCGTCGTATTTGCCCACGCCCCAGCTCATCGTGTTGCGCAAGTCATAGCCAATACCGCCCGCACCGACAAAGCCCAGAATGGCCGAAGCGCGAATGTTGATCTCAAATCTCAGCAGCGCATAACTCAGATAGTTCGGCGCTACCTGCGGGATTACCCCTAGCCACATGCGCTGTGTCCAATTGGCCCCGACGGAGGACAGCCCTTCAACGGGCTTGAGAGATGCGTTTTCATTGACCTCGGAAAATAGTTTACCCAAGGCACCGATGGAATGCAGGGCAATCGCGATCATCGCAGGCACAGGCCCGCCGCCCAGCATAAAGATCAGCACCAGCGCGATGACGATTTCAGGGATAGCGCGCAAAATATCAAGCACACGTCGCAGCGGGCTCACAAGCCACGGGACGGGTGCAAAACCGCGCGTCACAAGCAGGGACATCAACAGCGCCAGCAGTGCGCCTACGAGGGTCGCTGCGGCGGCAATGTTGACGGTTTCAATCAAGGACGGAAAGTATTTGACCAGATAGCCAGGCATCAAAGGCGCACGTTCAATGGCTTCGCTGAACATGGCGGCAGGAAAATCGAAGATGTTGGACAGCCCGTCCCAAAACCCACCTGCATTGCGGCTATCTGCGGTGTGAAAACCCGACACCAGCAAGGCCAGAAAGATCACCAGCATGATGAAGTTCATCAACCGCTTGGTCTTGACCTGCGCAAGATAGGCGTCACCCAGCGTGATATCACTCCTGCCGCTTACTGTATCATCTGCCATGCTGTACCCCACATAAATGACTGGCTCCGGAAGCTCCGGAGCCAGAAAACGTTATGAAATCGTATGATTTAATTAGATTTCGCCAAACGGGCAGCAACAATTGAAGTATAGGCATCATGGGTAATCGGATCGAACCCGTTCACTTCGCCACCTGCAAGGGCAGCAGCACAGTCAGGGTCAGTTTCGCCCATGGTGTCGATGATGTCGGTTACGGTTGCACGCACACCATCAGGCAGTGCGTTGCGCAGCACGACAGGCTCGCCCGGGATCAGTTTCGAGCGCCAGATTTCAACCATATCGTTCATATCAATCAGACCCGCATCCACCGCTTTGCGCAGCGCTCCGAAGGTATAACCGTCTTCCCAGTTGCCTTGGCCATCGGTCCAAGTTACGCCGCCGTCCACGTCACCGTTATTGACGGCCACGATGGTCTGCTCATGACCACCAGTGAATTTGACCTCGCCGAAATAATCGCCGCTTTCCATGGATGCATCGATCAGGTCAGGGATCTCCACAGAGGGGATCAGGTAGCCTGAGGTTGAATTGGGGTCACCAAAACCAAAGACTTTATCCTGCATATCCTGAAGCGAGGCCACACCGCTGTCGACGCGGGCGAAACCGACAGAATAATACCCGGTGCTGCCATCGACATTCACCTTAACAAGGATCGGCGACACGGCAGTTTCATCGGCGATATACACCGCCGCATAAGAAGACGGCCCCATCAATGATAAATCGATCGTGCCACCCAAAAGGCCTTGGATAACACCGTTGTAGTCCGCAGGTGCAAACAACCGTGTCGGCACACCAAGCGCATCTTCGATTGTGCTGCGCAGGCATTCATTGCTGTTCATGCGATCTTGGGCGTTTTCGCCACCCAGAATACCAATGCGGAATTCGTCGATCGCATGGCCGTCGGCCAGTGCTGCGCTTGCCAACGCAGTCGTCATAAGGGCAAGTAAGATCGTCTTTTTCATCTGAAGTCTCTCTTGGTTAATGCACCCCGCAGTGGGGCGCGGGGAAAGTCGTTAAAAGCTATTGTGCGGCGATATCGGCCAGTAGTTTCTCGGCCGACGCGGATGTCTCGATCTGGGTTGAGGTGGTGGCTTCGGAAAAGCTCGCGTCCGCACCATAGATATCTCTTGCGGTGCCGGTGGTCAGTTGCTCCGGCGTACCATCAAAGACTATCTTGCCATCCCGCATGCCAATGACGCGGTCACAATAGCGGCGTGCGGTGTCAAGCGTATGCAAATTGGCGATAACCATACGGCCGTCTTGTTCGTGAATATCGCGCAGAGATTGCATCACGACCTGTGCGTTCATCGGATCAAGTGACGCAATCGGCTCATCCGCCAGAATGATCCGCGGGTCTTGCATCAAGGCCCGCGCAATTGCGACGCGCTGTTGCTGACCACCCGACAGAGCTTCGGCGCGCTTTGGTGCATGCTCTGCAATCCCGAGCCGCCCCAGAATTTCTATAGCGCGGTGGATGTCCTCGTCAGGATAAAGGTTGAACATGGTCGACACCGTTGACCGCCTGTTCAATGTCCCGTGCAGGACGTTGGACACAACGTCCATGCGAGGTACGAGGTTGAATTGCTGAAAAATCATGGCGCATTGCGACTGCCAATTGCGCTTGGCTGCACCCCGCAAAGCCGTCACGTCCAACCCGTCAAACGAAATCTCGCCGGAAGATGTATCCGTCAGCCGGTTTAAGATGCGCAGAAGCGTCGACTTACCCGCGCCAGAGCGCCCAATAATACCGATCATCATAGGTTTATCGACAATGAAGCTCGCCGCATCCACGGCGGTATTCGTGCCAAAAGTTTTTGTGACTCTATCAAATCGCAGCATTGTAGCCCCCTTGTGTTGGGACATGGTTATGCGGTCATCGATTCACTTTTGTGTTGGTTTGATTAAACTTTTGTGACAGCGCCGCATCCACACCGTTAAGCAGCAAGATGTTCGCTTCAAGTTGAGGGACAGAGATAGTTTGCGACAAGAATGGATCAAAAGTTATTTTGAATGGCTGCGAGCCACGACCGCTAAAGCGGACATTTGCCCAAGGTGCAGAATCGGTCAAAGTGGGCTCACACCCGCCATTAGATCGATAGCAGCATTTTGCCTGTCAGGTGCCGACCCCCAGGCAAGGACGGCCCAAACCGTACCTTCGTGGACTGCGCAGCAAACGGCAGCTTCGAGCCCAATTTTGACTGATGCTGCGTGTCGCACGAAGGTCCGCTCTCACGACAGTGCCAAAAAACTGTTCAACAACATTGGTTCTGAACTGGGTTTTGACGCAGAAATCCGATTGAGCCAGACCGGGTAATGGTGCCCGAAACAGGCACCATTACCCGGCGATCAGGCGCAACAGCGTCGTTTTTCCAGTCCCGTTTCGACCAACAAGGCCGGTGCGCTTTGGACCAAACGCAAGGTCGACTTTGTCGAAAAGGCAGGTGCCATCTGGGGTATGCCAGACCAAACTGGATAGAACGATTGTAGACATGGTTGATGCTCGCTATCAGAGAATATTGAGGGTGTCAGGCGGCGGGCGCGCAATCCATGGTCTTGATCCTGTTTCATTTTCCAACAGTTCGATAGATTTGGAGAGGCCATTATGCAAGGTTTGGGCCGTTTTGATGTGACTGCCAATTTGTGAACCCAAAGTGGTCATACGCGTTTTTTCAACCGACTACGCGGTGCCGACGTCCCTTCATGCATTCTCGAACGATGGATTGACGTTGTTCGGTTTCATCAATTGCGCCGCCAAAGAGGCCCAGAACCGCGCCGATCAATGCGCCTTCTGCGGATGTAACCCCGCCTGATTGATGTCCAAAGCCCCCCCCGACCGCGCCTCCGATAACTGTGGCACCAATTGTATTCTCATCGAAAGATTGACCACGCGCCAAGTCCTGACAGCTTTCAAGGTCAGAGAGGTATGTTGTGGCTTTTGGGCCATCAAGGATTGGCTCGTAGTCGCTGCCAAATTCGCTGCAAGCCGTGGTGGCAAGCAATGGGAGAGTCATAAGTATCTTTAACGTTCGCATCGTATATTCCTAAATTGAATGCGGCTCTAAGAGAATTCCAAAGCCAGTTTCGAGCACGCGCTTTCGGGGCGCGTTATCAGTCGCGCCAGCGCCACACGAGAATGACGATGTAGCCGAGGCAGAGGATCTCGATCGAGGCGAAGAAAATGTAGTGTGGGCTCGCACTACCTCCGCCAATGATGAAGATGCTTGTGATGACCGCAGCGACGATGTTTGCGACGCGGTTTGCCGGTCTTGAAAGCGTCTTCGAGAGATAAATCATCACAATTGCGACTTGGATAAACACGGCAGCAACGAGCAGAAGTGATGGCGTTATGACCACGCTTTCAATATTGCCAAACGAAACGCCTTCGGTGCTCGCCTTGGCGATTTCGCTAAGTGTAGCGGGGTCGATGAATCCGAGGATATCGGCAAACGCCATGTTGAACAAAATGACGATCCAAAGTGTCGACAAGCGATCAGTGATTTTCATAAGTGGGTCCTTTCAATTGGGGAGATTGCCGCGGCAATACGACGGCAATTAGAATGTACGGATAAGCGATAGACCCAGAGTCGTGCGTTCGTCGGCATCAACCAGCGGGCTGTTCGAAATCTCATCTGAAAGCTGTTCATGCCGGAAACCTGCGAAAAACGACGTCGTGTCATTGATCGGAACAATCGCGGAGAGTTCGACAAACGGTGACCAGCTTTCATCCAGATCGTAGGAGGCACGCAGTGCATTTGCTTCGTTTGCTCCAACTCCATAGAGAGCGTTGCCGTAATATTGGTCCAGATAGCTGGCTCCTACCCGACCTTCGATGAGGGTCTGTCCGATTAGAGCGCTTCGGCCCAAAGAAAAGTCTCCGCCGACGCCGTCGTGGCGTTGCGATACGTCTCGCCTGACGACGGCGGCGATATCGAAAATGCCAAAATCATGGGAGCCTTCGATCTCGAACGCAGCCCCATCTTCGCGATCCAGATCTGCAAATAGTTGTGTGTCCGGCATGTCGGCAGCGGGGTCATAGACCAAGGCGAATGACATGCGGGTGGTAGGCGTTGCGATGGCTTGGAACTCAATTCCTTTTGCAATGCTCAAGGACCATTGACCGTACGAAACGCCGAGCACCGGGAACGGCAGAAGTTCATCGTCTTGCTGCATGGAAACACTGAGCAGACCAAGAGGTTTGACAAATGATCGCGCAATGAACCATCCAGCAAGCGTGCTAAGCAGTCCTACACAAATCGTCAGAATGACCATCTTGTTGCGCGCAGTGACCGCTGGCGCGTTCACTGCGGCGCGGTCGATCTCTCCTACGATAGCCCATCGTTGATCAAACACATTAAAATGTGATGCTTTGGCTAGAACGATATTGCCATTAATCCCTTGTCCGACTGCCGTCGTTTCCGTCGCTGCCGCGAACGGCCCAGATGCATGACGCAAACCTTCCACACTTGCGAGCATGTCATGTCCACCTTCAAACCGTGAAGCGCTTCGGGTCAGAAGGTCAGGCCCAACAAGGTAAATCTCACCACTTTGCCCCAGCCCAAGGGGATTATTTACAATGCCGTTAAATTCCGTTGATGAAATTTGGACCGCAACAACACCAATCACCTGGTCGGAAGTACCTTTTATTGGCGTTGCGACGAAAGACGCAGGCGCATCGTTACTTGGTGCATAATGCGCATAGTCAGCGAAATAGACCTGCCCAGTTGTTCCCTCTTTTGCACGCGCAAATGCCTGCGCAAGACCGGTATCGCGATATGGGCCATTCACAAAATTAGTGGCGTAGTCCAGCTCTTTGAAGACAGAATAGATCAGGTCACCTTGAAGGTTGAACAAAAAGATATCGTAGTAGCCTTCTGTCTCTTTGATTTGCCGAAAATAAGGGTGAAACTGACCATGTTGGAAATGATACGGAATTGATTCAGGAGCCTGATTGTACAAGTCTTTTGCGCCGACGGGGTTCGGATTATTGGTGACATAAGCCAGTTGTAAACCCGCGCTATCGATCATCAAATTATATGAGCTTGTGAACGAATTTATTGCGGCCAGAACAGTCGGATCAGAGCCCAAGGCCAGAACGTCGCTTTCAAGGTTCTCAAACCAGCTTACCACAGCGCTGGTACGGCTTTCGGTTAGAATACTGAAACTCTTTTGGGCTTCGAACAGAATATTGCGCTTGAAATCAGAGTAGCTGACCACAGCAATGCTAAGACTAGCAGTGAGACAAAGCGCGACGATGATCGCAGGAAGCTTCCGAGAGATTGGTATCGCGCTTAGAACAGCCATGCGTGCCTCATTTTCAAACAGTCATTACTGTCTGGTTTATGAGGGCGTCGGTTTAAGAACAGCTTAAGCGCATCGGGCAATTTGCATAACAATCTACCCAACTACCTAAAATCTTAACGGATAGTCCTTTGCGCATGCGCAAATCACAAGGCAAGATCGACCATCAAAGCATCCTTGGTATAGTCAGACTTCTCAGCTTGTCGTTTGACGCGGCCTTGCGAAACAACCGTAAAAGTGTCGGCAATCCGGTAGGCAAAATCGGCGTTTTGCTCGACCAGAACAATCGCCATTTCGCCCTGCCCCTTTAGGGTTTCCAGTGCTTCACCAATCTGCTGAATAACATTCGGCTGGATACCTTCGGTCGGCTCATCAAGTAGCAGAACTTTGGGTTTGGTGATCAGCGCGCGCGCAATGGCCAGTTGTTGTTGCTGACCGCCCGAAAGATCACCACCGCGACGGTTTTGCATGTCGTGCAGAACTGGAAACAGCGTGAAAACGAAGTCAGGAATTTGATGCT
>Ga0075467_10001309_pt1 | contig 20548 bp, 18 predicted proteins | sample DEB08_DNA_9_FD_75067 | JGI IMG/M metagenome (GOLD analysis project Ga0075467, IMG submission 75067) | Aqueous microbial communities from the Delaware River and Bay under freshwater to marine salinity gradient to study organic matter... | ecosystem: Environmental > Aquatic > Marine > Coastal ... | reverse complement strand
CCCAACGGACCCATTTTCATTATATTCTGCCAATAATACTATAGACCTATTAAATGAAATGTCTCCGATAATGGATGGCTCTGCAACAAGAAGTACACCTTTTGTTGGCTTTTGGGTTGTCATGTTAAAGTTTTAGTTTCTTAAAATTAGTGAAAAAAAGTTAACAAAACAATTTAATGTATATAAGTTCTATGCATATAGAAATAAAAAGCCCTCTTAGCATGATTACCGAGAGGGATCTTTATAATACAAGGTCAATTAGAATTAGTTTACACTACTCTGTAAATCTGAACCAGCTTTAAATTTAACTACTTTTTTAGCAGCAATTTTAATAGTTTTTCCTGTTTGTGGGTTTCTTCCTTCTCTTGCAGCTCTTTTAGATACTGACCAAGATCCGAAACCTACTAAAGATACTCTATTTCCTTTTTTAAGAGAACCCTGTACATTTCCTAAAAATGACTCTAATGCTTTTTTAGCCGCGGCTTTAGTTACTCCAGCATCACCTGCCATTGCATCAATTAAATCTGATTTGTTCATAGTTTGTTTAAATTAAATTGTTGATTATACTTGTATTTATTGCTCTACAAATTTAACAGGATTATCATTCCAACCAAGCAATGACGGGGTAAATCGCGATTTTTGTTAATAACTTCGGACGTTTGTTAATAAAGCAGGCCGTTTTTTGTCGTTTTTCATGAATTCAATGATAGTGCGCCTTTACAATAGTTTTGCATTATTATTAAAAGAATATCCATTTAGTAGAGCAGAAACCTCCATTTTTCTCTTACCAGGAAGTTGTATTTCTTTAATATCTAGATAGCCACTTTTGATTGCGACACGCATTTTCTTTTTGGTAGTAAATATCTCACCAACTCCATTCGTATGAATCTCATTTTCTATGATAGCTGCATATATCTTTACCTTTATTTCTTCTCCATTGTTTTCTAAAATGGACCAAGCTCCCGGATAAGGAGATAATCCTCTAATGAAAGCATCAATTTCCTTGGCAGGGGCTTTCCAATCTATACGCGTATTTTCTGAAGTCAGTTTTGGAGCTTCTTTTAAGGCAGCAGTAGTTGATTGAACCTGAGTTTGAATAGTATCTTGCTCAATAAGTTCTAAAGTGAGAATTACCAATTTACTCCCTAATTCCATTAGTTTATCATGCAGGGTTCCAACGGTCTCGTCAGATTTAATTTCTATTTCAGATTTTGCTATTATTTCACCAGTATCTATATGCTCATCGATAAAGAAGGTAGTAACACCAGTTTTTGTTTCTCCATTAATAATTGCCCAATTAATTGGAGCAGCACCTCTATAATTTGGGAGTAATGAGGCGTGTAAATTAAACGTTCCATACTTAGGCATAGCCCAAACCACCTTTGGGAGCATTCTAAACGCTACTATGATTTGTAAATTGGCATCTAGTGATTTGAGTTGCTTTAAAAACTCTTCATTTTTTAAATTCGGTGGCTGTAGTATCTTTAAATCTTGTGATAATGCATATTTCTTTACGGCCGATTGGATAAGCTTTCTTCCTCGACCCGCAGGCTTATCAGGAGCGGTAATGACACCTACTATGTTCTTGTTGGCTTCTATCAATTTCGCTAGAATTCCAACGGCAAAATCTGGAGTCCCCATAAATACAATCCTCAAGTCTCTCATTATTTTATATTAATCATTTTTGGTTAAACTCTTTTTTCTGGCCTCCAATTACTGAAACCTTCAATAAATCTTCTTTATTTACTTCAAACTATATTTATTCTTCTGATCAATGCTAATTTTTTCAGAATCTAAAAGAAGCTTTAATACCTGAACAATTGCCGCTCCCTTGTAACGTAATGCTTCAGAAATTTGACGTGAACTTTGACTTTCTATATTCAATAATAATAATATGTCTTTTGCGATCAATCCTATTTCCTTTCTATTTAGGTTTTTAACTGTCGCTCTACAAACTGAGCAAATTCCGCAGGGTTCTGCATTCGACTCCCCAAAATAGCGAACTAATTGAAGACTTCGACAATGGCTATCGTCCGCGACATATTGCAGCACCGCTTTTACTTGATCTGTTTTTTTAGTGTTTAATAGCTCTACTTCTTTTGCAACTACATTTATGGTCTTGTCATCCTCACGTGGCACCAAAAATGTTAGAGAAGCATCTGTAATATATAAACTAAGCTCCAATAATTCATCTCGCTCCATTTTTTTTAGTACTGAAATAATTGCTGAAATTTTCTGTCCTGATTTTTTAGACACTAATTCTAAATTCACTTTTGTTGGGGAATCAAAAATTCCACCATAAAGTCGTAGAATAGTTTTACCTATTACGGAAGCTAGTATGTCTCGTTCAAAATAGGAGAGGAGCATTTCCGAAGAAACTGTGAAATTGATTGTTGTTTTCCTTCCAAATTCCTTTGAGAGCTGTATAATTGCAAGACGATCGAGGGTATTTAAAGCGTTGTAAGCAACAAAAGTATTGAGCTTATATGTCTGACAAAAATCTGTGAAATTGAAACTGTGTTCCGAAAAGGCTCCTTCCCCATATGCTATCTGAAAATAATTCACAAGCGTATGATATATTTTTTTTAGGTCTGCAGGAGTTGCTAGCGAATCGATAAACTGTTTTTTAACAAGCGTTTTGTCATAAGCACTATGAATTAGCACTGCAGTTGCGGGAGCTCCGTCTCTTCCAGCTCTCCCGGCTTCCTGAAAATAACTTTCTAAACTCTCAGGCAGTTGCACATGTATTACAAAGCGAACGTTTGGATGATCGATCCCCATTCCAAATGCGTTCGTCGCGACCATAGTTGAAACACTGTTATTCTTCCAGTTTTCTAGTTTTCTGTCCTTGTCATCTGCAGAAAGGCCACCGTGATAGAAAGCACTACTAATACCAATACTGTTTAATTGAGTATCGATTTCAACTGCAGTCTTTCTGCTTCTTACATAAACTATTGCAGATCCCGAATTGTTTTTTAAGAGGCGTTCAATTCGATATAACTTGTCATCTTCTTCAATCACCTGATAAGATATATTCTTTCGAACAAAGGAATCCTTAAAGATATTCGGCAATTCCAGCTTTAGTTCTTCGATAGTGTTTTCGAGTACCTTGGGAGTCGCTGTCGCAGTTAGTGCTATAATTGGAGCAAGAGGTTGCAGTTCTCGCAAAATAGTGATGTTTCTATAAGCAGGCCTGAAATCACTGCCCCATTGTGAAATACAATGCGCCTCATCAACAGCAATTGTGTTGACGTTCATCTGCTTGATATAATTCTGAACCATTTCTTGCTGTAATCTTTCAGGTGAAAGGTATAGGAACTTGTAATTACCATAAGTCGCATTGTCGAGTAACGTTCTCAATTCATCAAAGGAAATGCCTCCTTTTAAAGCGATTGCTTTTATACCTTTATTTTTAAGATTTTTCACTTGGTCAGACATCAAAGCAACCAAGGGAGAGACGACAATGCAGATGCCTTCATTAATGAGGGCCGGAATTTGAAAACAAATTGATTTCCCACCTCCAGTAGGTAATAATGCTATAGTGTCCTGCCCATTTAAAACAGAATCTATAATCTCATCTTGTCTTGATTTAAAAGAAGAAAATCCCCAGTATTTCTCAAGAATTTGGAGTGGTGTATTCAAAATAATATTTTCAGTTTATCCAACATAAAGTCGATGCGTTCCTCAATCGTTCCAACTGGTACCTCTATTACAGAATAATCAAATTTCTGGTATGATTTCAGTAAGAACTGGTACAACTCTCCCGCTTGCTCAAAAGACTCGTATCGCTCATTATCTCGCTTGTAAATAGCTTCCCATGGAGGTAATAAGAAAACAGCGTCATATCGATTGGTACTGCAGGTTTTAGAAAAATTAATAGGATACTGCGAATCTATATAATCCATATATGCCGTAACATCGGGCATCCCTCGATCGTAAAAAACAAAGGTGTCAGAAAACAGAGAAGCTTGTGTAAATTGGTGTAATCTTCCTTCGAGTAGTTTCTTACTAAAAAGCATAGGGTTTTCTAAAAATAATTGCGCTATACCCTCTTTTTGGGCGGCAATCGTCACATCTCTTGAAATCTCATGCAAACAAGTATGACCTTCTTTTTCCAGGTGGGAAATGAGGCTGGTTTTGCCGGAGCCCGGCCCTCCTGAAATGACAATTCTTTTTGATTTCAAGTTTTATTTTTTTAACATACTCTGTGATATAAATTATAGTTTAAAAATTAATAGTATTTCTTTAAGTACATAAAAACTCATGAAATACCGTAAAATCTAACTTTAAAATATTTTTTAATATGTACACTTTGCTATTTCAAAATGCGCGTGCTAGTTTGAAAATTACAGATCTAATAGTTGAAGCAAACCTGTAATTTAATGCTTCATCAATGCAAGTCTTACTTCTAATATCTAAAAGCGACTTTTACTGAGCACAGTCGAAGTAAGCGATTATATGTCTTACTCGAACAAGACTCTTTAAATATATACAAAGTTCGTAAATAATTATTGATACTGAAAACCTATCTTTGCAAGAAGTTTATAAATAAAAAAGTATCAAAGTGGATAAAAAGTCTTCAGAATTTTACGAACGATTAAAAACGCAATTGGAGAATGATACGGCCTGGCCTTCTCAATACCTTTATAAATTTATTGTTCCTGGCAAACTTGAGAAAATAGCTGAAATTGAAGCTGCTTTTGATGGTACCGATGCGAAAATTAATACAAGAGATTCTTCAAAGGGTGCTTTTACTAGTATTTCTGTTAAAGTGACTATGGAATCAGCTGATTCAGTGATTGCTAAATATATTGAAGTTTCTAGCGTAGAGGGTGTTATTTCCTTATAAATTTAGTATTTTGCGTTCTTAATTACTTCAGAAATACATTACCCCCTTAAAAATATACATTTTGATTGAAGATATAGAATACAATACCGAGCGCCCTAAGTTGATTATACCTGAGTATGGACGTCATATGCAAAAAATGGTTGATCAGGCCGTTGCGACAGAGGATCGCGTAGAACGAAATAAAATAGCCAAAAGTATCATTGCGGTAATGGGCAACCTAAATCCTCATCTAAGGGATGTTCCTGATTTTCAACCGATGTTATGGGATCAGTTATTTATTATTTCAGATTTTAAACTCGATGTAGAATCTCCTTTTCCAATTCCTACCCGTGAGGAGCTAGCAGAAAGACCAGAGCCGTTAAAGTACCCACAAAACTTTCCTAGGTATCGTTTTTACGGAAATAATATCAAAAGGATGATTGATGTTGCAGTAACTTGGGAAGAAGGCGATAAGCGTGATGGGTTGATTATTACAATCGCTAATCACATGAAAAAATGCTTTTTAAACTGGAATAAGGATACAGTTGACGATAGAGTGATTTTTAATCACCTTTATGAGCTTTCTGATGGTAAGATTGATTATAAGAATAGTACCGAAGAGTTAGTTGATGCGACAGAATTGTTAAAGACAAAGAAACGTTTTGTGTCAAATTCGGGACCATCAAATAAGAAGAATTATAAGGGGCATTCAGGTAATCGCAATACAAATAGGAAGCGCTATTAATCTTTTTAACGCAATTCATGGCAACTTTTCAAATTGAAGGAGGACACAAACTAAAAGGAGAGATCCGTCCTCAAGGTGCAAAAAACGAAGCACTACAAATCCTATGTGCTGTATTATTGACTCCGGAGGAAGTCGTTATAGAGAACATTCCAGATATTCGTGATGTCAATAAATTAATTGAGATTCTTGGAAACCTAGGTGTAAAAACCCAAAAACTAGGAAAAGGAAAATTTTCTTTTAAAGCAGATGAGCTCAATCTAGATTATCTAGAATCTGAATTATTTAAAAAGGAGGGAAGTTCACTTCGAGGTTCAATAATGATTGTGGGTCCATTGCTTACTCGCTTTGGAAAAGGATACATTCCTCGACCAGGTGGCGATAAGATTGGTAGAAGAAGACTTGATACCCACTTTGAAGGATTTATAAAATTAGGAGCTACTTTCCGATACAATAAAGAAGAACGTTTTTATGGTGTGGAAGCACCAAATGGCCTGCAAGGAACTTATATGTTGTTAGACCAAGCGTCAGTGACAGGTACTGCAAATATCGTTATGGCGGCCGTTCTTGCGAAAGGAAAGACAACCATATACAATGCTGCCTGTGAACCATATCTTCAGCAACTATGTAAGATGTTGAATTCGATGGGGGCCGATATCAAAGGAGTAGGGTCGAATATGTTAATCATCGATGGAGTAGAAGCTCTGAATGGTTGTACTCATAAAGTTTTGCCAGATATGATTGAAATTGGTAGTTGGATTGGTCTAGCTGCGATGACACATAGTGAAATTACGATCAAGGATGTAAGTTGGGAGAACTTAGGTTTAATCCCTGATACTTTTAGAAAACTTGGAATTACGCTTGAAAAAAGAGGAGATGATATTTTCATTCCAGTGCACGAGCATTATGAAATTCAAGGTTATATTGATGGATCTATTCTTACGGTATCTGATGCACCTTGGCCCGGATTTACGCCCGATCTATTAAGTATAGTTTTAGTAGTTTGTACGCAAGCAAAAGGAAGTGTTTTAATTCATCAAAAAATGTTTGAAAGTCGCTTATTCTTTGTCGATAAGTTGATAGATATGGGAGCAAAGATAATTTTGTGCGATCCTCATCGTGCAACCGTTATTGGATATGATTTTGAATCTAGCCTAAAAGCAACGACTATGGTCTCACCAGATATTAGAGCAGGTATTTCTTTGCTTATTGCTGCGCTTTCTGCAAAGGGAACAAGTGTAATTCACAATATTGAACAGATAGACAGAGGTTATGAAAATATTGACGAACGGTTAAGAGCTATTGGAGCAAAAATAACAAGGTTCGATAGTTAATTGAGTCTGATTGATAGAATAAAAAAACCATCCCGACGGAAGTCGGGATGGTTTTTTTTACTGGGTTTTTTTTAATAGAATTGGTTTTTAGACGTTTCGGTTTTTATTTATTTCATCTTGGAGTTTTCGTCTTAAAAGTTGTTCGTTTTCAAGAGTTTTTCTGCGATGTGCATCAAAATCAGTTTCTACTTCAGTTAACTTTAATTTTGTCCCCTTTGTGATTTCGTGGCTACTCTTGTACTTATAGAATATTATTCCCAATAGAACTAACAATCCAAGAATAATAGACCATATGATAGTGTTATAGGTAGATTTTTTTGTTAACATCCCTAGAACTTCTATTCCACTTTCCTTTTCAATAGAGGCTACTAGATCTAATTTCGTGGTATTTAAGTTTTGAGTTAATAGTTCCAATTCGGAATTTTGTTTTTCGATTTCCACCTGTGACGTGGTAATTTGAGACTTTAGAGCCCCAATGGAGTCCAAAACATTCGTCTGAAGGGCCCTCATTCTGGTTTTTTTAATAACCTTAAACTCTTGGAAACTATTTGACTGGTCAACTATTTTAATAAATTGACTCTCAATCGAATTATTGTTGTCCTGGGAAAAACCAGTTATACTAACTACGAAGAAACATATTCGCATTAAATATTTGGTTGTCATATAATTATGGGGTTAAGTCAATTCTGTTAATTAAACAATGAAAGTGTAGAGAAATTGCGCCTTACGACCCAAAAATACGAAAAAATTAAATTGTATTAATGATAAATTAATTTTCTATCTGACAATAATTGAGCGCCCCTGACGGACACTGATTAATTTGTTTTATTATCTTTTGGGAGGTTGCCGCATCTAAATCAATCCAAGGAATAATAAAAGTCCGAAATACATCGGATAATCCTTGAGCACATTTTTTGGCGTGAATACATTTTTTTGGAGAATAAGTCACGGTTATTTCACCATTTGTAAATTCGTTAACTAGAGCTTGCATAAGTAAAGAGTTTGGGGGTTATGTAATTGCTTTTTAATGAATTATAACGATAAATGTACTAAAAAACACGACAACATTGCAAATTAAATAAGGTATTTCTTACATTTATTTCAATATATGATTCATTTTGTTATAATTAATTATGTTTAAATCACTTAAAACGGAGGTTGAATATTTGACGATAATCATAGACAGATAGCTATAGTAGGTGTTGATGTAAAGCTATTTTATGCTTTTGTTAACGATTAAAGAAACTGCATATTGTAACTTCGCGTGAACGTATAAATTTAAAATATTAACTCATGAAAAAAATAATTCTTTTAGTGTTTGCTGTAGCTATTTCTGTAACTGCTAATGCTCAGATTAAAACACCTGCGGCTAGTCCAGCGCAAAAAATTGAACAAACAGTTGGCTTGACCGATGTAACTTTGGAATATTCTCGTCCTCATAAGAAAGATAGAGAGATTTTTGGAGGATTGGTTCCTTTTGACAAATTATGGCGCACAGGTGCCAACAAAAACACACAAATTACGTTTAGTGATGATGTTGAAATAGGAGGTGGAACATTAAAAGCCGGTACCTATGCAATTTTCACTAAACCAGGAGCAACTTCATGGGAAGTAATGTTTTATAGTGATGCCTCAAACTGGGGAACACCAGGAGAATGGGATGCTAGTAAAGTCGCCGTAACGGTTAAAGTAAAATCTATAGCATTGCCAATGACTATGGAGTCATTTACTATAATGTTCAATGATGTTACAAGTGATACAGCAGATTTAACTATCATGTGGGATAAAACCTTTGTGAATGTACCTATTAAATTTGGTACGGATAAGGCGGTATCTGCAAGTATAGATCAAGTAATGAATGGTCCATCTTCAAGAGATTATTATTCTTCTGCTGTCTTCTATCTAGAATCTGGAAAGGATATTAATAAAGCGAAGACTTGGATTGATAAGGCAATTAGTACAAGTGAGGAAGAACAATTTTGGGTGTACAGACAAAAATCATTGATCTATGCGAAAAGTGGTGATAAAAAAGGTGCTATCAAGGCTGCAAAAAAATCGTTAAAATTAGCTAAGAAAGCGAAGAATGATGACTATGTAGCAATGAATACTAATTCCATAGCAGTATGGGAAGGTAACGCAAAGGAGTAAACGTAGCTAAAAATATTTTACAGGAACTCCCTTCATTTGTATAATGAAGGGAGTTTTTTTATGGATTGTTTTGATAATTTAAGTGCGAACCAATAAGTGTGTTGGGGCCTTTCAACAGGCTCAAGTCGCGTTCTTATAGATATTAAAGAACTTGTATTTCTCGACTGCGCTCGAACGGACATTGCATCTGTTTTTTAGACAGCCCTCTTATTATAATTTTGTTAGATCTTCAAATTAATACGAGCTCAATACTAAGCTAGTTAATACCTAACTACTTTTTATTCCCCTTACTAGGCATCAAAGTCTCGATAAGAATAGCAATTCCCATTACGATGGCACATCCTGCTAGATTCAGCCATAAGTATGGCATCAAATCAATCCACCAGAAATATATAATAACTAACTGTGTACTAATTGCCGCTATAAATACAGATCTGCTTCTCACGAATTTGATAAAGAAGGCCAACAAGAATATCCCTAGAACATTTCCGTAGAAAATAGAACCGATGATATTTACCAACTGGATTAAATTATCAAATAAGTTTGCAACACAGGCTACGCCAATTGCTATTACTCCCCAAAGGAGCGTAAACCACTTTGAAGCTTTTAAATAGTGATTTGGCGATTTATCATGTCTATTACGCTTATAAAGGTCCATTGCCGTGGTCGAACCCAATGCATTTAACTCTGAAGCCGTTGAAGACATGGCTGCACTCAAAATCACAGCTAAAAGTAAGCCAATGAGCCCTCGAGGTAAATTATTCAAGATAAAATGTATAAAAACATAATCCTTGTCATTGGTTTCAGTACTCGGATTTGCTTTTTTGATTAATGCCTTTGATTGTGTCCTTAAAGAAGTTTCAGTGTCATTTAGTGCGATAATTTCTCCGAGCAATGCTTCTTTCTCTGCCGAGGCCTCAGCTCTGGCATATGTTATCTGTTTCTTTTTTAACTCTTCCTCTAAAGTAGTTTTTTGAGCTTCAAGCGTTTGATATTCTGAAGCATATTCCGAAGCCATCACTTCCTTTACTGCCGAAGGATTAAAGTGCAAGGGTGAACTGTTAAATTGGTAGAAAACGAATACCATAACACCAATCAATAAAATAAAGAATTGCATTGGTACTTTAAGGATTCCGTTAAAGATCAACCCTCTTTGCATTTCCTTTACCGATCTTCCAGATAGATAGCGTTGTACCTGACTTTGATCTGTTCCAAAGTAGGAGAGGGCTAAAAAACTACCTCCAATAATACCACTCCAAAAAGTATATCGATTGTCGAAATCAAAGGAGAAGTCTAGAATGTCCATTTTACCACTTGCCCCGGCAATTTCTAAAGCCTTCGTGAAAGTTATATCTAGTGGCAGGTAATTTAGAATCATTAAAAAAGCAAAAAACATACCCGCAAAAATCACCCCCATCTGCTGCTTCTGGGTTACACTTACTGCCTTGGTTCCGCCGCTTACGGTATATATTATTACCAATACTCCTATGATAATATTTAGATGAATTAAGTTCCAACCCAATACTGCCGATAGTATAATAGCTGGTGCGAATATCGTTATCCCGGCTGCCAATCCTCTTTGAATTAAAAACAAAATGGCCGTAAGTGTCCTTGTTTTTAAATCAAAGCGAGTCTCTAAATATTCATAAGCTGTAAAAACGTTTAGTCTGTGATAGATAGGTATGAAAACAAGGCATATCACCACCATTGCAATGGGCAGTCCAAAATAAAACTGAACGAATCCCATCCCATCGTGAAAGGCCTGTCCCGGCGTTGAAAGAAAGGTAATTGCACTGGCCTGAGTTGCCATAACACTAAGCCCAATGGTCCACCATCGAGAATCACTTCCTCCTTTTACATAATCGGTTACATTTTTACTGCCTCGAGCTTTATAGGTTCCGTATAAAACTATAAATAGTAGTGTTCCAATGAGAATGATCCAATCAATCTGGCCCATATTAGGTGTAGCTTTGCATTATTAAATAGAATAGGAATATGTAGATGGCATTAAAAAGAAGCACCAAAGTATATTTCCTTTTCCAAATAAATTTGTCTTTAATTTCGTCGACTACAGTATCATCTTTCATGAGTATGGCCGCTTATGCGGTAATTTTTAAGGCTTTATTTTCTACATAAACCTATTTGCCAATCGAAAGTATATTGGCAAAAAGGCGGTATGCGCCTGGTACACCTGCTGGTAGCTCTCTAAAGAAACTTAATCCTGTATAAATATAGTATCCTTTTCCGTGCTTGGCAACTAATAATGAACCTTTCGTTTGAGGATAACCTTTATCATTCATTCCTAAAATGGGCTGGAATTCGTCTCCCCACTCGTTAGGGAAATAAAGACCTCTTTCTTGAACCCAGTTGTCAAAATCGGATAAGGTGATTTTATTTGGAGAATTTAGAACCGTGTGATTAGGTTCAAGGATTTGTACTTCTGAAAATTCATCCGTGACACGGTCTCTTGATAACTTAATTTGATAAGGAGCAATATCCTTGGTTACCAAACGATGACTCGTGTTATACTGAAGTACTAGCGTTCCCCCATTAGCTACATAGTTAGTTAAGGCAGTCTGACTAAAGGCCAGCTCAGGAACAGTATTGTAAGCCCTTATACCAACAACTATGGCATCAAATTGCTTCAAGTTGTCTTCGTTGATATTTGATGGAGGTATAGTCGACACATCATATCCAATTTGTTTTAAACTTTCAGGAATCGCATCTCCAGCTCCATTTATATAGCCAATAAGCTGACCTTTTTTCTTAATATTAATACGGACTACTTTGGCTTCCGAAGGCATTAAAACACTTTGAAAAGGGATATGATCATAATCGATAAGGATAAGTTCGTCAATTAAAAAATTATCTCCGATATGCACTAATGGTTTCAAAAGACCTTCGCTTTGATCAGCCGGCGGCGTTACATCAAAATACAACGTTTGTTCTTCTCCTTGTCTTTCTAAACTAAAGACATGTTGAGATGGTGATACAAGCCATCCTTTTGGATGTTGCAAGCTCACAGTCCCTGAAATACCATCTCGACCTGCTCGGATTTTTACAGGGATTTGTTTTGCTTCGGAAGTTGCAAAAATTAACACCTTTTCTGAGATGCTGGATGTTGCATCAGGTAATACTTGAAATGGCCTATATACTTCACCTTTTACAGGATCGTTAAACTTATAGATGATGTTCTTTACAAAGGTGATCATGGTTCCTTCTATAGAAATATTGAAGGAAACTGGAAATTGAGTTTCTTCCTCTGGTAAACCAATTAAGTTCTTATCAGACACCTTATACATCCCGAGGCTACCTTTTTCATTTAACCAATAAGGAGCGGTGAAGCGTGATGCACTAAAAGTGCTTTCGACACTTTCCATCGTTTCTTTTTTATTTGGTTTCAAAGTAGCAGGAACCAATTGAGACGGGAACTGTATGATAGGGGAAGTAATTGAATGTAACTTCATTGATATTGAAGATCTGTTGATGGCCTCCGTAGTGACCTTTACGCTTCCTTTTGGTGTTGTGGTCTGTTCATTAGCTACTGCCTCTAAATACAAACCTGCGCAGTCCGAAATTAGCTGCGTTATTGCCTTTAATTTTCTTTCTTTCCAAAAACCTTCTGGTAACTTTTGAATTAGATCATATGCCTTTAATAATTGTGGAATACTTTCGGAAGGGTTCTTAAAATTGAAACTCTTTTCCACCTGATGTAAAATAACTCCAATTGGAGCGCCGCCTTCAATTCGTGACCAACTTGTATCGATACCTTCGAACAAATCATTGTTTTTTGGGAAATCTCCTTTTAAAAACTCTAAGTACTCTGTCTGACTTCCTCTTGAGCCCGTAGACCCAAAACCTTGAGATTTATGCATTGATCGACTCAGGGAAGCTATCTCTCCATTTGACAATCCACTTGCAGGATAGTAATTACCAGTTTCTACAGTAACTAAATTCGATTTATCTGCCGCTTCAAATTTTTCTCTACTTCCATAAAACCACCAAGAAGTATTAAACAATAGGCGTTTTGGTTGCCATACGCCAAAGGTATTCGCGGTTTCAGGATATGCTTCTGGGTTATTTACAAGATCAAATGCGTCAAAGCTTAGCATGGCAGAAGAAGTGTGATGTCCATGAGTAGAACCAGGACTGCGATGATCAAAACGATTCACAATGACATCTGGCTTAAATTTCCGAATTGCACGGACAACATCTCCAAGAACTTCTTTCTCATTCCATATAGCCAGTGTCTCATCAGGGTGCTTTGAGTATCCAAAATCATTTGCTCTAGTGAAAAACTGTTGCCCCCCATCAGTACGTCTTGCAGCTAATAACTCCTGAGTTCTTATTACTCCTAATAATTCTCTAATTTCGGGGCCTATTAAATTTTGCCCCCCATCGCCACGTGTAAGAGATAAATAAGCTGTCGTAGCTTTTACATCATTTGCCAAATATGAAATAAGTCTCGTGTTCTCATCATCGGGATGCGCAGCAATGTAAAGTGCTGTTCCCAAAAAGTTAAGCTTTTCAAGTTCTTGGTATATTTCGGAAGCAGTTGGTTTTGAGGGCTGTTGTGCAAATGATGAGGAAATACTGAATAGTACACAAAGAAAGACAATAATAAATTTTTGCATGAACTTGAGTTAGAGGTTTCACTATGACCCAAAGATATCTTAAATAGCTAGTAACTTAAAACCTATTGTGTGATGTTTAACATTTCTATTTGTCTAACCCAAGTTGATCACGTAAAACGATATCAGAATTTTTGTTCTGAGACCAATAAGCCGTTTTTATTCGTTTCATTTTGGTTGCGGTAGTTGTTAAAGTTTTTGCTCCTTGTCCATATCCGCTCGTATAGGTCTCTTCCCATTTTTCGATCGAAAACGGAAATTCAGTTTCGAAATATATCATTAGGTTTCGATCAAGATCAGGATACTGAATAGTGTACACTTGCATCGATTCATTCTCATCCAAACTGAGTATAGCTCGGTATGCTTTTAAGTTTTTATGACCCAATCTCAGATAATCGAATGACGGGATGATTTCTGCCTCCCCGGTTGGAAGTTCATTGGGATTTATGCGTATAAGATTCCAAAGTTCGTTCTCCAGCCAGGTTTTAGGAAGTTTCATGTTTTGATCGGCTTCTCCCTCAAAATACGAATGTGCAGTGATCTCAAAGTCTTTTTTGTTGTTCAATTGCGCGTAGACATGACCACACCATTCTTGTACAGAATTACTCACTTTCAAAGCGTGCTCTTTGGAATAAACAGGATTAAAAGTGCTTGTCATTATAGAATAAGGGTATAGGCCAGTTAAAAATTTTTTGGTGCTATTAAGCTTTAGCACTGGGATGTTTCTAGTTGATTGATTATTTGCCTTGACCTGAGCTTTTGGAAGGAAGTCCTCAGTAACGAAGATCGTGACAGCTGTTCCTTCTCTTAGCTCCCCGTACCTCGCTTGCTCTAATTTATAGGAAGTGATTTCGGCATTGCCAGCATACCAGTAGTCTTTAAACTCTTGGCTTAATTCTCTCTTGTTTACAATTTTTGATTCTACTTCTGGTAAGGTTGAAAGTACAGCTAAATTCCCTTTAGGTGTTTCTTTGCAACCCGTAAAAAGTAGCGTTGCAAAAAACAATGGGACTAGGATAAATTTAGGGTATATCATTTAAAAAGATTTTGTCGCAAAATTAATCTAAAATGGGCGAGCAGCAATATCCGTTAACGTTTTATAAACAAGTCTAGTGGGAAGTCCCATTACATTAAAAAAGCATCCTTCTATACGTTCGATTCCAATATAGCCAAGCCAGTCTTGTATTCCATAGCTACCCGCCTTGTCATAGGGCTGGTAGTTGGTCAAATAATAGTCAATTTCCTCATCTGTTAGTGTTTTAAACCAGACTTTAGTTGAGTCGTTTATTGTTTTCTGAAAGTGTTTACTGGTAAAACTAACTGAAGTAAAAACCTCATGAGTTTCTCCGCTTAAGCCTTTAAGCATTGATTTTGCGTCTTCTTTGTCGGTTGGTTTCCCAATAGCTTCTCCATCCTTCCAGACTATAGTGTCGCTCGTTATTAAAATGTCATTTTCTGAAAGATCATCAAACACTGATGCTTTAAGTTGTGCGAGATAATCGGTTATTGCAGATTTCTTAAGTGTTTGAGCCGAGTAAACTTCTTCGACCTCTCGAACATCAATTTTAAAATCTAAATCTAGTAATCGAAAAAACTCTTGCCTACGAGGAGATCCCGATGCCAATATAATATTGTAATTTTTAAGTTTTTCTTTAAGCATTTTTCAGAATGATAATTTTAATTTAGGACTAAATAATACATTGGTATGGAGCACATTCCGAGGAACATAATTGCTTTTAATAGGAACGCCAATCGTGACATGTCTTTCCTTGTCTCTGCGCTATAGGCTTTAACACAGTAATAGATTAAGGGGGCAACAACTAAAAGAAGAAAATAGAGAATAAGAACTTGCGAGGTATAAAGGAACAAATACGTATATATGATTACAACAACAACTGCCAGTACTCCTAATGCAAAAACCACTGTTGTAGCCCTGTGTCTCCCTATTGCTATTGGTAAGGTATTAAGTCCGTCATTTTTGTCACCATTAATATCTTGGATGTCTTTTACAATTTCACGGATCAGGTTTACCAAAAAAGCAAAACAAGCATAATGCGTTATCACTATCATTGCAATGATTTGATTATCCACATTAGAGGCATCAATTGCTGGGAGAACATCAAAAACACCTACTATTAATATGCTAAGCGCGATCAATGTAGATATTAAAATGTTTCCAATCAATAAGATCCCTTTTATCATAGAGGCGTATAAATAGAGGAGGGCAGAGATGATAATGAACAATGCCGCAAACACTGGCTTGCCAATAGCGTTTGATAGTAAAAAGCCGCTAAAAACGCCAAGAATGTTCAGAATGAAAAAGATTCGGTAGGCCTTTTTTTCTGAAACCTTTTTACCTACAATTAATTTGTTAGGCTTGTTAATTGTATCTGCATCCACATCGTGGATATCGTTAATAACGTTTCCTGCCCCAGCAATAGATATGGTAGCAAATACTAACAAAGCAAATTGAAAACCACTAAGTGCAACATCGATACCTATGGAATTAAACAAACCATATTTGATAAACAATTGCGTTAATCCAATGAAAATTAGATTTTTATAGCGGATAAGGTTTAGAAAGTTCAATGCTTTAGTTCTTGGTTTAGGTTTATTAGGTCGATTCAGTTTGATTCTGTGACCGATTAATCATAGGTCGCACTAGATTCAATGTTTGATATCCATTTCCCCTGCACTTTTAGTACTTGTTGGATAACATCTCTTACACAGCCCTTTCCACCTTTCTTATGAGAAACATATGTAGAGATCGCTTTTATTTCAGGAACGGCATCCTGCGGGCAACAAGGCAGACCTATTTCTTTCATAACCGATAGATCTGGGATGTCGTCTCCCATATATAATACATTCTCGTGCTTCAGGTTCTTTGATGTTAGGTAACTATTCAGAGTTTTTGTTTTATGGTGGGCTCCAAGATGAATATCTTTTATTCCCAATCCTGCCAAGCGCAGTCTTACTCCTTCATTACTGCCTCCTGAGATTACACAAACATTATAACCTTTATCTACTGCGGTTTTAAGCGCAAAACCATCCTTAATGTTCATTGTGCGAAGCATTTCACCTGTCGTCGTTACTGAAATCGTTCCATCCGTTAATACGCCATCTACATCAAAGACAAAGGTGGTGATATGGTTTAATAATTCTTTATAGTTTGTTTCCATGTATATTTTTTGTTGAAGTAATTCACAGTGTATCTAGCGTATTTTATGAATCAACGCAGATGCTTTTTCATTATTGAATCGGTTAATTGCCGATACAGGTCGGTTATAGGACCTTCCTTTAGCAAATGTAAGTGTTTTTCTATCGTTTTTTGATCACCTCTTCTAGCAGGGCCAGTTTGCACTTGAGATGGGGGTAAGGTTTTTATTTTACTCGCTGTTTCTTCAATTAGCGGATGTAGTAGATCGAATGATAGTTCATTGTCGCTGAGGATATCATTACCAATTGCATATAAATGATTCACGAAGTTATTTACGAAAACTGCTGCTAAATGCAGAGTAGATCGCTCTTCAGAATTTACTTTAACTACTTTCTTAGAAAGACATTTTCCCAAGTTCATCAATAGTTTTATATCATCAGCTTCTTTCGCCTCAATACAAATAGGAATATTGTTGAAATTAACTTCTCGGTTTTTCGAAAATGTCTGGAGTGGATAAAATACTCCTTTTCGATTTCTTTCTGAAAGCGCATCCATAGAGACACTCCCTGATGTATGAACTACTAATTTGTTTTTTAGAGGAAGGATCTCTGAAAACGAAGCAATCGAATCATCGGGAATTGCAATAATATACAGATCAGCATCTTCAATTTTCGATAAATCTGTGGTAAAAGGAATATGATTTAATTCTGAGCTAATGGTGATATTATTTCTGTTATATATTTGAATTACAGAAACTTTGTTAGTTCTGTTTAAAGTGTTAATTAAATGAAAACTCACATTTCCAAATCCCAACAATACGATAGTAGTCATATAGCGAAGGTAAAAACTTTTTTATTGGAATTAAACTCAAACTTTGGTCTAACTTTACTTTCATAAATAAATTGTAACGATGCATGATATTTCATCCAGAGAAGATGTTTTTCTTTTGGTCAAAACATTTTATGGTAAAGTTAGATTAGACTCCTTGTTAGGCCCAATTTTTAATATGATCATTAAGGATTGGGAAGGTCACTTTGAGCATTTGACCGATTTTTGGCAGTCGAATTTGTTTTTCGAAAAAAAATACTCGGGAGATCCATTGCAGAAGCACGCAGAAGTTGATAAACGGATTGGAGGCACGATTAACGAACTACATTTTGGTGTTTGGTTGAATTTGTGGTTTCAGACAATAGACGAACTCTTTGAAGGTGAAACTGCGCAAATTGCAAAAAACAGGGCAAGAAATATGGGAACCTACATGCATATAAAAATCTTTCAAGCTAGAAATTAAAATTAGTCATAATTCCTACGTTCCTTAACAAAATTAAATAGTAAAAATGGTCTTAATTACCTAAATTTGCACCCAAAATTCGCTCTAATGCAAAAGAAAATTGCCGCTGTTCTTTTTTCAACTCGATTAACTGCCACCTTATTTCTTGTTTTTGCTGCGGCTATGGCTGTAGGAACATTTCTTGATGTTGGTTATCAAAACGCTCCATCTGCCTATACCACTGCTTTGATATATAATGCTTGGTGGTTCGAAGCCATTATGTTGCTCTTTGTTATCAATTTTGTTGGAAATATATTCAGATATCGCCTGCATAAAAAAGAGAAATGGACAACCTTACTTTTGCACCTGTCTTTTATTTTAATTTTAGTCGGCGCTTTCGTAACAAGGTACATAGGTTTTGAAGGGGTTATTCACATCAGAGAAGGTGCTACAGAGAATACAATCCTTTCGCAGAATGCTTATTTTACTGTGTTTATTGATGGAGACTACCAAATTGATGGGGTGGCACAGCGCAGAACTGTAACCCCTAAAAGATTGATACTTTCTGATCGGTTGAATAATGATTTTAAGATTTCGACAGATTATAACGAACAGCCAGTAACCGTTACCTACAAAAATTTCATAAAAGGTGCTAAGGAAGGTCTTATCCCCTCCGAAGATGGAGAGGATTATTTAAAAATTGTTGAAGCGGGCGATGGGGAGCGCCATGACCACTGGATGAAGTTAGGTGAAGTCGTTAACATCCACAATGTATTATTTTCGGTCAATAAACCTACTCCGGGGGCTATAAACATTAATTATTCAGAAGAGGATGGTTATACGATACAATCTCCATTTGAGGGAACTTTTATGCGTATGGCCGATCAGCTGAAAGGTTCCGTTGTAATTGACAGTGTCCAACCTTTAATGCTTCGTTCCTTGTACCAAATGGCCGGTATGTCATTCGTACTACCTGATCCAATTATGAAAGGAGCCTATGGCTTGGTAAAGGCAACGAAAGATGAAAATTCTAATCAAGACGGTTTAATCGTTGATGTAAGTACCAATGGGGAAACTAAAACAGTAGAGTTGCTAGGAGGGAAGGGTACTTATCCAAATCCGAAGCCTATAGACATAGGAGGCCTAAAAGTATATTTAAGTTACGGCTCTGAACAATATGAGTTGCCCTTTAGTATAACGCTAAATGATTTTATTGCTGAAAAATATCCAGGTACTGAAAAAGGATATTCGGCATTTAAAAGTAAAGTGACCGTGAACGACCCTATTGATGGACTAAAAGATGAAGAAATCTTTATGAATAATGTTTTAGACAAAGGAGGGTATCGTTTTTTTCAATCTGGGTTTGACCCTGATGAAAAGGGAACGATTCTATCTGTGAACCATGATTTTTGGGGAACCTGGATTACCTATATTGGATATTTTCTATTATATATTGGTTTAATGTTGATTCTCTTTGATAAAGGCTCGCGTTTTGGTCAATTAGAGAAAATGTTGAACACAATTAAAAAGAAGAAGAAAAAAGGGCTAACTATTTTAATACTTCTGTTTTCTCTAGCTGGATACTCTCAAGAGGTTGACGAGCATGGACATACTGAAATGGCCAATGTGAAAATTGATTCTATTATTTTAGCCAATGCAGTCTCTAAAGAGCATGCAGCTAAATTCGGAGAGTTAATTATTCAGGATAATGGGCGTATGAAGCCTATTAATACCTTTGCTAGTGAATTACTGCGTAAGGTTAGCAGAAGTAATAAATACGAAGGCTTAGATGCTAATCAGGTCTTTATTTCAATGACCGAATTTCCTAGACTTTGGTCCAAAGTGCCTATTATTGCTTTAAAGAGGGGTAACGATAGTATTCGCTCTATCGCAGGAGTTGCAGAAAATGCCAAGCGAATTGCACTCTTAGATTTGTTTGATGAGAGAGGAAATTATAAGCTAGAACCATATTTGGAAGAAGCCACCAATAAGTCCAATCCAAATCAATTCGAGAAGGATTTTGTTAAAGCACACGAGAACTTTTTCGTCTTAAATCAGGCTTTAACGGGGACGATACTTAAAATATTTCCTATTCCGAACGATATCAATAACAAATGGCTTTCTTATCCGGAGCTTCAAGAAGGCCAGTTTAAAGGTGTTGACTCTGTAATTACACGCAGTATTCTGCCCGTTTATTTCCAAGTATTACGAGACGCACGGTCTTCTGGTGATTATTCTGAAGCAGACGAAATTTTGTTTGGGATAAAGAAATTTCAGAAAAAGTATGGGGGTGACGTCATGCCTTCTGAAGGAAAAGTAAAAACCGAAATTATTTATACCAAAGTAGATATTTTTAATAGACTCTATAAATACTTTACAGTGTTTGGTCTTTTAATGTTCACTTTTATCATTTTTCAAATATTTAAAGAAGGAAAAGT
>Ga0075467_10001308_pt1 | contig 20549 bp, 10 predicted proteins | sample DEB08_DNA_9_FD_75067 | JGI IMG/M metagenome (GOLD analysis project Ga0075467, IMG submission 75067) | Aqueous microbial communities from the Delaware River and Bay under freshwater to marine salinity gradient to study organic matter... | ecosystem: Environmental > Aquatic > Marine > Coastal ... | reverse complement strand
TTATATTTTGCGTTAGACCCCTTCGCTTTGCTCTTCGCTTTGCTCTTCGCTTTGCTCTTCGCTTTGCTCTTCGCTTTGCTCTTCGCTTTGCTCTCTGCGGTAGGTGGATGGTGAGATACCCTGAGTTTTGCGGAAGATGCGGCTGAAGTAGAGCGGGTCGGTGTAGCCCAGGCTTTCGGCAATCTGCTCGATCGTTAATGCTGTGCTCTGGAGTTTGTGCCCGGCCTCGTTGAGTTTCATTTGTATAAAGTAGTTCATTGGCGAAATTCCGGTAAGTGTGCGGAATCGCCTGCTGTAGTTCCGGGCTGACATGCCGGAACTGGCGACAAAATCATCTAGCCTGCAGTCGCGGTGGATATTTTTCTCCATAAAACGGATACTTTTCTGAATCTGTTCGTCGCTGGATAGCTGTCTTGCGGAAAGCGGCTTGAGCTTCCTTGCTGCTTGCGTCAGGAAGAGGCCCAGAAAATGGCTGATTCCGATCAGGTCGAGGACGCTGTAATACATGCGTCGTTCTGCGTAAAGTTGCTGGTAGCTGTGGAGCAGGTTTTTGACGTCCGGTATGTGAAGTGTCGGTTTTGCGAGCGTCGCACCTAGGAGGTCGATGTATTGTTTTGCTGTGTAGCCTTCGAATCGTACCCAAACGGTTGACCAAGGATGTTTCCGATCCGTTTCGTAAGTATGTTTCTCAAAAGGCGGAAGTATAAATGCCATGCCCTCATTGATAGAGAATGTTTTTCCCGCGAGTTTTAGTTTGCCCTTACCATGAAGGCAGTAGTGGAGAGACCAGCCGCGTTTGCCTTCTTCCCGGTGGACGCGGTGGCTTGGAGCTGAAGGGTAATAGCCGAACGTTAAAGGATAAAGTTGGCTTACGATTGGGTGTGCTGAACATCGTAGCAGGTCGGCTTCTGAAAGCAGAATAAACTGCTGCCCTTCAAACCCCTCTTCAACTGGTTTATTGTTTGTATTATTCATGTGATCGACCTTGTTGAAGTTGGCAAGATTGTCCATATGGAAATGGCGAAATCCTCCATTCTCGATGGGGGGTGATTTTGTTATTATGCAACTTATTCAGCGCTAAGTCTGGCACGAAAAAAAACAAAAACACAAGGAGAACTCATCATGAAGATTAAAATAATCGCTTTGACACTATTAACCTCAGCAGTGATTTGCGAGGCTGCCCTTATCACAATCACTACGGCCTTCGGCAGTGGAGCCGATGCATGGGTAACTGAGAATTCTGACGTCTCCGGAGGGGACGGTACCGGGGCAGCGCTTAACGCTAGGTATGCTTCTGGTAGTGACCGCAACGAGTATATTTTCCTGCGGTTCGATCTCGCGGAAATTACTGCCGGCTCGGTCACTACTTCATCCCTTAATCTGACTGCTTACCGCACATCGGACAATTACAGGCTCAATATATACGGCCTGAACGATAACGCTTCGGGTCAGAACTGGGATGAGGCGACTGTCCAGTTTGACGGCGCTCCGGGGCTGGTCTTTGACAGTGACTCAAGCACGCGGGGGCTTGTCGGTGCTGATACGACGCTCCTGGGGGGCAATATATTGGAAAATGCAACTGAGGGCGCTGTCTTGAGCTTTTCTGATGCCGATTTGATCAGCTTCCTCAATGCGGATACCGACGGTCTCGTCACATTCCTAATTGAGCGGGAAACAAATGTTTCTGGCCAGGCAAGGTTTGCATCCAAGGAAGCTACAACACTGGGCAGCGGTGGTACACCCGTAGCCGCGGGTACCTATGCTTCCTACCTGCAGCTCGATGCAACGGCTATCCCGGAACCGGCCACCTACGCCTTGCTGGGCGGTCTGTTGGCACTGGGCTACGTGATGGTTCGCCGTCGCGTTTAGTATTTTGCAGATCAAAGCGTTTTAGCGTAAGGGGCCGCGCTGACGAGCGCGGCCTTTTTTTAGGGGGGAGAACCCGAACGGGTCGGGCTCCTCTCATCAACATTGAGTAGAATAACAAGACAGGGTTTTGGAAATTGACAGAGCCGACTGGCATTAAGGGAAGTGATGATGAAAAAAGAGTTGTTTCAGTTGTGTGTCGGATTGGGGCAACGCGCCAGCGCGACATTGTTGGATGCTTCGAACATGAAATATTACCTTTTTTTCAGCGACTATGAGCCCGAATTATACGACTTGAATGAAGATAAAAAGAGTCCAAAAACCTGACTGCTCAGCTTCCGGAAAAGGCGCAGCAACTTGATCGACGGTTGAAGGCACGCATGCGGGCACTCTATCCGGTTCTGCCCAAGCCGACTTGGAAATATGAGTGCATGATTCCACGGGTTGAAGAGGTTCTTAACGTAAAAGAAGAGGAGGAATGATGAAGTATGAGTTAGTTAATCAGGGTGCTAAACAGGACAGATCCGAAAGAGTAAACAGGGGCGTAGTCATGAAAAAGGATCGTATTTATGGGTATCGCCGGTCAAGAGGCCGACCTAGCTTCAACGCCGTTGTTGTCTCGGCATTGCTGGTTCTGATTGGCGGTATCGTAACCCCATCGGTTCATGCGGCTGCCAGTGTCGCGTTGGCGGGTGATTCCACGGTTGCTTCCGGTACGGGCTGGGGCGACGCGCTCCTCGCGCATCTTTCGTCCGGTTCGACGGTGAATAACCAGGCTGTAGGCGGGCGAAGCACTAAGAGCTTCATGGACGAAGGTAAGTGGTCAAGCGCAGTCAATCTGGACCGAGATTATGTCTTCATCCAGTTCGGTCACAATGATCAGAAACTCGATGATACCGCCCGTGGTACCCATCCCTCCGAGTCCACCCCAACGAACTACACGCCACGTAGCCGAGACATGTTCCGCGCTAACCTGCTTCAGATGGTTAATGATGTGCGTGCCGAGGGCGGTATCCCCGTTTTGGTTACCTCCGTCGCGAGACGCAACCATACGGTGGTTGAACCCGGTGTTTATGATTTTAATAACGATAGTCCCGGCGCGCCCGATGCGGATGGAAACGCGTATTCGCTGCTGGATTATGTAGAGGCCACGCTGGCAGTGGCGGCTTCTAACAATGTCGCTGTTATTGATCTCAACCAGTTGAGCTTGGAGCTCTACACGGAGATGCTGAATAATGGCGAGGACATTACCACGCTGGGGCCTGACGGCGACAATACGCATTTCAACTCCACGGGTGCGATGGCTATTGCGGCGCTGGTGGCCGAGGCGATTCCGACGGTGCTTCCCGGTAGTTCGCTGATGGATCCTGTGAATGGCATTACGATCACGCCCGCCTCGCGAACCGAGGGGGAGGTGACGGACTACGGTACTGAGTTCACGCCGAATGCGAGTGAGACCACGGACGTGACGTTCGACTTTTCCGCATTCGGGACCGGTGTGGGCTCCGGTGCGGATCTGACGGCGGTGTCAACGGACATGAACGACTACATCTTCGGCGGTTTCTCTATTAACCCCACAAGTATCAGCATTGACAATACGAACAAGACGATTGTCTTCGCTGGCGGAACCACGGCTGCGGGCAAGGTGCATACGATTATCAACGCCGTGCCTGGCACGGGCTGGCGCATGACCAATCCGCCGTCAGACCGACAGGAAGTGGAAGTTCGGGTCGATTCGGGCACGGGCACGGTATCACTGACTTTCACTGGATCGTCGTTCATTACCACCGCTGATGGCAACGGAGCCGATACCTATACCACTGAACACCTGCCGACTGAGAACAACGGGGCCAATAGTATGATTTGGGCCCGGTGGTCTACCGGAAGTCGGAATGATCATCTTGTCCTGCGTTTCGATTTGGCCGGTTTGACCGGTCAGGTGGTCAATCAGGCCACACTCAAGCTGGCCAAATATCGCGATACCGACGCAGGGCCTGTGGATATTTATGTTGTGAATGATGGTGCTGCTGGTGATGCGCTGGAGGATTGGAGTGAGATGAATCTGACCTACAACAACGCACCCTGGGTGAATCAGGATGGCAGTATCGATGATTCCGACCTGGATATGACCGTCTTGACGAAGATCGAGGATAATGTCGATACGACCGGTGTTAAAGGGGAGCGGTTGGTGTTCAGTGAATCGGCTGCTTTGCTCGATGCGCTTACCAACGATTCGAACGGGCTGGTGACATTCGTTATCACACGCGAAAGCACTGATTCTGGCAGCACCGATCAGTTTGCGAGTCAGGAGGCGACGGCCCTTGACGGCGGACTCCCCTCTGGTTTGGCCGGCGATTTCGCGCCAGTGCTGGAGCTTTCTCTGAGCCCCGTGGAAATCCTTGTCAATCGCCCGGCTACCGAGGTCACCTCTACGTCTGTGGTTTTGAATGCCGTGCTGACGTCTGGAGGTGAGAGTTTTGATGTAACGGCCCATTACTGGGTTGAAAACAGTGAGGTGATAAATACGATCACCCTTTCTGAAGTCTCGGCACCTGCATCAATCGATCTGAGTGTTCCGGTTGACGGTCTTGAGGCAAACCAGACGTACTGGTTCACCTTCGAAGCCACTAGCGCGACCGCCAATGTGTTGGCGACGCCAGCACTCTCTTTTGTCTCCTCCGCGGCACCAGTGTTCACAAGTGATTCATTTAGCGGCCCAGATGCTACCGTGGGTGTGGCGTATGCTGCCTCTATCGCGAGTCAAGCGACGGACGCGGAGATGGATACGTTGACCTTCACGCAGCTCGCGGGGCCGGAATGGGTTACCGTAGACGCCAACGGAGATGTGGGCGGAACGCCGGGGCCGGGGGATGTCGGTGTGAGCGTCGTGACGGTAGGTGTTTCAGATCCCTATGGAGGCACCGACACTGCCACCATGAATATCTTGGTATGGCCCCAGACCGCAAATGAACTCGATAATACGACCACTCTTATCACCGCGCTCTCGGACACCTATATATCTGAGAAAGCCGACAGTCAGGACTCCAACTACGGAAGCGACGATGCCCTCAATGTGCGCCTAAGCAATACTGCCGGCACCAGCAATGATCGCAACGAGCAAATCGTTCTGCGCTTCGATGTTTCAAGTCTTTCGAACCGCTCAATTACCTCAGCAACGCTGGAACTTGTTAAGGCACGCGATGCCGAGTCGGGGCAAGCGATGCATCTCTATGGGGTGTCGAATGGTGAACTAGGCGACGCATTGGCCGACTGGTCTGAAAGCACCTTGACCTACAATAACGCGCCCTGGATCATTCAGGACGTAGCGATTGATGGTACCGATTTTACCAATACGGTGACGGATTCTCTTGTGAGCGTGGCTCCGAGCGGAGAGTCGGGCGATACGAACGTCCTGTCTTCGTTGGGATTGCTCAATTTTATCGAGGCGGATACCAATGGGGTGGTGACGCTCATACTGGCGCGTGCCGACGGTTCTTCTACTCAGGACCGTTATGCAAGCAAGGAGACGACTGCATTGGCAGATGGTGGCGGCAGTGGCCTCGCGGGTGATTTTGCACCGCGGTTGATCGTGAATTATTTGCCAGCCGAACCGGAGATTGAGAATGGTGATCCTTCTGGTATCACGCCCACTTCGGCAGTATTGAACGGACATTTGAAGTCTACAGGTCTTTCGACGACGGCTGCGGTAAGTGTCTTGTGGGGGACGGCGGATGGCGGGGCGGATCCGGGCGCCTGGTCAAATACCGATTCGTTGGGGACTAGCGATGCTTCGGTTCCTCTCCCCGTTTCTTACAGCACGAATATGGAAGGTCTTTTGCCTGACAACGCTTATTACTACACCTTCACTGCAAGCAACGATTACGGCATGACGGTGGCTTCTCCATCCGAAGTCTTCATTACGGGGGACGTCTGGGTTGAAGCGACCGATCCCGATGCCCATGAGGACGGGGATCCTGCCGTGTTCACAATTTCAAGGCCAAATCTGGCTACGAACCGTGCGCTAGTGGTCAACTATTCCCTGAGCGGAACCAGTTCGAATGGCGTGGATTATGCTGCGCTGGACGGCACGGCCACCATTCCTGCCGGAGCGCTTTCTGTGACCGTTACGGTCAACCCCATTCTTGATGGTGTGTACGAGGCCAACGAGACAGTGGTGTTGAGCCTTGAGGCGGGGGGGTATTGTATCGGATCGCAATCATCTGCCTCGGCCGTCATAGCGAACGATGCTCGCGTTGTGGCTTTTTATGGAGCTGATGGGCAAGGTGCGGAAGGTGCAGGGCGCTGGTCCACGGGCGGACGCGGCGGTGATGTCTATGTCGTCACCAATCTCAACGATAGCGGGCCAGGTAGTCTGCGCGAGGCGATCGATGCCAGCGGCCCGAGGACCGTCGTGTTTGAGGTGTCCGGCACCATATATTTGGAGAGTGACCTTTCAATCACGAACGACAATATTACCATTGCCGGGCAGACGGCACCGGGTGATGGTATTTGCCTGGCAGGTCGGCAGCTCATGGTCGAAGCAAATGATGTGCTTATTCGATTCATTCGCGTGCGTCCGGGCGATAATGCCGGAGTTGAAGTGGACGCCATCTGGGTGCGCAGTGGCACGAATATTGTTTTGGATCACTGTTCCGCGAGTTGGTCCGTGGACGAAACATTGTCGGTCAGCGACGATGCGCGGGATGTGACCGTTCAGTGGTGCATGATCACTGAAAGCCTGAACAATTCTGTCCACTCGAAGGGGGAGCATGGCTATGCCAGTCTGATTCGAAGCCACCATGGTGCGGCTATTTCCTTTCATCATAACCTGTTCGCGCATCACAAGGCGCGAAATCCTCGGCCGGGGAACTATCTGTCTCATACGGAAGATCCCGATGGCCAGCTTCTGGATTTCCGTAACAATGTCATTTTCAACTGGGGCGGGACGTACGGGGGCTACAATGTAGACACGGATTCCGTCAGCAAGTACAACTTCATCAACAATTATTATGTGCGTGGTCCCAACTCAAGCGGGAGTGAGGCTTTTTATGAATCCTGTCCATATTCCCAGGCGTATTTTGCCGGCAACTGGATGCAGCACTCCGAGCCTTCTGATCCATGGGATCTGGTGATCGGCACGACCGGCGGCGACTACAAGCAGTCCCAAGCGTTTGAGGTGGCACCGGTGACGACGGATACGGCACCGGAAGCCTACACGAAAGTCCTTGCCTATTCCGGCGCGGCCTTCAAGAGAGATTCCGTCGATTCGCGCGTTGTGACTACCGTGCTGAATGGCACGGGAGGTATCATTGACGACGAGCAGGATGTCGGTGGATGGCCCACGCTCAGCGCGACCACTGCGCCCGTGGATACGGATCGAGACGGCATGCCGGACGACTGGGAACTGGCCCGCGGTCTGGATCCGAACAGCGCGTCTGATCGCAATGACGACCGACTCGGCGACGGGTACACCAACCTGGAGGAATACTTGAATGGAATCGCTTTCGGGAAACTTTGCACGATTACGCTGGCTGCCGGAACTGGCGGTACGCTCTCACCGTCAGACGACTTCACGGTCGGATACGGAAGCAGTACGAATATTGAGATTACGCCGGATACGTATTGGAAAATCTCTGGCATATTGCTCGACGGCGTCGCGCAGCCTGTCACCAATACTTTCTCGCTGTCTGATGTGCTGAAGGACCACACGCTGTCCGTCAGTTTTGCACCGGATATGACCACGAGCAATCCGACTCCGCACTGGTGGTTGGACAAGCATGGATTCACCAATTTCGAAGTAGATGTAACCAGTGATACGGATCAGGACGGCATGGCGGCATGGGAGGAGTACCTTGCGGGAACCGATCCGACAGACCCTGCATCCGTGTTCAGGATTCTGGATTTCAGCACGACGGGTGGCACGAATCGTATTTCCTGGTATGCGACAACAAACAGCAACGTGCATACCCCATTCACTATTGAGTACACAACCACCTTAATCGATCCGTCGTGGACAGTTCTTACAGATGATGTGCCCCGCAGTGCTACTGGGATAAATGTGTGGACGTGGCCTGCTCCTTCTGAAGAAGTGCCGGCATTATTTTATCGTATCACAATAAGTGAATAAACAAGGGCGGTTTGACCGGCACTTCACGCTCGTATATCGCTTAGGGATAGTAGAAGGATAGAAATTTATGAGTATGCAGATTATACGAAGAATAGGCTATATGCTGGTTGTATGCGCGATTGGGTTAAACTTTGTTTCGGCGCAAACCGCCGCTGCAGATAACCGTGCTGATCGGGTGGAAGGGGACGGATCCCGCTTGATTGCGGATTCGATCATGAAGCAATATCCCGATCTTTGGCGCATGGAGAATCGCGACAGAGCCAAGTGGAGTTATGTGTACGGCCTGACGGGAACCGCTTATCTGCGCCTCCATGCGCGCACTCAGGATCCGCGCTACCTCAACTATGCCAAAAGCTATGCGGATCTATTCGTGAAAAGCGATGGAAGCATCAGGCAGTATCAGATGAAGGAGTATAATATCGACCATGTCGCCGTGGGACCATTGCTTCTGGGATTGTATAAAGCCACAGGCGAGAAACGTTACAGCATTGCTTCGAAGACACTGATTCAGCAACTCGCAACACATCCCCGGACCCAAAACGGCGGATACTGGCACAAAAAGAAATACCCCCATCAAATTTGGCTCGACGGGTTGTTTATGTGGATGCCTTTTGCCTCTGAGTTCAGCGAGACATTTAAGCAACCGCACTATGTTGATGACATCGTCAAACAACAGATGCTGGTTAAATCAAAACACCGTGATCCGAAAACGGGATTGTACTATCACGGATGGGACGAGTCACGGAAGCAGAGCTGGAGTGACCCGGAAACCGGGCTATCCAAGCATTTCTGGGGTCGCGCCAACGGTTGGCTCGCCATGGCGCTGATTGAATCACTGGACTATTTCCCCAAAGACCATCCGGATCGCCAGCAAATCATTGGAATGGCGCGGGAGTTGGCGGTCGCCTTGGTTCAGGTGCAGGACTCGGAAACCGGGCTGTGGTATCAGGTGCTTGATCAGGGAACACGTAAGGAAAATTATCTCGAGGGGTCGTGCACAAGCATGTTCGCGTATTTCTTGCTTAAAGGCGCTCGCATGGGATATCTCGACGAGGTCTACCGCGAAAAAGGGATCGAGGCTTACGAGGGACTCTGGAATCACCTGATTAAACAAAAAAACGAGAAGCTAATTCTCACTCAGGTCTGTGCCGTTGCCGGTCTGGGCTTTGGCCGTGACGGAAGTTATGAATACTATATTAACGAAAAACGTCGAGATAATGATCCCAAGGCGATTGGCCCGCTCATTCTTGCTGCGCTGGAATATGAGAGCCTGTTCGATCATGGATCTGCGGCATGGGAGCCCGGTCAGCCGATACCGGAAAAGATTGCCCCGATAGACGCCCCGTTTGAGATGCCACAACTTCAGCGACCGGTATTTAAGAAGGTCGACTACAATATCCTCGATTATGGTGCCCAGAAGTGTGCGTGGAATGCAGCGGAACGCGTGTTGAGTACCGATGCGATCCGTAAGGCGATTGAGACCTGTAATAAAAACGGCGGCGGTCGGGTGGTGATCCCGAAAGGGGACTGGATTACGGGTGCGGTGCATCTGAAGAGTAACGTTAATTTCCATCTGGAAGAGGGAGCGACCCTTCATTTTAGTGACAATCCGGAAGACTATCTTCCAGCGGTTCATGTCCGCTGGGAAGGCGTGGAGTGTTACAACTACTCGCCACTGGTCTATGCACCGAATTGTGAGAATGTCGCCATCACGGGTAAGGGAACCTTGAACGGTCACGGTAAAAAGTGGTGGGCTTTGAAAAAGAAGGAAGATTTCGACCGCATTAAAGCTTCGGCCCAGCCACTGGAATCGCGCCATTTTGGGGTTAAGGGCGGGGTCACCTCCCAGCGCCCTGTGTTGCTGATGCCCTGGAAATCAAAGAACGTGTTGATCGAGGGAGTCACCCTGATCGATCCGCCGTTTTGGACGGTTCAGCCGGTGTATTGCGAAAACGTGATCATTCGCGGCATCACCATCGACAGCCGGAGAGGTCATAACGGTGACGGCATCGACCTCGATTCCTGCAAAAATGTCCTGATTGAATACAACAACCTACAAACCAATGATGATGCCGTTTGCCTGAAATCCGGACTGAATCAGGATGGGATCCAAATCGGGATTCCCTGCGAAAATGTTGTGGTTCGTCATTTTGTCGCCCGCAATGTGTTGACGGGTAGCGGGGGGATTGTGATTGGCAGTGAGATGTCTGGCGGCGTGCGCAACGTTTATGTGCACGACGCGCTGTTCGAAGATTGTGACCGCGGTATCCGCATGAAGAGTACCCGTGGTCGCGGTGGGATCGTTGAAAATATCTTTGTCGAAGATGTGACCATGAAAAATATTCGGCAGGAGGCGTTCGTAATAAACACCAGTTACGCGGGCGCAACCAAGGGGCCGGCACCTCTATTCCGCAATATCCGGCTGAAGAATATCCGCGCAAGCAATGTCGCAAGATGCATTGAGGTAAAAGGGTTGGCGGATATGAAAGTGCAAAACATCGAGCTTTCAGACTGTTCCTTCGCGGGAAGGCAGGGGGCCACCATCAGCCATGCAGAAGGGGTCACGTTCAATAATGTGACGATCCACAGCAAGCAGAAGGCCTTGTCGCTTCGTGACTCGTCCGATTGCCGCTTTACCGACCTCGACTTGGACGGGATGAAACCGGATATCTCCGATTGCGATAATGTCAATGTGCGCTTTGCTAGTAAAACCGAGCAGAATCAAAAAAAGAGCTCTCGGAGTGATGTCTACGACGGAACGATCAGTGGCAAGGAGATCCTGACACCGAAGCCGGGCCCTGAACCGAAGCTGACGGGTGCATCTATTTTCGGAGTCCGCCCCGGTAAACCGATTCGCTATTGCGCCACTGCGATTGGCGATCAGCCGATTACCTTCTCTGCGACCGGGCTGCCAGCGGGCGTATCCATTGATCCGAAAACCGGATGGATCACCGGCCGTGCGCCGCAGAAAAAAGGCGATGTTTCGATTATTGTGAAGGCGGTTAACACCAAGGGTAGCGATGTACGTCAACTAACTCTGCGTGTCGGGGATACGATTTGTCTGGCCCCACCGATGGGCTGGAACAGCTGGTATGTGCATTCGGAAGGCGTGAGCGAAGCCGCGATCCGAGAAATGGCGACGGCGATGAAGGAAAAAGGGTTGCAGAATTGTGGCTGGAACTTTGTGAACATCGACGACTGCTGGATGGGCGAGCGCGACCCGCAAAGCAAGCGGATCCAGCCCAATGCCAAGTTTGACGATATGAAAAAAATGGTCGATTACGTCAATTCGCTGGGGTTGAAGGTGGGGATTTATTCGACCACGTGGATGTCGACTTTTGCTGGTTATATCGGCGGAACAGGGCCGAATGAAGCCGGCGACTACAGTCAATATTACTTACCGGAGAATGAGCGTCAGAACCCTTTCCAGGTGTTCGGTCGTTTTCCCCGCGGTATTGAGAAACGCATTTGCGAAGTGGGGCCGGTGTGGTTCGTGGATCGCGATGCGCAGCAGTTCGCTGATTGGGGGATCGATTATGTGAAGTATGACTGGATGGAGTGGGATCTGCTGACCGATGAGGAAAAAGCGGATGGCGTGAAGCCGGTTCGGCATACGCGTGAAAAAAGAGCGGAGCACGGAATTACGCAGCGATTCTATAACGATTTTCGCGCGCTGGACCGTGATGTTGTCATCAGTCTATCGCCGAACCACCAAGCGTCTGAAGACGCGTTCGTGCGGGACCACAGTAACCTGTGGCGCTTGACCGAGGACATCCATGCGCACTGGCAGCGTATGATTGCCCCGTTTGAGGATGAATTGGTCGAACGGCTTGCGCTGACCCGTCCTGGCGCTTATGGGGATTTGGATATGTTGCAGATTGGGCCGATGGGGAAGCCCAACCGTGCCGAAAAGGTATTCCACCCGTCTCGGTTGAAGCCGGCGGAACAGTATCATCAGGTCACGCTGTGGTGTCTGCTGACCCAGCCGCTGTTGCTGTCGTGCAATATCCCGACGATGGACGCATTCGATCTGAATTTGGTCACTAACCATGAAGTGTTGGCGATCAATCAGGATGCGCTGTGTCAGCAGGGCTACCGGGTGAAAAATCAAAAGGGCGATTTCGAGATCTGGGCCAAAAATCTGGCCGATGGGGGCAAAGCGGTGGGCTTGTTCAATCTCTCCGGGCACGATCAGGTGCTCGAGGTGACGGCGCAAGAGCTGGGCATTCAAGGGACGATTCGTGACCTGTGGCGCCAGAAAGACATTGGCGTGCTTGAGGATACTTTCTCCGCGAACGTCAGTTCACACGGAGTAGTGTTTATCAAAATCTCGGATGCGGATTACAGCTTCGGCAAGCATACGATTGCCCCGATCAAAGCTCCGTTTGAGATGCCGCAGTTGAAACGGCCTGTTTTTCAAAAAAAGAGGTTTCGGATTGATGCCTACGGAGGCGTAGCCGGCGGAAAAATAAAAAATACCGAGGCTATTAAAAAAGCGATCGACGCATGCCATCGAGCGGGCGGAGGCACGGTCGTTGTGCCCCAAGGCAAATGGTTGACTGGGCCGGTGCACCTGAAGAGCAACGTCCAGCTCGAGGTGGTTGAAGGGGCTGAACTCATTTTCGCCGACCAGATTACGGATTACCTACCGGCCGTTGAGTCAGCATGGGAGGGATTGGATTGCTATAACTACTCGTCTCTGATCTATGCGGTAGACTGCGAAAACATTGGCTTGATCGGCAAGGGGCGGCTCACTTGCATTCGCGACGGATGGAAGGCGTGGGACAATCGGCCCAAATCCCATATGGAAACATTAAAGACGCTCTACTACCAAGCGGCGGAAGGCGTTCCGACCAAAGAGCGCCAGGTTGCCAACAGTGAAGCCCGAATGCGTCCGCCTTTCATACAGTTTCTGCATTGTAAGAACGTCCTGATCGAGGGGCTTACGATTCGCAACAGCCCGTTCTGGACGATCCACCCGCTAAAGTGTGAGAACGTGATCGCACGGGACCTTGATATAAAAGCGCACGGGCACAATACCGACGGCATAGATCCTGACCAGACAAAGAATATGCTCATCGAATATTGCACTTTTGATCAGGGGGACGATGCCATCGTCATCAAGGCCGGCCGCAATCACGACGGTTGGCGCGGTCAGCCCAGCGAGAATATCGTCATCCGCCATTGCACGATTCGCCGGGGACATCGTTTTCTGGCGATGGGTAGCGAGATGTCGGGCGGGATCCGCAATATTTATATGCACGACTGCAAGCTGGAAAGCAAAGGGGGCTCGGTGCGCTCGCTGCTCTATCTGAAGACCAACCATCGCCGTGGCGGGTTCATGGAGAATATTTACGTCAAGGATGTGACTTGTGATAAGGTGAGTTCCGGTGTGCTTGAGATCGAGACCAATGTGCTCTACCAATGGCGGACACTGGTTGAGACCGTGGATCGAAAATTGACAACGATCCGCAATATTAGCCTCGAAAATATAACCGTCGGTGAGGCGCAGTACGGAATCCGGATTAAGGCTGAAAAGGAGATGCCCGTACGCAATGTTACATTGACCAATGTGAAAGTTGGCAAGGTTCTGAAGGCGCCGCGCGTGTTATCCCATGTAGAAAACCTGAAAGAGGATCGTGTTGTTTTTGGCAGGAACGGGGAATAGTCAAATGAAGAGTTTTAAAAAAATAGCGATAATGTTGGGTGGAATGGCCAGTGCTCTATTTATCCTCCCAGTATCGGCAAATTCCGCGGAGAGCGCCGCCCAAAGCAGTGCGATCACCATCGGACTGATCGGCGATTCCACGGTGGCCAGTTTTTATGGCTGGGGGCCAGCCTTTGCGGAACGGTGTGATAATCGGGTAAGCGTGTTCAATTATGCACAGAATGGGGCCACGCTGGATTCGCTGTCTGGGAAACTAGATAAGCTGCTGGAAAAGAAACCCGACTATGTACTCATCCAATTCGGCCACAACGATATGAAGCGGTATGACAGTCTGGCCTATGGACATAAACTGACCTCTTACGTCAAACGGATCAGGAAAGCCGGGGGTAAACCGGTAATTTTGAGTTCTGTGACCCGGCGCAATTTTGATGCCAACGGAAAGATCAAACCAAGGTATTGGGAAGATGACCCGACGCGATCATTACCTGTTTTCGGCAAAGCTGCACAGCAGGTGGCTAGAGAATTCAACTTGCCCTTTGTCGACCTATACACGCTCAGCCTAAATCACCACAACCGCATAGGGCCAGTGACCAGCGCTCGTTATAACTATAAGCCCGACGATAGAACACATTTTAGTAAAGCCGGTGCCAAGGCTATTGCGAATCTGGTTGCTACGGAGCTCGGCCGCGTAATACCTGAGCTGGCAGATCACATGGGGTGTTCTGCAACACCTCGAGCCAACGCTTCAAAACAGCCGGTGATCCAGGCCCTCTGGCCGAATGGGGCGCCAATGACTGAGCACCTTCCTGACATGGAGCAGGTAGAAGAGCGTAGCAAAAATCCGGCAAAGCCCAACCGGAAGGTTTATGCCGTAACCAAGCCTACCTATCGGGTCTATCTTCCAGAACAAAAATCACCGGATGGGTGTGCCGCGGTGATCATTTGTCCGGGTGGTGGCTATAGTGGTCTGGCCATTGATAAAGAAGGTCACGATGTCGCAAGGTTTTTGAATCAGTCTGGCATTGCCGGAATCGTGCTTAAGTACAGAATGCCCAATGTTGGATTGACTCAAAAAGGACTGCCGTTGCCACTGGCTGATGCACAAAGGCTGATCAGAATAGTCAGAAGTAAAGCAGAAGCATGGCGAATCGATCCCGACAGGATTGGCATTCTGGGATTCAGCGCCGGCGGCCATCTGGCAGCCTCTGCTGCCACCCATTTCGATACTGGGTTGCCAAAATCCAAAGATGGGGTGGAGCATTTTAGTTGTCGTCCCGATTTTGCCGCCCTGATTTACCCGGTAGTCAGTATGGATTCTAAAGTGACCCATCGGGGTTCGGGGGATAATCTGCTCGGCAAGAGCCCCGATCCGGAAATGGTCAAGCGATATTCAAATGAGCTTCAGGTGACTTCTCAGACGCCCCCAGTATTCATGGTTCACTCAAAGAATGATCAGATTAAGCACCTCAATAGTGAGCTAATGCGTGAAGCTTGTAACCAAGCCGGCATTGTTAATGAACTGGTCAGTTATCGTACCGGTGGACACGGTTTTGGACTGGGAGTGAATGGTGGGGAGGTGACCTCATGGCCTGATCGTTTCGTGCAGTGGTTGGAAACGGTGAACATGGTAAAGCCGAACTCCCGGCCGAGCAGCCGAATTCTCTGTTTCGGGGATTCTATCACGGCGGGAGGAAAGTGGCTGGAAATTGTGGAAGGAAAGAACCGTGTCGAGATGGTCAATTTCGGCCGAGGTGGGCGTAAGGCCGCAGAGGCTAAGCAGCACTTGAGCGATTTTCTGAATCAACATCCGGACGCGAGATTCGACAAGATCATCATGTTTCTTGGTGTCAATGATCTGCCTGCCAGAGATCCGCGCTCCGGCGATGTAAAGGTCGCTGGTTGCGTGAAGAACATGAGTGATGCCATTGATGTGGCTCTGACCCGTTTCCAACCCAAAGAGATTATCCTCGTTGCCCCTTGCGGTGTTAATGCGGATACCATGAATGCTGTTAACCGGAGTAAAGGTTACCACATTACAGCGCCCATGCTTGCAGAGCTGGAGAAGGGTTACAGAGAGTTGGCCGGCAAGAAAGGAACTCAATTTATTAGCCTGCTCAATACGGTTAGCAGGGCTAATTTCAAGGATGGGCTTCATCCTGATGCAGCGGGTGATGCGGAAATCGCCGAGGCCATTTCGAGCTTTCTGTTTGCTGCGGAGATGGCCGCCAAGACAGAACCGGCGCCCAAGGGCTGGCCCGGCGAAGTAAAGACAGTCAGGTATCGGGCGAGCAGCGATGACTCAATACAGCCCATGTTGATGTATCCGGCCAAAAGCGGGGACAAACGCCCACTTCTTGTCGGGCTTCACACATGGTCCGGAACATATCAGCAGGCTGGTGGAGAGGCGGTTTATGCGCGTTGGTGCATCGAAAATGACTGGCACTTTATCCATCCCCATTTTCGGGGACCAAACTGGACACCGAATGCTTGTGGCTCGGATATGGTCGTGCAGGACATCATTGATGCCGTCGAATATATTAAGACAAAGCATGCTGTGGATACGGACCGAATCTACCTTGTGGGCGCTTCGGGGGGTGGACACGCATCCCTTCTCATGGCGGGCAGGGCACCGGATATCTGGGCCGGGGTTTCCGCGTGGGTTCCGATCTCTGACCTTGGCGTCTGGTGGAAGCAGAAGAGTGAGATGGGGAGCAAATACGCCACCCATATTGAAAAAGCGGTTGGCGGCAAACCGGATCAGGATGAAGCGGCTTTGCGTGAATGCGTTAAACGCTCGCCGCTGACGTACTTGCAACATGCCGCTGGCGTTAATCTTGATATCAATGCCGGGGTAACCGATGGACATAAAGGTGGCAGCGTTCCGTTTTCCCACTCGCTCTATGCATTTAATCAAGTGGTTCCGGAAGCAGATCGCATTGCTCCTGATTTTGTCGAAACATTCTACGAAAAACAGGCGTTGCCCGAAGGCGGTACAAAGGCTGATGCGGATCCGCTTTATGGGAAAAAAGAAGCTATCTTCCGTAAGATTTCCGGCAACACCCGGGTGACCATTTTTCAGGGCAAGCATGAGATTATCCATCAAGCGGCGCTCAACTGGCTGGCCAAACAGCGTAAAGGCACTCCTGCCAACTGGAATGTGACACAGGCACATGATTTAAAAACAGACGACAGCGAAAGCGAATCAGGAAAGTAGGCATAATGAAGTATCTGCCAGTAACGACATTGCTGTTGCACACGACACGAATCTGCAGAGAGAACAGCGAAAAGGATTGTAATGAATAGGTTGAATAAAAAAGTCGCCGCAGAACAGGGCGGTATGGAAAATAGAGCACCCGTAAAAGTTTTGCAGTTTGGCGAGGGAAACTTCCTGCGCGCGTTTATCGATTGGATGATCGATGAGATGAACGGGCAGGGGCTTTTCAACGGCAAAGTGTCGGTGGTGCAACCGCTTGAGTATGGGATGATCGACAAGCTTGCTGAGCAGGATAATCTATACACTTTGCTGCTGCGCGGAGTGCAGGACGGCGAGGTCGTGGTCAGGAAAAAAATCATCGATGTGGTTGAGCGTGGCGTGGATGTGTATGCCCAGTTTGAGGCCTACTTAAAAGAGGCGGAAAATCCGGATTTGCGCATCATTGTTTCCAACACGACCGAGGCGGGAATTTCACTGAGTATGAATGACCGGTCCGAAGATGCTCCTCCGATTTCTTTCCCCGGCAAATTGCTGCGCCTGATGAAGCACCGCTATGACGTTTTTGACGGAGATCGATCCAAAGGATTCCTCTTGTTTCCGTGCGAACTGATTGACCGTAACGGCGATACACTCAAAGCCGTTTTAACGGAGCTGGCCAACGCGTGGTATCCCGAAGATCCAGCATTCCTGAGCTGGCTGGCGGAGCGTAAGAAAAACTGGATCGATTTTAATGCCGGACAGGTTGCTGAGGGGAAAAGCTTGGATGAAGTCTGCGATGCGTTTGCCGCAGAGATTCTGGCGATTGCTTCGGGCACTCCGGCTTGTAATGAAAAAAATGACTATCGTGAAATCGCCATATTCAAGGACGGCGTAACGCTCTAAAGGAGGTGACAATGAAAAGAAATGATATTGTATTGGCTTGTTGTATGCTGTTGGCTTTGTTGTTGACCGCGACGGTTGTTTCCGGATCCCCAGAGGGGCAGGCGTACTGTCGCTTTGTTCCCGAGCGGTTGGATGATTTTACCTGGGAAAATGATCGGATCGCCTTTCGCATGTACGGCCCGGAAATGTGGACGATTCCTGCGAAGCGCTGCGGCAGCGGGGTTGATGTATGGGTCAAAAAGGTGCGCTACCCCATCATCAACAAGTGGTATAAGCGCAAAAGTTATCATCGGGACGAAGGCGAAGGGGCGGATATCTATAAAGTGGGAAAGACGCTTGGCTGCGGGGGACTCGGGTTCTGGGCGGACGGCAAACTCCAGTTGAATCGTCATTTCGAGAGCTATAAGGTGATCCAAGGCGAAGGGGGTCGGGTCGAATTCGAGCTAACCTACGCTCCGTTGGAAGTCGACGGAAAAACCGTCACGGAGACCAAGCGCATCAGCATGGAAATCGGCAGTAACCTGTTCGCCGTGCGCAATTCTTTCAAAATTTCCGGTGGCGGGTCGCTAACGGCCGCAGTCGGTATTGTGTTGCGCGAGGGTGACGACGAGCTCCGGAACGGCGCAAGATGGATCGGTTACGCCGAGCCGGTTATGCCGAAGAATGGTCAGACCTATTGCGGCGTCATTCTTGGAAAACCCGCATCATTCAAAAAAGCAGATGGTCACGCATTGATGCTTGTTCAGGTTGAGGATGGCGAAACGCTGACATATCACGCGGGCGCTGCGTGGAGCAAAGGGATCGACTTCAAAAGCGCAGCTGAATGGATGGCCTATATGGAGACGCAGGCGTCATTCTTGGAATCGCAATAATAAGCAACACCGGGTAAGGAACAATTATGGATGTACGATATACAGTTGGAAAAAATGAATACAAACGGATGACGACCGATGAATTGCGCGAGGCGTTTCTGGTCGACCTGTTTGAAGCGGGGAAACTGACCCTGCTCTACTGTGAAGTGGAGCGTGCGATTACCGGTGCGGCGGTGCCCACCGGGTGTGCGCTGAAGCTTGAAGCGGGCAAGGAGTTGGCGGCAGACTTTTTCTGTCAGCGCCGCGAAGTCGGGGTGCTCAACATCGGCGGAACCGGAACGGTGACGGTTGACGGAGCGGAGTACGCGATGGAAAACCTCGACGGGCTCTATATCGGGCGCGGCAGCAAGGACATCTCGTTCACCAGCACGGACGCAGCGAATCCGGCGCGCTTCTATCTTATCTCTTATCCCGCACACACCGAATACCCGACGACGCTGGCGAAGAAGGCGGATGCGAATGCGCTGGAGCTGGGTACGGTGGAAGATTCCAATAAGCGCACGATTTATCAGTACATCCACGAAAACGGGATCAAGAGCTGTCAGCTGGTGATGGGCTTTACTGCGCTTGAGCAGGGCAGTGTCTGGAACACCATGCCGTGCCACACACATGAGCGTCGTACCGAGGTATACATGTATTTCAACCTCGATGAAAATTCACGTGTCTTCCATATGATGGGGCCGGGCGATGAGACACGTCACCTTGTGGTTGGTAACGAGCAGGCGGTTATTTCGCCGATGTGGTCCATACACTCTGGTTGTGGCACCCAAGCCTACACCTTTTGTTGGGGCATGGGCGGCGAAAACCAGCGCTTTGATGACATGGATCATATTCAGGTTGGGGATTTGAAATAGACATTAGGAAAAGCATGATGATTAACGAACTGTTTGATTTGAAAGACAAGGTCGTGCTGGTGACCGGCGGAACGCACGGTATTGGTATGGCCGTAGGAACCGTGCTCGGCATGGCCGGTGCGAAAATTTGTGTCAATGGCCGCAGTCAGGAAAAACTCGCGGAGGCGAAGCAGCAATATGCCGCTAACGGGATCGATGCGACCACCGTCGTTTTCAATGTGACCGACGAGGCGCAGGTGGATGCTGGGATTTCTGAAATCGAAGCAGAGGTCGGTTCGGTCGATATTCTCGTGAACAACGCGGGCATCATCAAACGCACCCCGATTCTCGATATGCCGGTGGATGACTTTAAGCAGGTGATTGACGTCGACTTGGTCGCTCCGTTCATTGTCGGCAAGCGCGTGGCCCCGGGTATGATCAAAAAGGGCGGAGGTAAAATTATCAACATGTGCTCAATGATGAGCGTCTACGGGCGCAACTCGGTCTCGGCGTATGCATCCGCCAAGGGAGGACTCAAGCTGCTGACCGCCAACATGTGTTGTGAATGGGCGAAGCATAATATTCAGGTCAACGGCATTGGACCGGGTTACATCGCAACGGCGCAGACGGCACCGATCCGCGAGGGAGGTCATCCGTTCAACGATCTGGTGATGATGCGCACGCCGGCCGGTCGCTGGGGAGAACCGGAAGATATCGGCAACGCAGCTCTGTTCCTTGCCTCGAAGGCCAGCCAGTTTGTGAATGGGCACATTCTCTACGTTGACGGTGGGATTCTGGCTAACTTCGGTTATGTTAAAGGTGAAAACGAGGTCGCCGGATAGGGCGGTCTTCGTGTTCAACGTTTGCCGCGCTGATTTTTGCGACCAGTGTCAAAGTGCTTGCTCCGTTTAGGCATGTGGCATAATTGTCCATGTTAGAATGGCCGGATGTTCTATTCACCGTATGTCGCCTTGTGTGTAGTATGTCTTTTTGTGACGCATAATGAACTGAGTGACACGAATATGAATGATACATTATATACATTGGGATGTGGCGACCGTTTCGGGCATCAGGCGAAGGCGCAACT
>Ga0075467_10001305_pt1 | contig 20572 bp, 18 predicted proteins | sample DEB08_DNA_9_FD_75067 | JGI IMG/M metagenome (GOLD analysis project Ga0075467, IMG submission 75067) | Aqueous microbial communities from the Delaware River and Bay under freshwater to marine salinity gradient to study organic matter... | ecosystem: Environmental > Aquatic > Marine > Coastal ... | reverse complement strand
TCGATCGCAATGGTAGTTTTGTTGACGATGATCACGTGCCGTTTTTGAATGCTGGGCTCAAAGTAGTAAACCTTATTCACTGGCCCTTCCCTGCATCGTGGCACACCAGTGATGATACTATCGAGCACTGCAGTGCCGACAGTTTGCAGCAAGTAGGCAGGGTTGTCGCAGAATTAATTTACACTAGTCCAACAGACTAAATTTTAGGGGCTAAATTTTACTCACGAAAATCTCGGGACTTATTATGAACCATTTTAATCTGCGGAAAATTGCATTTTTTTCATGTTTAACTCTTGGCACCCTGAGCTGGCAAGCCAGTGCTGCACCAGCCAGCGATGAGCTTGCTCGTTCAATTGAACAAGATTACAGCGATCGCCTCGGTGCGCTGTTCACCCATTTTCATCGCAACCCGGAACTCAGTCTGACTGAATTTAAAACCGCCAAACGATTGGCCGAGGAACTGCGCAGCAGCGGTTTTCAGGTGACCGAAGGTGTCGGCGGTACTGGCGTGGTGGCAATTTTAGAAAATGGTGACGGTCCTCTGGTGATGATGCGTGGCGATATGGATGGGCTGCCAGTAAAAGAGAAATCCGGGCTCGACTACGCCTCGACAGCGACCCAGATTGATCCCATCACCGGCACTGAGGTGGCCGTGATGCACGCCTGTGGTCACGATGTGCATATCACCAGCCTGATTGGCACTGCACGACAAATGTCTGAGCGCAAAGATCAATGGTCGGGCACGCTGATGTTGATCGGCCAACCCGCCGAGGAGCGCATTCGCGGCGCCAAAGCGATGATGGATGACAATCTCTGGCAGCGCTTTGGTCAGCCCGATTACGCGCTGGCCTTCCATGTTGGTGCTGGCCTCCCCGCAGGCATCATCAATGTTCAGGAGGGCTCACCCTATGCTGGTTCCGACAGTGTCGACATTATTGTTCACGGTGTCGGAGCACACGGAGCATCACCCCATGCGGGCAAGGATCCAATACTGTTGGGTAGCCAGATTGTAGTCGCACTGCAAACGCTGGTATCGCGAGAACTCGCACCGCGCGAGCCCGGTGTAGTCACCGTTGGATCATTTCATGGCGGCACCAAACACAATATTATTTCCGATCGAGCGGTGCTGCAGTTAACGGTGCGCAACACCAATTTGGAAACCCGCGAAACCCTGCTCAAAGGCATTAAACGCATCGCAGAAAACCTCGGTCGCGCGGCGGGTCTACCGGAAGACAAATTGCCAGAGGTGATTTACTCGCCCTCATCAACACCGCCCACACTTAATAATGCGCCGTTAGCAAGGCGCCTAAAGTCAGTTTGGCAAGCAGGCCTCGGCGACGATCAGGTGCTCTCCATCGCTTCCAAAGGCATGGGCGCGGAGGACTTCCCCTACTTTACCACTGAGCCGGCAATCCCCAGCGTCTACTTTTCCGTCGGTGGTACCAGTGCAGCAGATTACAAGGCAGCGCTAGAGGGCGGTCCGGCGATTCCCTCCCATCACAGCCCGCTGTTCAAAATAGATCCGCAACCGTCTGTGACACGGGGTGTCCACGCAACAGTATTAGCGCTAATGGATTTAATGCCGCCCACTAAATAGCATTGAGCAGACCGCTCCGGAGACAATTTAAGTTAAACAACTGCCCTCAGGGATGAGAGGCAGTGATCGATATTCGACTGCTTGCTGGCATGCCCCATCAGACCAATACGCCAGACCTTACCCGCCAGTGCACCCAATCCGGCGCCAATCTCAAGATTGTACTCGTTGAGCAACTGAGTGCGCACGGCAGCGTCATCGACGCCCTCAGGAATAAACACAGTGTTGAGTTGCGGCAGACGATCTTGCTCTGCGACGAGAAATGAAATACCCAACTGCTCAAGACCCTTACGCAATGTACGGTGGTTTTTGTCGTGTCGAGCCCAGGCATTTTCGAGCCCTTCTTCCTGAACCATTACCAGCGACTCGTGCAGTCCATAGAGACAGTTGACCGGAGCAGTGTGATGATAGGCGCGCTTGCCCTCACCTCCCCAATAGCCCATCACCAGATTGAGATCAAGGAACCAGCTCTGCACCTTAGTTTGACGATTGCCAATCTTTTCAGCGGCGCGAGGACTAAAACTGACCGGCGACAATCCTGGCGATGCCGAGAGACATTTTTGTGACCCTGAGTAGATCGCATCAATCTGCCACTCATCCACTTTTAATGGCGTTCCAGCCAGTGAGGTCACTGCGTCGACAATCGCCAGACAGTCGTGTTGATGCGCCAGTTCAACCAGTGTTTTGGCATCGGATTGCGCGCCGGTAGAGGTTTCAGCGTGAACAAAAGCGACTAGCACGGCATCTGGATGTTGCAGCAGAGCCTCTTCAAGTTTTTGCGCGTCCACCGCGCAACCCCAGTCATCCTGAACCATCACCGCAACGCCGCCACAGCGTTCGACATTCTCTTTCATGCGTCCGCCAAAGACACCGTTCTGACAGACAATAACCTTATCACCTGGCTCCACCAGATTGGCAAAGCAGCATTCCATGCCCGCCGAACCCGGTGCCGACACGGCAAAGGTCAGCTCATTACGAGTTTGAAAAACATACTGCAAAAGGCTTTTGACTTCATCCATCATAGTGATAAACGTCGGATCGAGGTGGCCGACCGTGGGCCTCGCCATGGCTGCCAACACGCGCTCGCTAACGTCGGAGGGACCTGGCCCCATCAGCATGCGACGGGGCGGATGAAATGAACCAATACTCATTGAATTTTCCTCTTTTAAGACACGTTAAAAACGGTTCTCCACTGCAACTGACGATCACTTGCTATCGGTTACAATTCCTGTGGTCTTTAAATGCGTGATCTGGGCACTGTCTAAACCCAGCCCTTGCAGTATCTCGTCGGTGTGACTGCCAATTTCAGGGCCAGGCCACTGAGTCTCCCCAGGAGTATTAGCTAGCTTCGGCAGCATCGCAGGAATTTTCAGCGGCTCACCGTTTATCTCGACCTGCTCAAATAATCCGCGCGCCTTAAAATGGCTGTCCTCCATCATATCGACAACACTGTAGACCGGCCCACAGGGAACACGGTGGTCCTCGAGAATCTGCATGGCATCGGCCAAGGTCTGACTGGCGCACCAAGCCTTGAGTACCTGATCAATTTCCGCTTCGTGAACAACGCGCTTGGCATTGCTGGCATATTTCTCATCTGTGCCCATCTCAGGACGTCCGACGGCGGCCATTAAACGCGCATAAATTGAATCGCCGTTGCCGCCGATGACCAAAAATTTTCCATCGGCGCACTGGTATGTATTAGTCGGCACAATGCCTGTTACGGTAGTGCCAGCTGGTTCGCGAACAACGGCTGCACCGTCATACTCAGGCACTACCGCCTCAAGCAAATTAAACATCGACTCATACAGTGCCACGTCGACAACCTGACCGCCATCACCACGATCTCTGGCGCGCAGTGCCATCAAAATACCTAACACCGCATGCAACCCGGAAATGGTATCACCGAGGCTAAGATTAGGCCTCACAGGAGCTTCCCCGGGATAGCCATTGACGTAGCGAAAACCGCTTATCGCTTCACAGGCCGAGGCAAATCCGGGTTTTTCTGCGTAGGGTCCAGTTTGCCCATAGCCTGAAATACGAGCATAAATAAGGTCTGGGTTGTCGGCACGCAGCGACTCGGGATCAAGTCCCCAAGCTTCCAACACACCAGGGCGAAAATTTTCCACCACGATGTCGGCGGTTTTTAACAGCTGTTTAACCAGATCGCGCCCCTCGGCAGTTTTAAGATCGAGAGAGATACACTTTTTGTTGCGCGCCAAACTGCGCCACCACAGTGATGTGCCGCCCTTAACCTCGCGCCAGTTGCGAATAGGATCGCCACCCGGAGGCTCGATTTTTATCACCTCGGCACCGAAATAGCCCAGCATACAACCGGCGAATGGCCCGGCCAAAAGCTGGCCCAGCTCAATAACTCTCAACCCCTCTAATGCTTTACTCATTTTTTATCCATGCTCATCATTTACCTTGAGAAAGTATACCCACGCTATGAATTCTTCGTCACCCATGTATAAACTGTCGCTATTTGCGGGAGCATAGCAGAACAACAATGCCTCGGATAACAACCTAACTCATAGTGGGTATAATCAGTAGTCAGTAAAAAGATCGTTAAAAGCGAACCAAATACACTTTTGTTACTGCGAGTTATGGAACCCGCTGCAAAATGTCTACTCTAATTTCCAACGTTAATGGGGGAAGCTTGAAATGAAAGACAACAGCAGTGCAACCAGAACAAGTCAACTGAATTTGGCTTTAATGGCGCTTATCGTTTTGAGTTTTACTGGTCTGGCTGCAGCACAATCTGATCTTCCCGACCTCAAGCAGAGTGACCCAGTCACAGATTACTTAAATGCCATCGATACCGCAGAGGCTGAGTTGAGCGCCTATTCTATGGAGCTATCAGACCTCTATCTTGGCTTGGGTAAATCGCACTTTTCAAAACAGGAATACGAGCGAGCTCGGCGAGCATTTCAGCGCGGTATGCAAATTGAACGTGTCAATTTTGGTCTTAACAGCCTGTCTCAAACTCCTTACTTGATGTCGATTGCCGAGACAGAAAGTTTTCTCGGCAATTGGGACGAATCACAAAAAGCGCTGGAGAATGTCTATTTTATTAACACCCAAGCCTACGGCGAGAAAGACCCGCGCATGCTCCCGGTTCTCGATGAGCTGCTCGATTGGTACCTTGATACTTACAGTGAACGGCCGAGAAATTCCGGCTACCAAAACCTGGTCATTTCCGAGCGCCTGGGAACGCGCATGTACAGTATCCTCGAGGAACATGACGATCTGAGTAATCCAGACAGCCCTCAAATCTATCGCAAACTCAGCCACCTGCATTACTTTATTGCCAACCATATCAAAGAGCACGGCGAGCCCTCTGAGGCCGGCATCTCGTTTAATAATGCATCGACTGTTATGAGCCAGGATACCTCCTCACACAAACACTATCAGCGCGGCAAGCTGGCGCTGCAAAAAGTGGTCGAATCATTGGAACTGCAAGCTGATACCACACCTGCGGATCAGGCTAATGCCATCGCCGAACTGGGCGACTGGTATCTAGTGTTTGGGCAGCGAATGTCTGCCAACAAAGCCTACAAGCTTGCCTATGAGGCGCTGGAGACCAGCGATCAATCAGAGCAACTGCGCGAATCGCTTTTTGGTCAAGCTAAAGTGATTGAATTCACCGCACTGGGCATTAAAAAACAAGAGACGGCTGATGTTGATTTCGAAATATCCATGGCCATTTCTGAAAGTGGTACTCCAAACGATATCGAGATATTAAATCCACCCGAAGAGCTGGATAAAAAGGTTCGTCGCACCATCTTTAAAGATATTCGCGCCAAGCGCTTTAGACCCAAACTGGTGGGAGGCGAGGCTACCACCAGCACTATCACCTTCTCCTATGCCAGTAAAAAGTCACAGGGATAAAAAAGACTCACTATGAATATATACGCCAATAAAAAGCAGCAGGCTCGACGATCCGATAATATTGCTGGCCTGATCCCAAACTGGGCTATGGCCGCCCTGTTAATTCTTGCTCTGAGCGCCTGTCAAATGCCTTCGCCAACCAGCTCAAGCTCATCCTCATCTAGTGGTGGCTCGTCTGGTGGTGGCTCATCTGGTGGTGGCTCGTCTGGTGGTGGCTCGTCTGGTGGTGGCTCGTCTGGTGGTGGCTCGTCTGGTGGTGGCTCATCTGGTGGTGGCTCATCTGGTGGTGGCTCGTCTGGTGGTGGCACTGCTGGTGGTGGTTCGGCTGGTGGTGGTTCGGCTGGTGGTGGTTCGGCTGGTGGCGACTCTGCTGATGGTGGTTCGGCTGGTGGTGATTCGGCTGATGGCGACTCTGCTGGTGGCGAATCCATTGAAGGTCTCGATGAGGCGTTAGACGCATCACTGGACAATTTTGACGATAGTGTATTGGCTGGCGGCAGCAGTGGCACAGGCGATATTGATATTCTCAGTCCGACAGGCAGTAGTGGTGGTGTCGACAGCGATGAACCGTTATTTGAAGAAGGCGGCGAAGGCGCATCGGACAGCAGCGCAGCCATAGAACAGCGCGCCGCAGAAGGTGCACCACCTGGAGCAGATGGTGCGGATGGGGCAGCGGGCGCCGCTGGTGCAAATCAAGCTAGCGCTAGCCAAACGCCTGAAGATGGCGAAATTATTCCGCTTCCCGATGATATTGACGATGGTCAGGGAGACGATATTGTATTGCGACAGATCCGCGATGCCGCGACCAAAGAGCGAGACCCGGTGCTGAGAGAAAAGCTCTGGGATGAGTATCGCCGAATTAAAAACCAAGGTTGAGACGGAGCTATATACCATGCGTGTAAGGTTTATTTTTCAACGGCCAAGCAAAATAGTCGCTCTCGCCCTCTGCCTGATTACCGGGCAGGCCACGGCGGCGGTCGACAAAGTCACCTCTTCGACCATGATGACTCTCAATACACCCTCGCGTGCCTATCCGGTTGAAACTCTGCTAGACGTCGGAATTCCGACTCTCAATGATGGTCTCTACCTCACCGATGAAGACGATACTGTATTTCCTGAAGTGCGCTACGCCGAGGCGATCTATTTTTCTAACCAGCTCGGCAAAGTGCTCGAGAAAAGCGGTGCCTGGGGTGCGATTCGCGTCACCCCAAATAATGATGTCATTATGGATCTCTATATCACCGGCACTATCAATCAGTCCGATGGCGAAACCATGGACCTCGACATTATTGTCACCGACAGCAGCGGCAAACAGTGGTTCAAGAAGCGTTACCAACAGACAACTGGCAAATACGCCTATGACCGCCGTTTAAAAAGTCTCGGCGACCCCTTTCAAAATCTGTTTATCCGCATCGCCAACGATCTGCTCAGTTACCGTGAAAAAATCACTGACGCGCGCGCCGAGGAGCTGCGAACGATCTCCGAGCTGCGTTTTGCTCGGCATTTTTCTCCCGAGGCATTCGATAAGTATATCGATGAGGACCGCAAAGGTATCTTAACGGTTGCCCGACTGCCGGCTGAAAATGACAGTATCCTTATGCGAGTGCGTAAAATACGCGAGCGTGACTACCTCTATGTTGACACGATGCAGGATTATTACGACGGCTTTTCTCAACAAATGCATCTGGCCTATCAGGATTTTCGTCGTGCCTCCTACGACTCTGTGGTGCGAGCACGTCAGTTAAATCAGAAAGGCAACAAGCAGATTATCACCGGTATTGGCGCGATTTTAGCGGGTATTTATGGACGCTCGCAGGCGCGCACCAGCATTGCCGATGACGCCGGGACAGCCACCGCCGCCGTCGGTGGTTTTGTGCTCAAGGCCGGTCTCGATAGTAAAAACAAAGCGGCAGAGTTCAATGAGTCGGTCGCCGAGATGGGGTCATCACTGGAAGCCGAGATCGCCCCCCAAGTCATTGAGTTGGAAGATCGTACTGTCACCCTAACTGGTACGGTTCAATCGCAATACCAACAATGGCAGGAGCTGTTGGGCAAAATCTATCAACAAGAACGTGCGACCCCCTGATTTATGGATAAGCAAACGTCAGTACAACCAGACCCCGTCAATAACGCGGCTGCCACAGTAGAGTCAACCGGGGCTGCCGGCGCTCGTCAGAATGGCATGCAGAAAATCGCTATCGCGGTGCTGCTTCTATTGACCTCTGGCGTCGTATTTGTGCTCCCAAACCTGGTCTCCGACCCCTGGATCAGTGGTCCAAACTCAGCTCAAGAGCGAACGCCGATTCCCTCAGCAACGCTGGTCAGCCCATCTACCGCGGCACAAAAAACCAAATATCGCCAGGACGCTCAGACCCTGCTGGCAGAGATTATCCAACGCCGCGATAGCCTCAGTGAACAGGGCGTAGAACAATGGGGGCAGTTTGAATTTACTCAGGCACAAAAGGCTGTTGAGTCAGGTGATAAACAGTACAACATCGGCGAATACGCAAAGTCTGTCGCCAGCTACCAGAGCGCACTGGATGGCCTGCGCGAGATGGAGACAACGGTTAAGTCGCTACTTGAGCAAGCTATTAGCGAGACCACTGAAGCTATCGAAAATTTGGTTTTAAGCACTGCCACCAGCTCCAGTCAGCTGGCCTCGGCAATTGCGCCAGAAGACCCCACAGTGGTCAGACTGGCACAGCGAACCGCTAACTTGCCGGCAGTGATAAACGCTATGCAACGCGGTGATCAATTGATTGCGCAGAATCGATTAAGTGATGCCGAACAGGCCTTTATTGATGCTCTAGCTGCGGATTCTGAACATAAAAAGGCTGCCGCAGCGCTCGCGTCGAGTAGACAAAAAATTACTGAACGGCGCTTTCGCGGCCATATGAGCGATGGTTTTAATGCGCTGGATAAAGACAACTTCACGCTCGCGACCAATGCGTTCAACAGGGCCGCTGCGGTGTACAACGCGCACCCTGCCGTGCAGCAGGCTCTGGCACAAGTAGAGACACGTCGCTCGCAGCTGTGGGTCAACAATCGTATCGCTGAGGCGGTCAAGCTTGAAAGCGAGGAAAAATGGCAACAGGCCGAGGAAGCCTATAGACAACTGCTGGCAACCGATCCGACACTAACCGATGCGAAGGTTAAACAGATCCCGGTCAGAGTGCGCGCCGATCTCGACAAACGGATTAAAAAAGTACTCAGCGATCCTCTATCGCTATCGGCAATCAGCCAGTATCGCCGCGCACAAAAAGTCCTTCAGGATGCCAGCGGAATCAGTAATCCGGGGCCGCTGTTAACGCAGCAAATAGCTGATCTGCGGAAGACACTAAAAGCGTCTCAAACTCAAGTTCAAGTGATGCTCACGTCTGACAGCAATACTGATGTAACGTTGTTCAAGGTTGCCAAATTGGGGGCTTTTGACAAGACTGCGGTATCGCTAAAGCCCGGACGCTATATTGTCGCCGGCACACGCATCGGCTTTCGTGATGTCAGAATTGAATTTACGGTGACCGAAAGTGGCCTTGAAACGCCGATTGCCATCAGTTGCAGCGAAGCTATTTAAATGGCTATCGATTTTTAATTAACGGTTGGTGCCATTCGCTCGCTAGACTGAGTGACCGACATTAAGTGTTATAGATTTCACTCTCTACTGAAGCCTTTATCCAGCAGTGGGATCTGCTTTATCAATCGTCTTTCAGCAGCAATGTAACCATTGTCGAGAATAAGAGTCCAAGTACTTATAAACTCAACTAGCAAATATTGCGTCGCGAGGGATATAGAGAAAAATCGACCACTATAGTGTCGACGCCAACAGTTTTAAAAAAGAGCCGGCGAAAACAAAAATAGAAGACTTATGCTTAATACGAAAGATCCAACACCACTTGCCACCACAGACTTTACGCCGCTGGAACCAAAACCAATGGCGCGTCGTCAGGGGCCGTCGGCGGCATTGCTATTTACCACCCTCTTCACGGTTAGCGCGATCGCCGTAATGGTTTTTTTGTTTGCCGCTCGGGCAATCATTCTGCGTCCTGACCCCGCCACTGCGGAGGTCGATCTGGGGGGGCTGGCATTTCATATTGGTGACAACTACCTGTTACTCAAAGGTGACCATCTGCTCACTGCGCAAGCACCTGGCTACTATCCGATGAGCAAGACCATCGAGGTCAGCGGCGAGGCCACTCAAGAGATTGACGTCGTCCTGCAACCACTGCCAGGTAACCTGCTGGTAAGTTCGAATCTCACTGATATAAAAATATTAATTGACGACCAAGATGCCGGCACAGTCCCTGGCACAATCGAGGAAATTAGTCGCGGCGCGCACAAGCTGGAATTTACTAAATACCGTTATTTCACCTTGCAGCAGGACGTTGAGATCGAAGGCCTGGGTAAAACACAGGCCATTGATATCGCTCTGCAGCCAGCCTGGGGACAGGTAGATTTTGTCACGCTTCCCGCTGCCGCTGACCTGTTTATCGATGATCGTTTAATTGGTCAAACACCGCTGACCGCAGAGGTACTGGAAACCGGCAGCCAGTTAACCATAAAGGCTCCCGGTTATAAAACTCTGCGCCAGCAAGTATCGGTAAAAGCCGGCAGCAAAGCCGAGCATCCACTGATCGAAATGATCGTCGCCGACGGCACAGTGACGGTCAATAGTTCGCCTCAGGGTGCCAGCATCACGGTCGACAAACAATTTAAAGGTACCACGCCACTCGATGTGCAGATGACACCATTTTCTCAACACAATGTTGAGCTATTTCTCGAGGGTTATCTCAAAGCCAGCCAAGCAATCAGTGTCAAACCAGAGCAACAGGCGCAGCTGAGTGTGGATTTAACGCCAAATATCGGCACAGTGCGACTCAATGTCACACCTGACGATGCCATGATTTTGGTCGATGGTAATCGCTTTGGCAACGGCAGCCAAACTCTGTCACTCAATGCCAAGCCGCACACCATCAGCGTCGAGAAGAGCGGCTTTGAGACCAAATCGATGACGGTGACACCGAGACCCGGTCATCAACAGGCACTGAATATCGATCTGCTAACCCTGCAACAGGCCTACTGGGCATCGCGACCGGCGCTGATCCAAAGTTCTGTTGGTAGCAAGTTGAAACTGTTCCAGCCCAATGAACAGTTTATGCTCGGCGCGCCACGGCGCCAGCCCGGCAGACGAGCGAATGAAGCAGAGCGATCGGTGCGTCTTGAGCGGCCTTTTTATCTGGCCACCCATGAGACCACCAACGCAGCGTTCAGACGCTGGAAAGATCAGCACAGCTCAACTGCTATTAAAGGACACACTCTGGATATGAGTGATCAGCCTGTCGCCAGAGTCAGCTGGGAAGACGCCGCATTATTCTGTAACTGGTTGAGTCGCAAAGAAGGCCTGCCGGCTTTTTATATTATCGAAGATGCTCGTGTCACTGGCTTTAACTGGGACGCCCACGGTTATCGACTACCCACCGAAGCCGAGTGGGCCTGGGCAGCAAAAATTGACCAGCAATCAAACAACCTGGTCTTTCCCTGGGGCACTGAGCTCTACCCGCCGCTGGCAATAACCGGCAACTATGCGGACCAGAGCGCCAGTGGTTTTCTCTCCTTTACCCTGCCCAATTACAATGACCAGTACGCTGTCTCTGCGGTGGTTGGAAGTTTCCAGGCCAACACCAAGGGACTTCACGATATGAGTGGTAATGTCGCCGAGTGGGTCAACGATTATTTTGATATCCGCCCCAATCGCAATGAGCCAGAGCTGGATCCTCGCGGTCCCCAGCAAGGCAATAAACATGTGATTCGCGGTGCCAGTTGGGCGCTAGCTTCACGCACTGAATTGCGCCTGAGCTACCGTGATTCTGGCACTGATGGACGGATTGATTTAGGCTTTAGAATTGCGCGCTATGTCGACAAACCCGGCGGCACGCTCTAGATCGGCTATAGTCAGGGCGCTAATGGCTATACCGGACGCTAATGGCTATTACAGACGCTAACGATTCGGTCGACTTCGGTCCAGTGCGTATTAATAAGCAAGATTTAATGAGGGTTACTGATGTATAGAGCTACCAAACTGTTGTCGGTTGCGCCGCTGCTAATCGCGCTGTTAGCCACTCCATTACTGTGGTCAGACGAGGGGGACGAGGCAAACGCGATGAGTGGGCCCCAAGTACTCGAAGGTCCTGCTGCTGAATCACCTGATGACAAACAGCAAACAACGCCCGACGAAGACCAACCGGCTGGTGACTTTAAGCCCAGTGAGGAGATCTCTGAGGATTTTCCGGTACTGCTTCCGTCCGACATTTAGACTCAACTAATAATTAACCAGCCCTTAGGAGGCTGCAATGAAAAGTCATACCAATGAGATGTTTTTCCAGCTAATCGCCCTGCTCTTAGCGGTGATCGTGGTCCATGCCATTTTTGTCACCGTGGTGCGCCCGAATGCCGAAAGCACTATTCGCCATCATGCAGAGATGGCCGCGGCTGGGGAAGACTATGAAGTACCGCGGTCATTTTTTATCGTCATTAAAGACTTTGAACAGGAGGCCTGCTTTATCCTTATGTTCTGGGCGCTGTCGATTATGGGTTACAAAACCCGCAGTGCCATTCGTGAACAGGCAATGTTCTCAGCGTCACTGATCAGCATCGGTGATGGATCGCGGGTGCTGCCGGAGGATGCCAGCCAACTCGCGCGTCCGCTGCAATCACTCGGCGAGTCGCAGCGCTCACTGTTGCTGCCGCGTGCGCTGCAGACTGCACTCACACGCTTTCAGGTAACCGATAGCGTGCAATCGGCCACTGATGCAGTGAATGTTGTCTGCAACAATGAAAATGATCGCTTGGATTCAGAACTGTCGATGGTCCGCTATATTACTTGGGCGATCCCCTCGATTGGCTTTATTGGCACAGTGCGAGGAATAGGCGCCGCACTCGGCCAGGCCCACGAAGCGATGCAGGGCAATATTGCCGGGGTAACCAGTAGTCTCGGCGTGGCCTTTAACTCAACCTTTATTGCCCTGCTAATCAGTATGGTGGTGATGTTTTTTATGCATCAGTTACAGCTGATTCAAGAGCGACTGGTGCTCGACTCCCACGCCTACTGTGAGAATAATTTATTGCGATTTTTAAAGGCCAAGTAAAGTATGCGCGTCGCCGTCCTCGAACTGAATGATCAGGCTCTGCTAATTAAAACGCAGGATGGCGAGGTATTTTCTGAACCGGGATTTGCCCTGCACACCAGCACGGGCATTATCACCGGTACCGAGGCGCGCAACGAGGCTTGGCTACAGCCACAAAATGTCTATCGTCAATACTGGCGAGATCTCAACCAAAATAAACTGCCTGGCAATCTGCAGTGGGCACGTCACAATGCAGATATCGCCTTTGCTCAACTTAAAAACCTGCTGCTCAGTGCCGGCTCACCGGAACAGTTAGTCGTCAGCGTGGCAGCGACATTCGACGATGAGCAATTGTCTCTCCTGCTCGGACTGCTCAGCGCCATTCCAACGACCGTAATCAGCGTGGTCGACAGCAGTCTCGCCGACTGCATGGGGCTGGCAAATTCCGTGTATGCATCCACAGACACGGAACACAAAACACTGCACATAGATTTACACCTCTATCAGTCAGTGGTCAGCCAGATGACCTTCACCGACAACGCCATCACCGTGACTGCTCAACGCGTGTTCCCTGAAATCGGCGCCATGCATGTCTATACTCTGCTGGCAAATCATATCCGTGACAAATTAGTCAAAGATTTTCGCTTTGACCCTTTGGATGCACCACAGGGCGAACAGGCTATTTACAATCTGCTTCCGGACTGGATATTACGCTTTGCATCACATGCGGAATATGGGCTAGTGGTTTCCTCGCCGCGCGGCGACTTGCCGGTAATATTGCACAAGTCAGACGTCCTCGATTTAATGGAAAGCCGTCTCGGCAAACTGTCAGCAATGCTGCGAAAGCACTCTGAAAGCGATGTGACATTCTCGAGTAATGCACAGATTGTCTCGATACTCACCAACGAGTTTCACGCCTCTCGCTACCTTCGCGCCACTCAGGGTGCAGATAACTGTCTTAAGTTTATTGACAACTTTCGTCAAAACAGTGGCAATCTTCATCGTATTACCCATATTCAGAAACTGCCGGGCGAAGCAGAGAAACGTCGACTGAAAATCAAGTCACCAGGCCTCGCGACACATCTGTTATACGACGGCCAGGCATGGCCGTTAAACGCACCGCTGAGTATTACCATAGAGAACGGCAAAGTGCAGATTATCGAGGAGAACGACGATACAGCGACCGCCGTGATGATGATCGAGAACAACCGCATAGTGGCCCTGCACAAAGGGCCGCAAGTGACACTTGAACTGCCACATATAACGCTAGGCGGAATGGAACTGCATATCAACGACTACCGCTTTGAGCTAATCGAGGTCTGTAGTGACTAGAAAACGTCGCAATATCGCCTTTAGCCTGTCCTTTCTCGACATTATGGCCTGTGGCTTTGGTGCCGTTACGCTACTGTTTTTGATTCTCCGTCACAATGCCACCGAGATTGAAACGCCCGACCCACGGCTCGCCTCTGAAGTCGAATTATTACAACAAGATATTCGCCAGGCGGAAGAGGCCAAGGTTGAACTGTTGAATAGTCTGGAGGAACTGCAGCTAGAGCTGGTAACGGCTCAAGGCGCCTCGCAAAGAGTGATTACCGAGCTTCAGGAAAGCGAAAAAAGTATCCAATCCGACCCCAAAGACGATATTGCCAAACTGCGCCAACTGGTGGAACAACTCGAAGAACAGACCGCAGAGATGGAAGAAGTAGAGTTTGGCGACAAGGTGCGGGAATTTTTAGGTGATGGTAACCGCCAATACCTGACCGGTTTAAAGCTCGGCGGCGAGCGCGTCATTATCTTATTAGATGGTTCGGCGAGCATGCTGGCTGACACCGTAGTCAACGCCGTGCGGCGCAGAAATATGAGTGACAGCGATAAACAGCAATCGCCAAAATGGCAGTGGACACTGCGTACCGTCGAGTGGTTGCTGGCCCAGTTACCTGCGAGCAGTCGCTTTCAAGTCTATATCTTTAATACCACTACGCAACCGGCCCTGGTGGGCTCCGAGGGGGAGTGGCTTGATGCCGCCGATTCGCTCGTTCTAGAACGAGTAGTCGAGGGCATGCGTAATTACTCGCCCGGATCAGGTACCAGTTTGATCAATGCTATCGATTCATTTAACGACTTTGACGATAAACCTGACAATGTGTTTTTGTTGACTGATGGCTTACCCACCCAGGGAACCTCTGCGCCAAAAAAATATATGGTCAGTGGCCAGCAGCGTCGTAGTTTCTTCTCCAAAGCCGTGGGGACTCTGCCTGCCGGCATTCCCGTTAATACAATTCTATTTCCCATGGAGGGAGACCCAGAGGCGGCCGCCCTCTTCTGGCAGCTAGCGCTCACTACCCAGGGCGCCTTTATCGCGCCGTCGAGGGACTGGCCATGAAACGTCAACGCCGCGAGCTTCAGGAAGCGAGCATTTCGTTTCTCGACGTCATCAGCTGTGGCTTTGGCGCGATTGTACTGCTGTTGGTGATTGCCCGCGTTGGCGACCCCGCGGCGCTGGAAGAGGCGGAAAACAAACTGCGTAGCAGCGTCAAAGAGTTTCAACAACAGCTATTTGATGTCCGCGGCGAATCGGTTGTTCTCAACAAAGAGCTTAAATCGCGCAAAGAGCAGCTGTCGGAACTCAATGAACGCGTCGCGCGACTCAAAGCCAAGCTCGCCAGCGTGGAAAAACAGGCGGTAAAAATATCGCAGTCCGAGGCCCGCGAAAAAGAACAGCTACAACTGGTTATGCAGGTCCTTACCGAAGAGATGGAACGTCTTATAGGCCCAGAGTTTAAACAGCAAAATCAGTTGATCGGTGGTATTCCCGTTGACAGTGATTACATTATCTTTGTGATTGATACCTCAGGCAGTATGCAGGTCGCCGCGTGGGAAAAGGTCAAGAAAGAGATGATCAACATTCTCGACATCTACCCAGATGTAAAGGGCATTCAAGTGCTCAACGACATGGGCCAGTACATGTTTTCAGACTATCGCCGACGCTGGATTCCCGACAGCCCACAGATGCGTGAACGAATTATTACCACCCTGAACACCTGGGCTCCTTTTAGCAACTCCAGTCCGGTAGAAGGTATTAATGCTGCGATTCAGACCTTTTATCAGGCTGGACGCAAAATCAGCATCTATACACTGGGCGATGACTTTCAAGGCAAATCGATTCGCAACATAGTCAAAGCAGTCGACAAGCTCAACCGAGCTCATTTAGGATCCGATAGACTGGTGCGCATTCACGCCATTGGCTTTCCCGTTCACTTTGCCCGAAAAGGTTCACCGAGTGCATCGGCGATTAAGTTTGCCGCACTAATGCGTGAACTCAGTTACAACAATGGGGGAACCTTTATAGGCTTAAACAGCCTTAACTAAAGGGGTACAAATATGCCAACAACTAAAATATCCATTTTTTCGGCGCTACTCACACTCTTTGTCATCAGCGGTTGCAGCTCTTCGACACAGGTGACCGTCGACACGCAATTCCCAAGCGTCGTCTCGAAACCGCAAGGGGTCAACGCCGCCGTTGTCTTTAGTGACGAATTCAAGTCCTACATCGCCACCCCGAGCAGCAAAACCACGATTGATCTTGGCAAGGCTCAGACCAGTCTGCTGAGTAATGCTTTTCGAGGCCTATTCAGAGAGTTAGAGTTTGTCTCCTCCAAAGACGATGTGACATTTAAAGATGCATTGGTGATTACGCCCTCGGTGCAAGAGGTACAGGTGTCGACACCCTCAGATACCTATCTCAATGTCTACGAGGTGTGGATTAAATACAATCTCGATATTGAAACCACCAGCGGTGATCAGGTGGACAGCTGGTTTATGCCGGCTTATGGTAAAACGCCAGACTCCTTTATGCTGTCGAAAACCAATGCCATTGAAGAAGCCGCCATCATTGCACTGCGTGATGCCGGCGCCAAACTACTGCTCGACTTCTACCGCATCCCCAGCATCTATAATTGGATGGTCGTAGAACAAAAACTGGAGGAGCAAAAGTGAATAAACTCGTCTCGCTCTGTGCTGTTATCTTGCTCTCGGGTTGTGGCGCAACAACCACTATCGATGAATACCGTCCGACCAACAATGTGATGGAAATCAACAGTGAGCAATCGGTGGTGATACTCGGCCGCAGGGACGCCGGGCACTATGACACGGATCGAGAGTTTATCGACTGTGTCGCCAGTAAAATGAAAGGAGCCGATATTGCGGTGCTGCCAGAGCGGCAGTTTGTCGACTCGATCTACCCCTGGTTTGAACCGCGCACAGCACCCAAGGGGCTCAAGCGTTTAACCCGCCTAATGCAGGATCCGGAGATTAAAGATCAGGTCGAACGCCAGGGTATACGCTATTTGGTTTGGCTCGATGGGTCCACCGAGACCAGTGGTCAAGGCGGGTCAATTAGCTGCGCCATAGGTCCCGGCGGTGGCGGTTGCTTTGGTTTTGCTCAGTGGGAAAAGAGTTCGATCTACGAAGCGATTGTCTGGGATCTTACTGATCTCACGGAAAAAGGCCGTCTGCGGGTAGACTCGGCGGGAACCTCTTACCTGATTGGTGTTGTCGCACCCATACCACTGCTAACCCCAGTAAAAAATGATGCTTGCAATAGCCTCGGCACCCAGCTCAAGGAATTTTTCAGTGTTGATCAGGCCGAATAGACATGACATGGCGAAAACGTGCGGCTAAAACCACTCGACCAGGAATGGGTGAAATGAAGTCTCTGAACATACTAGCAGGCTTTCTAACAGGCCTTGCTCTGGCGGTTTCTGCGCTGATGATTTCTGCGCCTGCCGCGGCCAAAATCAGCGGCGAAGACTTTTATAAGGAAGTTCTGCAAAGCACGCCTATCTACGATGACCCGAAGCTCGACAGCTATATCAAAAAACTCGGTGAGGAAATTGTCGCTCAATCAGAAATGGCCGGTGAAAAATTTACCTTCACCCTACTCGACTCACCCGACCTAAATGCCTTCGCCACCCGTGACAACTATGTCTACGTCAATCGCGGGCTGCTCAACTATGTCAGCAATGAGGCGCAGCTGGTATCGGTGCTGGCCCACGAAGTCGGTCATATCACTAAAAAGCATGTTACTGGGCAGGAAGGTAAAGCCACTGGTGCGCAGGTTCTCTCTACCATTGCTGCCGTCCTCTCTGGCAGCGGCGAAGTCTATGAAGCGGGTATGGCCTACGCCAATTCATTGATCCGCGGCCACGGTCGCCGCAATGAACTGGAAGCGGATGAAGCGGGTGCCGAATATATGGCCAAACTGGGCTACGCCCCCAGTGAAATGATCAGCATGTTGTCGATTATGAAAGATTACGAAATGCTGCAGAAGGACCGCGCCAAGGCCAAAGGCGCCAGCAAGCAGACGTACCACGGTATCTTTTCCAGTCACCCGCGCAATGATTCGCGACTGCGCACCGTGGTCAGCAAGGCACAGACTTTTCAAGCTAAGCAGCCTCGTGACGAGGGCGCAGAAATCTATCGACAACTGACTGAAGGGTTAATCTGGGGAGAGAACTTTCTCGCCAAAGAGAAAAAACCCGAGCGCTACTCTGATATGACATTGCGCGTGCGTTTTGACTACCCGGAGGGCTGGGTCCAGACCAATGATACGGCAACGCGCAGTTCCGCTGGCAGCCCAGAGGCTGGTGGTGCAGTATTGAGCATGACCCCGATTGCGCGAACCAGTCAGAGCCCAGAAGAGTATCTCTACAACTATCTCAGAGTCGCAAAACTCGAACAGGGCAGCGCCATTGCGCCAGCCGGTTTAAAAGGCTTTAGCGGGATACTGCCCGGCACTGGTGATAAACCAGACAGTCGCATTGCAGTGATCTATTACAAACTCAATGCCTTTGTCTTTAAAGGCGAAGTGGACAAAGCCGAACAGTTCGCCGAAACAGACAAATTGTTTAGTCAGACAATTACTACCTTCCGACCTATTTCTCGGCGTGAAATTGATGGCCAAAAGCCAAAGAAAATTCACTATGTTAAAGCCACCAACGCCACCACATTCGACAAACTCGGCAAGGCATTAAAACTCAGTGCCTCAGAGGTCGACGACTTGCGTATAATTAACGGACACTACCCCAGCGGCGAACCCCGTGCCGGTGATTGGATAAAAATCTTTAAGCAGTGATACCACTTTGAAAAACACGCCCTCTACCCTAACGACAAAATTCATGCTGCTGTTGGCATTAATCAGCCTGACGATGGCCGGTTATTGGTTGACGCGCTCCACGTCCAGTGTCGACCCATCACTGCGGCTGGATGCCCTGACCACTACCGACAACGACGCTCTGCAACAGCGCATCAACAACAAACTGTTCGGCGACGAGATCATTGATGCGCCGGGCATGGGTGCTGAACTCGACGCCACCAATGACGCATCCGCTATGCAGGCTAAGTTGGCCGGGTTGACTAAAAATGTCACCACCCAGCAACTTCCCAGCGCAGAGCAACTGCAGCTGTTTTATGCACTAAACAAAAAGCGTTATCGCAATGCGTCGACGTTCTGGCTAACGGTGATTACCTTTACCACCGCCAATCACGGTGGACAGGTATTCCAGCAAGCCCAGCGTGCACTGGATGCGGGCGGTGACCCAGAGGGAGATCTGATTGATCGCGACGCCGCCATATCGTCGACGCAATTGGCCGCGCGACACGGTCAGAGCTTTGTCGAGAGTTTGATGACGGTGACCGAACAGAGCACGTCCCTACCCTGTTGGTACGGACCCATCAGTTCGTCGCAGGGCGCCCATCTTGTGTGCGTCAATAAAGTTGTCTGGGGGACATATCCACCCCTTGAAGAGGTGGAAAATCAATTGATTAATGACTGGCGCTTCTCTGTCAGCCAAGAGGCTCTTCCACGCGGTTAATGTAACCGCAACTCAGGCCATTAATTCGGCAAAAAACTTGCGCAGGCCACTCGCACCACTCTGCTGCCAGGTTTTAAGTGCCGCTGTACCCACAATGGCGATGTCAGCACTGCCGCGCAAAAAGTCTAAGTCGCTCTTGCTGCTAATACCAAAGCCGACACCCATAGGCACGTCGGTATGCTGACGACAGCGCTCAATCAGCGCTAAAACATCATCACCCATATTGGTTTTTGAGCCGGTCACACCTTTGCGCGCAACCACATAGACCATACCACGACTCACTGAACCCAACTGCGCCAGACGTTTATCACTGCTGGTGGGTGTCATTAAAATGATTGGCTCAATATCGGCCTGTGCCGACAACCGATGCAAGTTAGCCGATTCTTCAATTGGCAGGTCAGGCAGAATATAACCTACCCCGCCGGCTTCTTTAACGCGCCTGACAAATGTCGCTTCGCCCATTTTAAAGGCGGTGTTGTAGTAGCCCATCATTAACACTTTAAAGGGGAAACGCCCGCTGACCTGACGCATAAAGTCAAAGCATTGGTCAACGGTGGTGCCGGCTTTCAACGACTCTTCGTTGGCATGCACAAACAACGGGCCATCGGCACTGGGTTCAGAGAATGGAAACTGCAGTTCGACCAGATCAACGCCGGCCTCAGCCATAATTTCCAGCTCTTGCATATTCTCTTCGAATGAGGGGTAACCGCAAACCACATGGGCCATGACTAATATATCTTTGCTCTGCTTGCGCTCGGCGATAAAGCTTTGCAGACCCATTAATTTTTCTCCCTGCGGTATTGATCAGCCTTGCCTTCAATAAACGACTTCCACTTTGCGTCATCCAGCGCGTCAGCAATGGTAAAGATGTCTTTATCGCCACGGCCGGACTGGTTAATCAGGATAATCTCGTCTTTTCTCATCGTCGGCGCTTCTTTAATCGCAGTGACAAACGCATGCGTGCTCTCCAGCGCCGGAATCAAGCCCTCGGTGCGCATGGTCAGTTTCAGCGCCTCTTTGACTTCGGTATCAGTCGCCGCTTCAAAGCGCACCTTGCCCTGATCGTGGAGGTGAGCAAAAATCGGATTCACGCCAAT
>Ga0075467_10001301_pt1 | contig 20591 bp, 30 predicted proteins | sample DEB08_DNA_9_FD_75067 | JGI IMG/M metagenome (GOLD analysis project Ga0075467, IMG submission 75067) | Aqueous microbial communities from the Delaware River and Bay under freshwater to marine salinity gradient to study organic matter... | ecosystem: Environmental > Aquatic > Marine > Coastal ... | reverse complement strand
ATTTAATAAACGTAAGATTTCGGTTTCAGAAAGTGAATTGAAGACTGGATTATTAAGTAGTGAAAATAGTATACTTAAAAACTTCTGTGATAAAAGTGGGAATTGGTTATATAAAGAAGAGATGAATTTACTCTTTTGTTGTCTCCAAATCTTTTTAGAATTTACTAAAATTATATAAAGTTGTTTTCGAATTTTAAATTCAATGTTTCCACCTAAAATAATATCGGTACCGCGCCCTGCCATATTAGTAGCAATTGTAATTGCCCCTTTTTTACCTGCTTGTGCAACGATTTCTGATTCACGTCGAACATTTTCTGGTTTTGCATTTAAAAGTTGATATGAAAGCTGATATTCTTTTAAGAGTTCAGCTAACATTTCAGATTTTTCAACAGTAGTAGTTCCAATTAAAATTGGTTGCCCTTGATTTGAAATATCTTTACACTCTTTTGCTATAGCATTCCATTTTGAAAGTTGATCTTTATAGATATAATCAGATAAATCATCTCGTAAAACTGGTCTAGCTGTTGGAATTTCATCAACACCTAATTTATAGATTTTTTCAAACTCCAATTCAGCTGTTTTTGCTGTTCCAGTCATTCCTGATAATTTTGGATATAATAAAAAGAAATTTTGATATGTTATGGATGCGACAGTTTGTGTATTTTCGCGGATTGGCAATCCTTCCTTAGCTTCAATAGCTTGATGCAACCCATCACTCCACCGCCGGTCAGACATAATCCGCCCTGTAAATTCATCAACAATGATGATTTGATTATTTTGAACAATATATTGAACATTTTTGAAAAATAATGTTTTTGCTTTTAACGCATTAATAACAAATGGAATCCACGGATCGTTAACATTATATAGATCAGTGACACCAAGTATATTTTCAATTTGAACTGTACCTTGTTCAGTTAAAATAACATTTTTTTTCTTTTCATTAATTTTAAAATGAATATTCACCTCTAAATACTCAACTATTTCAGCTGCAACAATAAATTTATCGATAAAAGTATCTATTGTACTTGAAATAATTAATGGAGTTTGGGCTTCATCAATTAGAATAGAATCAACCTCATCAACAATACAATAATTAAAAGGTCGTAAAACAACTTCACGAAGATTTAACGCCATGTTATCGCGTAAATAGTCAAAACCTAATTCACTGTTTGTCACATATGTGATATCTGCATCATAATTTTTTTGACGCTCTGAAACAGTCATATTTTCTTGTATTAATCCAGTGTCTAATCCTAAAAATCGATAAATTTGACCCATTGACACTTGATCACGTTCAGCTAAATAATCATTTACAGTGACAATATGAACACCTTTCTCTGTTAAACCATTTAAATATGCAGGTAAAGTTGCTACTAATGTTTTACCTTCACCAGTACGCATTTCTGCAATTTTACCGTTGTTTAACGTTAAGCCACCAAGAATTTGCACATCAAAATGCCGTAAACCTAGTGTTCGTAAGCTCGCTTCACGTGTTATTGCAAAGGATTCAGCTAGAATTGAATTTAAATCGTTTTCTTCTTTATAAATTTTTTTTAATTCAAATGTTTTAGCTCTTAGTTCAGAATCAGTTAATGATTTTATGTTACTTTCTAATGCATTAATCTGATTAACTAAATTTTTATATTTGTTTGCTATTGAATTTTGATTAAATAAATTTCTTAACATTTTATACTCTAATTAGTTTTTATCAGCTGACTTTATTAAGAATTTAGATTCTAGATAAAAAATGACTAGTTATTTTAAACGATTATATTTACACGTTTTTGTTGAGCATTTTTGTAATCGAATTTAACTGTACCATCAGTCAATGCAAACAATGTAAAATCTTTACCACACCCTACATTAATTCCTGGTTTGAATTTCATACCGCGTTGACGAATTAAAATGTTACCCGCTTTTACAGTTTGACCTCCAAATTTTTTAACACCTAAACGTTTTGCATTTGAATCACGACCATTTTTTGTACTACCTGCACCTTTTTTATGAGCCATATTTAAATCCTTTTTATTTAATAGTTATATCTTCAATTAAAATTCTTGTTAATTCTTGTCGATGTCCTTGCTTTTTACGCGTCTTCTTTTTTGGACGCATTTTATATACAATTGTCTTTTTCCCGCGACGATGTTCTAAAACCTTGCCTTTAATTTTAACTGTATCTAAATAAGGTTTTCCGACTAAAACTTCGCCATCATTATTCACTAATAATACACGGTTTAGAATTATCTCTTGACCCAATTTTGTTGGAATACGGTTAAAATCATAGTATTTACCTGTTTCAACCCAGAATTGTCTTCCACTAATTTCTACGATAGCATACTTCATATTTAATTTTTGAATCGTTACTAATGGGATAAGTTTACTATAAAAATTTTACTAAAGTCAATTTTTTGAAACTTAGTAAAACTAGTCGGTGAAATTTTTAAGTGACCATAATTCATTATAGAAAAATTCGAAAGCTTTTGAACGATAAATGTTTGAATTTGTAATGATCGACAATGTACGTGTTATTTTAATATTTTCAATTTTAATAATTTCAATCGTTTCGAGCTCAATTTCTTTTTCAATCGCAGAAGAAGAGACAAAAGCGGCGCCTAATCCTAAACTTACAGCAGTTTTAATTGCCTCAATCGAATTTAGTTGCATAATAATTTTAAACTGTTTTGTTTCTATATTATTTTGTTTAAGAATATTATCAATAAATTTACGAATTGTTGAATTAGTATTTAAAGTAATAAAATTCAAATGATATAAATCATCTCGATTTATTAATTTATGTTTTCTTATGGCAAATGGGTGAGATTTCGGAATAATTAAACTTAATTCATCTTCAACAAAGTTTTCTATTTCTAAATGTTTTTTTAATTCTTCAGGAACATCACCACCAACGACTGCTATATCAATATCACGATCAACAACGCGTTTAGAAATTATACGTGTAGAATCTACATGAACTTTTAAATTAATTTGTGGATAATGTTGAGCAAAAAGAGCAAGCACTCGAGGCATTAAATAGGTACCAATAGTTTGACTTGCACCAACAGTTAAATTACCTCGTTCACCATTTTTTAAATCATTTAATGCACGACAACTTTCTTCACACAACGCTAAAACACGTTCAGCATATTGAAGGAATAGATAACCTGCTTCAGTCAATGAAATTTTATTATTTTTCCTATTAATTAATAAAATACCTAATCGATTTTCCAATAATTTAATTTGTTTACTCAATGAGGGTTGAGAAATAAATAAAATTTCAGCGGCTTTTGTAAAACTCTTTTCTGAAGCGACTGCTTTAATAATACGTAATTGTTGTAAAGTAAAAGGAAGCGTCATCCTGATTTTTTTTAATTAAAGATTAAATAATAAATAAGAAAGGTTTATTGCGGATGGAGAGACTCGAACTCTCATAACAAAAGTCACTAGGACCTAAATCTAGCGCGTCTACCAATTCCGCCACATCCGCGATGATATAATACTTTGAATGAAGAATGAATCTTGAAAAGTAATTAAGATTTATTCTTCTTCGTTTAAACTATAGATAAAACTAGTTGTTTGTCCACGTAGAACTGATTTTGCTAATGATAATGCCTTTTGTGCTTCTTTATTAGCTTTCCGTTTCCAATTGGCTTTACGAGCATTTTTCTTTGCTCTTGATGTTCGTTTTTTAGGTACAGCCATAAATTTTTTAATCTAATTTAATTATAAAATTATTATAAAATAAAGTGTAAAGAAAAATCAAACATTTAATTTTTCTTTATACTTTCAAATGACTTTAACGTGAAAGTCGTTGAATTTGTTGAATAGCTAAACGACCGATATTAAAAAGCGCCCAAGAGCCTGCAATTAATAGAGGTGCTGCAATTACAAGTAAACGAGTATCCATAATTGATAATCCTTTATATATTAAATCTTATAAGTTTGAATACAGAAACTGATAATAATAAATTACATTATAATTAATAAAATATAAAATATGAAATTAATTTTTATAATTAAGAAATTATTCGATATTTCTAACTCTAAATCTAATTTTTATATGTTAATAGACGTAATTTTTGATATTTTTATATTTACAATTAAAGTAGATTAGATAATATAACCTTGAATTTTTTATTACTATGTCACATTTTACAAATATGAAAACCCGTTTTCAAAATTTATTTTATTTAGAAAAATCTCTAAATAGATTAAATATTGAACATAAAAGACAGTTAGTTAATTCAGAGAATTCGATGACTAATTTAGTCATTGCACAACCAAATGGTTACGATATTCAATTTTGCTGGAATGGAAATGAATATGACTTAGTAGTTGATATGAGTTATTGGTCTCAACCATACCCGGTAGAAAGCTTTATTGATAAAATTGCGCAACAATATGCAGGTGAAGTTATTATTGGAGAGAGCCAAAAAATTGGTTTTGAACCTATTAAATATCATCAAAATAAAGATGGGTCTAATACGTTAGTATTAGAGAGATGGAATGGAAAAAATAGTTAAGACAAATTTAAACTTAAACTACAGACAAATATAATTATTTGTCTGTAGTATTATCTTCATCAACAATAATACACTCTGTAGTCAAGATCATGCTTGCAATTGAAGTAGCATTTTGTAGTCCAGAACGCGTTACCTTTGCTGGATCAACAATTCCAACATCATACATATTTACAAATGTATTATTTGCTGCGTTATAACCAGTCTCAAAATCCTGCTGTTGAACGTTTTCAACAATAACAGGACCATTTATACCTGCATTTTCTGCTATTCGTTTTAATGGTGCTAAAATAGCTTTTGCAATAATCATTGCCCCAACTAGCTCATCTTCTTTCAAATTATTTTTTGCCCAAGTTATAACTGTTTCTGATAAATGAACAAAAGTTGTACCACCCCCAGGAACGATTCCTTCCTCAACTGCTGCACGTGTAGCATTAATAGCATCTTCTAGTCTCAATTTTTTATCTTTCATTTCAGTCTCAGTAACCGCCCCAACTTTTAAGACAGCTATTCCTCCAGATAATTTTGCAATTCGATCTTGTAATTTTTCTTTTTCATATCCCGTATCTGCTGAATTTATCTGTTTTCGTAATTGTTCACAACGAATTTGAATTTCTCTTTCATTACCTTCCGTTATAATTGTTGTATTATCTTTTGTTACAATTACACGTCGTGCTTGACCTAATAAATTTAATTGAAGATTATCAAGACTTAAGCCAGCATCTTCAGTTACTACAGTCCCACCTGTTAAAATAGCAATATCTTGTAAAAATAATTTTCGTTGCTCGCCAAACCCAGGAGCACGCACTGCTACAACGTTAACAATTCCACGTAATTTATTTAAAATTAAAGTAGCTAAAGCTTCTTTTTCGACGTTTTCAGCTATAAGAAGAAGTGGACGTTTCGTTTTAGCCACTAATTCTAAAACGGGTAATAAATCTTGTTGAACTAAAGTAATTTTTTTATCCGTCAATAAAATAAGAGGATTTTCATATGAAACTTCCATTTTATCAGTATTTGTTATAAAATAAGGTGAAATAAAACCTTTTTCTAATTTCATCCCTTCAGTTATTTCTAATTCCGTAGTAATTCCTTTCCCTTCTTCTAACGAAATTACCCCTTCTTTTCCGACTTTAGCCAAAGCATCTGCAATTAAAGAACCAATGACTTCATCATTTCCAGCTGAAATTGATGCAACTTGTTTAATTGACTCAATATCTTCTACAGGCTCAGCAAATTCATTAATTTGAGTCACTAAATATTGAGTAGCTTTTTCCATTCCTAATTTAATTGAAATGGGATTAGCTCCGGCAGCAACATTTTTTAATCCCTCTTTAACCATAGCATAAGCTAGAACTGTTGCTGTTGTAGTACCATCACCTGCAACATCATTTGTTTTTGAAGCTGCTTGACGGATCAATGATACTCCAGTATTTTCAATATGATCTTCTAAAACAATCTCTTTTGCTATTGTTACTCCATCATTTACGATCTGCGGAGAGCCATACGCTTTTTCTAAAACAACATTCCTACCTTTTGGACCAAGAGTTACAGAAACCGCTTCAACCATAATTTCCATTCCGCGTTCTAACGCACGTCGAGCATTATCTTGATATAAAATTTTTTTGGACATAAATTAATTAAATTAAAATTTTCTGTTTGAAATATTACTTTAGAGTAAATAATTACTATCTTGCAAGTAAAAAGACAAAAATTTAAAAAAATTTTTAAAAACCTTTACTAAAATCAACTATTATTAGTAATATATATATATATAACATAATGCGGTTTGGGCTTGTAGCTCAGTGGACTAGAGCACGTGGCTACGAACTACGGTGTCAGGGGTTCGAATCCCTTCTTGCCCAATATTCAAAAATTTAACTTATTAAATAAGCTAAATATCGCATTATTATTTTGGGGTGTCGCCAAGCGGTAAGGCTGTGGACTTTGACTCCGCCATTCGTAGGTTCGAATCCTGCCACCCCAGTTTTTAAGACGGAAAAGCTTTTTATAAAATTAGATATAAAAAACTTGTTCAAAAAAAGGATTATCAAATGAATGTACATATTCAATTTATAAAAGGCATCGATGAAACAGTATTGCCTGATGTTAGATTAACTCGTTCACGAGATGGTAGTACTGGTACTGCTACATTCAAATTTAAAAACCCTAATATTTTAGATAAAAAGACAGCAAAAGAAGGAGAAATTACAGGAATGTATTTAATTGACGAAGAAGGGATTCTTGAAACACGAGATGTAAATGCCCGATTCATAAACGGAAAACCTGAGACTATTGAGTCAATTTACATTATGAAAAGCCCAGAGGCTTGGGATCGTTTTATGCGATTTATGGAACGTTATGGTGATAGTAACGGTTTAGTTTTTACAAAAGCAAATTAATTAGAAAAATCAGAGAAATTATTATCAATGCGTGTATCATTAAATTGGATTAATGAATTAGTAAATATTAGAAACATTAATTTAGAAATTTTAATTGAGAAATTAACATTAGGCGGTTTTGAAGTTGAAGATATATTTCAAATTATTGTCGATGAGAAAAAAGACATTATCCTTGAAATTTCAGCAACAGCCAATCGGACAGATAGTATATCCATAAACGGTATTTCAAAAGAAATCGCAGCATTAACTGATCAATCTATTCAGAAAAATTCATTATCTGTTGATCATTTTACCTCTGAGCAGATTTTACAAACTCTTTTTGCAGAATCTAAGCCGTTGAATATAAAAGGTTGTTCAGATTTTATTGTGATTCGAGCTGAAAATATTGAAAATTTAGAATCTCCTAAATGGTTAAAACAGAAATTATTAAGTTCTGGCATTCAACCTACAAATAGTCTTAGTGATTTTCAAAATTATTTATTATTGGAAACAGGTTATCCATTTGAGTTTTATGATTTCAATAAAATTAAAAAAGATATTGCTAATGACGATATTACATACAAGTTAACAACGAATAATAAAAATTCTTCTTTTATTGGAGTGAATGATGTTAAATATGAATTAACAGAATCTATTTTAACAGTTAATGCTAATGATCTTATTTTAAGTGTAGGTGGAATTATTCAAAATAAAAATTATAGTTGTGATGAAAAAACTAGTTCTTTTCTTATTGAAGCAACAATTTTTGATTCAAAAACGATCCGTCAAACTTCACGAAATTTAGGAATTCGAACAGAACGATCAGCAAGATATGAAAAAGAATTAAACAATTCTCGTTTTATTCAAGCAATATGTCGATTATTAAATTTATTAAAAATTAATAATCCTAAAATCAATTATAAAATTGAAAATATTGGGCAAATAACACCAAAACAAATTAAACCGATAACACTAACATATAAAAATGTTATTGAAATTTTAGGACCAGTAATTAATAATACAACAAAAAAAACAAATAATTTATCAATTACCCAAATTTCAAACTATTTAAAACAATTGGAATTTGATAATGAATTTGAAGACTCAACATCAAGCTGGTCTATTAAAGTTCCTGCAGTTCGAAGTAATGATGTAACCAGAGAAATTGATATTATTGAAGAAATTGGTCGTTTACATGGATTCAATAATTTTGTGACTGAGTTACCAAACATGACTAATGTTGGGAAAGAAGATATCAGTTATCAAGCTCGAAAAAAATTAATAACATGTTTTTTAAGCGAAGGTTTAACTGAATTAGTTCAGTATTCTTTAGTAGAAAATCAAACAAGTCAACAACTAATTTCATTAATAAATCCATTAACAAAAGATGTAAGTCAATTAAGAACAACACTTTTAATAGGCTTACTGCAATCAATTGAATCAAATTTAAAACAAGGAAATCGATCGGTTGAAGGATTTGAATTTGGTCATATTTTTTCAGGAGATATAGAAGGGGATTACTCTGAGAAAGAATGCATTAGTGGCGTCTTAGGTGGCTTTACTAGTAAATCTACTTGGTCAAACGAGTCATTCGATTTGTCATGGTTTGAGGCAAAAGGGAAAATTAACGATATCTTTTCGAAATTACAAATTAGCATTTTCGAAAAACAAATATCTGGAAATCAGTATGAAACAATTTTACATCCTCATAAAACTATTACATTTTATTCAACAGAAAATGAATATATCGGGATTTTTGGTCAAGTTCATCCAAACTTAATTAACGAATTAGATATTCCATTAAATACTTATTTGTTTGAACTAGATTTTGAATTTTTAAAAAATAAATTAAATACGAATCAATTAACATTATATAAACCTTATTCATCGTATCCAAAAATTGTCAAAGATTTATCAATCGTTTTAAATCAAACGATTCCTTTTTCTGAAATTAGAACGTTTATATCTGAAATCGGAACAGATTTATTAACGGAAATAAATCTATTAGATGAATATAAAGGTGATTCGATTCCCTTAGACAAGACAAGTTTATGTATTCAACTAGTATTTCAGTCATCTCAAAAAACTTTACGAACTGAAGAAGTGGAGAAAATTGTTAATTTGATTGTTTTAAAACTTACAGAAAAATATCAAATTATGCAACGAATTTAACACGTAGATAATTCTTAACGAATTATCTACCCACCACCAACAATTGTAACTATTTCAATTTGATCTAGATCCTTAATTATAATATTTTTCCAAGATTTTTTCGTTATAATGTAGCCATTATATTCCACAACTGAAAGAGATGTATTAAAGTTCAAATATTGCAACACATCAAGAAGGGTAAAATTATCCGTAGAATAGTATTCTTGTTCATTTATAAAAAATTTTTTTATATCCAATTTTGTGTTTGACATTTTTTAATTTTTATACGGTACAATTTTAAAATTATATTAAGGGGCTAGACTTTCTGCAATCTAAATTGTTAAAGTAATTGTATAAACAATATTATTTTCGGCGAGCGTGGCCAAGTGGTTAAGGCAGTGGGTTGTGGTTCCACCATTCGTCGGTTCAAGTCCGATCGTTCGCCCTATTAGAATGTTTGAATTTTAAAATTAAGAAAATTAGTCTAGAAATTAAAAATTAATTATGGCAAGGTACCGTGGACCTCGTTTACGAATTACAAGACGTTTAGGAAATTTACCTGGGTTAACTGCGAAACAATCAAAGAAAAAAGCTAGACCAGGTCAACATGGTCAAGGCAGCACAGGTAATAAAAAAGTGACGGAATATGGTTTACGTCTAGAAGAAAAACAGAAATTAAAATATAATTACGGGATAACTGAAAGTCAGTTATTTAGATATGTAAAAGAAGCGCGTCGTCGAGATGGGGTAACAGGTCTAATTTTACTTCAATTATTAGAAATGAGATTAGATACAATATGTTTCACACTTGGTTTCGCACCAACTATGAATGGCGCCCGTCAATTAGTTAATCATGGTCATATTACTGTAAATGGTGAAGTAGTAGATATTCCTAGTTTCCAATGTAAAATTAACGATGTTATCGGTATTAAACAAAAAGCTGCTTCCAAAAAATTAGTTGAAGAAAATTTAAAGCTAACACGACTTGTTGAGACACCATCACATTTAAAAATCGATAAGGAAAAATTAGAAGCTAAAGTTTTAAATTATTGTAGTCGTGAAGATATTTTACTTGAACTAGATGAATTACTTGTAATTGAATATTATTCTCGTCGTTAGAAATTATCGGTGAAATTACTTTTTTAATTATTAACTATATAAATATAATAATATGCTAAAATTACGTTTAAAAAGATTTGGTCGAAAACGACAACCCTCGTACCGTTTAGTTGTTGTGACTGCAGAGACAAGAAGAGATGGTCGAACAATTGATGAGGTAGGGTTTTATAGTCCTATAACTAAGCAATCAAAATTTGATGCTGAGAAAATTACGAAATGGTTAGATAATGGTGTTCAACCGACAGAAACTGTCGTTTATTTATTAAAAAAAGCAAACATCATCCAAAATTAGGGTCAGTGGTTTTTAATAAAATCAAAATTCCTAAAGATTTTGATTTTATTAAAAACCTCATATTTTATTGTTCTTCTGGCGTTGCAGTAAGTGTCATTAATTCTTGTAACTCAACTTTCAATTCTTCAATTTTCTGTTCTAATTCAATAAAATTTCCTTCTTTATTACTTTCTTTTGTTTTTTCAATTAACGCTTTTATACTCTCTTCTTTTTCTGAAGAAATTTGATCTTTTGCTAATAATAATTGTTTATTTACTTCATAACAAATAGCATCTGCATTATTTTTTAATTCAATGTTTTTTCGTTTTTCTTGATCTGCCCCTGAGTATTCCTCAGCATCTTTAATCATTTGATCAACTTCACTTTGATTTAATGTTGAAGCACCTTGAATCGTAACAGATTGTTCAATTCCTGTTTCAACTTCTTTCGCTTTTACTGAAAGAAGTCCGTCTACATCGATATCAAATGTTACTTCAATCTGTGGAACACCTCGATTCGCTGCTGGAATTCCATCTAATCTAAAGTTTCCTAAACTTTTATTGTCTGAAACTAATTCACGTTCACCTTGTAAAACATGAATCTCTACGTTTGTTTGATTATCAACCGCAGTTGAAAACATTTCAGATTTCTTAGTTGGAATAGTAGTATTACGAGCAATAATTTTTGTCATTACTCCACCTAAAGTTTCCACCCCTAATGATAATGGAGTGACATCTAATAATAAAATATCTTTGATTTCACCTGCTAAAATTCCTGCTTGAATTGCTGCACCAATTGCAACTACTTCATCTGGATTTACCGTTTGATTAGGTTTTTTACCAATAATTGATTCCACTAATTTTTGAACAGCAGGAATTCGAGTTGAGCCTCCAACTAATACGATTTCGTTGATACTATCTTTTTCTAGACGTGCGTCTGTTAGTGCTTTTTCTACTGGAATACGACAACGACTTATTAAATCTTTGCATAAATCCTCAAATAAATCTCGACTTAACTCTGTTTCAATATGTTTTGGTCCAGTTTTATCTGCTGTAATAAAAGGTAAATGAATTTTTGTTTTTTCAACTGTTGATAATTCCATTTTAGCTTTTTCTGATGCTTCTGTTAAACGTTGCAGCGCTTGCATATCCTCTTTTAAATTGATATTTTCAGCCTTTTTAAATTCATCAACTAACCAATCTACTAATACTTTATCAAAATCATCACCACCTAATTTTGTGTCACCAGCTGTTGACAATACTTCAAAAATCCCATCGCCAACTTCTAAAATGGATACATCAAATGTACCGCCACCTAAATCGAAAACAAGAATAGTTTCATTTTGTTTTTGATCTAATCCATAAGCTAATGAAGCCGCAGTTGGCTCATTAATAATTCTTAATACTTCAACACCTGCAATTTTACCCGCATCGATTGTAGCTTGTCGTTGTGAATCATTAAAATAAGCAGGTACAGTAATAACTGCTTGTGTAACCTCTTGTCCTAAGTACGTACTTGCATCAGTAATTAATTTTCGTAATACTTGAGCTGAAATTTCCTCAGGACTAAAATCTTTATTTAACGATGAGCATTTAAGCTTAACATTTCCATTTGTATCTTCACTAACTCGATATGGTAATTCCTTTGAAGCTGTTGAAATCTCAGCAGCTTTTGAGCCGATAAAACGTTTTACTGAAAAGAATGTATTTTCAGGATTGATGACAGCTTGTCGTTTTGCAATTTGTCCTACTAATAATTCTTCTTTTTTTGTATATGCAACGATGGAAGGAGTTGTTCTTAACCCTTCAGCATTTGTAATTACCGTCGGTTTACCGCCTTCAATAGCTGCAACAACTGAATTTGTTGTCCCTAGATCAATACCTACAACTTTTGCCATATTATTTATTTATTTATTGTTATTTATTATTTATTTATTTATTATAAATAATTCAAAGGTTGAGAATTAAATTATAATAACCGTAATAAAAAAAAACATATAACAATTTATATGTAACTTATCTAGACAAAATATTGAAAATTTTTTAAATTATACGAGTAATAAAGTATTCACAAATATTTTATTTTTATTAAAAATTCAAAAATTAATATACGTATAAATTGGAGAAATATTGTGTCAGTAGGTTTATTAGGCAATAAAATCGGTATGACTCAAATTTTTGACGAAGCAGGAAATATTATTCCAGTTACTGTTTTAAAAATTGGGCCATGTGTAATAACACAAATTAAAACTAATTTAAAAGACGGATATAACGCTATTCAAGTCGGATATGGAAATGTCTCAAACAAATCTTTATCACAACCTGAATTAGGTCATTTACAAAAATCAAATATCCAACCATTAAAATATCTTAAAGAATTTCGTATAGACGATCCTGAAAACTTTGAAGTAGGCCAAATATTAAACGTTGATACTTTTTCTTCTGTAACTCAAGTCGATATAACAGGAAAAAGTTCAGGTAAAGGTTTTTCAGGGTTACAAAAACGTCATAATTTTACGCGTGGACCTATGACCCATGGTTCAAAAAATCATAGACAACCAGGTTCGATTGGTATGAGTGCAACACCTGCCAGAGTATTACCTGGTAAAAGAATGGCCGGTCAATTAGGAAACAAAATTACCAATATTAAAAAATTGAAAATTATACAAATAAACAGTGAAGAAAATATTTTGGTTGTAAAAGGATCAGTACCTGGTAAACCTGGTAATTTATTAAGTATTGTTTCCTCAAAATAATTTTCTCTACTATATAAACAATCAATCCAGCAGAAACAACTATGACTGTTCAAAAATTTGTAACTTATGATGTATTAAGCACAGAGGGTCAAACGTTAGGAAACCAAGAAACTTTAGAATTAAAAGTTGTTGAAGACTCAGGAAATTATTTAATTTATAAAGATATTTCTAGACAACAAATTCAAAGAAAACAAGGAACAGTTTCAACTAAAACTCGTGCTGAAGTACGTGGTGGTGGACGTAAACCATGGCAACAAAAAGGTACTGGGCGAGCACGAGCGGGCTCAAATCGTTCACCGTTATGGAAAAAGGGTGGTGTTACTTTTGGACCAAAACCTCGAACAATTACAATCAAATTAAATAAAAAAGAAAGACGATTAGCAATTCAAACCTTACTTTATAACAAACGTAATCAAATTTCAGTAATTAATGATTTAGAAATTATTTCTGATACACCAAAAACGAAAGCTTTTTCAGAATTATGTCAAAACTGGAAAGTAGATTTAAATCAAAAAATATTAGTTATTGTTGATAAAAAGACCGACTTTCTAAAACTTTCGACGAGAAATATTAAAAATGTTGACTTAATTTTAGCATCTAATTTAAACACACTAAGTTTATTAAAAGCAAAACAAATTATACTAACGCCATTAGCATTAAATAAGATTAAGGAGACGTATTGTGATTAATTCTTCATACCTTACTAGTAGTAGTGCTGATAATATTAAATATCCACTTATTACGGATAAAGCAACTCGATTACTAGAAAATAATCAATATAGTTTTATTGTCACTCCAAACTCAGATAAAATTACAATTAAAGCAGCTATTGAAGATTTATTTGATGTTAAAGTTATAAAAGTTAACACTTGTCACCTTCCAAAGAAAAAACGACGTGTTGGTAAATACGTTGGATGGAAGTCACATTATAAGAAGGCTATTGTAACGTTAGCAGAAGGTGATACAATAAACTTATTCGCAGAAAATTAAACATTATAAAAATTAACCGTTTATGAGTATTCGTCCTTATAAGTCATACACACCCGGAACACGGAATCGCGCGTTATCGTCATTTGATACAATTACAGAATCTAAACCAGAACGCACGTTAATCAGAAAAAATCATAGAAAAAAAGGTCGTAACAATCGTGGGGTAATTACGATTCGTCATCGTGGTGGTGGTCACAAAAAAAGATACCGTTTAATCGATTTTCAAAGAAATAAACATAATATAGAAGCGGTTGTTAGCTCAATTGAATACGATCCGAATAGAAACGCACGTATTGCTCTTTTAAATTATAAGGATGGAGAAAAAAGATATATTTTACATCCAAATCTTGTAGAAGTAGGCGACTCTATCGTTTCGGGCCCTGATGTACCTTTAAATATCGGTAACTCTTTACCTTTAGAAAAAATTCCATTAGGAACTTCTATTCATAATATTGAATTAATTCCTAATCGTGGTGCTCAAATTGTTCGTGCAGCAGGCACATCCGCTAAAATTCTTGCTAAAGAAGGAGATTATGTTACATTACGTTTACCTTCAAAAGAAATTCGATTAATTAGAAAAGAATGTTTTGCAACGATTGGAGAAATTAGCTTCAATGATGCTTTCTTAGTAAGAAGTGGAAAAGCCGGTCGAACTAGATGGTTAGGAAAACGTCCTACTGTACGTGGGTCTGTAATGAATCCATGTGATCATCCACATGGTGGTGGTGAAGGTCGCGCCCCAATTGGTAGAACTCGTCCTTTAACTCCTTGGGGTAAGCCAGCTTTAGGTATGAAGACACGAAAAGCAAAAAAAGCAAGTAGTGCATATATTCTACGTCGTAAATAAAAAGTTATTTAACCGTAAAAAATTACAAAAATTATAAATATCTATGTCAAGATCGTTAAAAAAAGGTCCCTTTGTTGCATATCATTTATTGAAAAAGATTGATAAAATGAATGGTTCAGAGAAAAAAGACACAATTATTACTTGGTCACGTAGTTCAACTATTCTTCCAAATATGGTTGGTCATACAATTGCGATTTATAATGGAAGACAACATGTTCCAATTTTCATTTCTGATCAACTGGTTGGTCATAAATTAGGGGAATTTGTGTCAACACGTACATTTAGATCGCATATCAAAACCGATAAAAAAACAAAACGTTAAAAATAAATTATGACAAGACTTTTACAACATCCTCGATGCAAAGATTTTTTTCGTGTTTCACCGAATCCAATGATTTTAAAGTTTGTAACGTTAACAACAAAAAATAAAAATGTTTCATCTCAAAATACTATAAAAATCTTAAAAAGTCTTCGTAAACGTTCTTTTTATAAAGCGATAGAAATAGTTTCGAATATGACAAACGTCGTAGAAAAAAATTATATTTTACAACTTTTATATTCAGCTGTGACTTATACAGAAAATAATCATTACGCAAACTTGTTAAAATTATGGGTAGATGATGTCTATATAACTAAGACAGAAGATACGAATCGATTTATTCACCAAAATAAGCAAATTTTAACTAGTAAATATACGATTATTATAAAAATCGGGTTTGAATATAAAGACGCCCCGTTAAAAAGAGAATCATTATGGTAATCAATACTAATTCTGATTTAGTCAATTTTTGACAATCAAAATTCTTCAATAAGGTAAGAAGTTTTATCCTCAAATATTATGCATTTACGTTTGAGCTCAAAATAAATATTAAATAATTAAAAGTTTTAGCAAAAAATACGTTTTAAGTCTAAAACATAGGAATTAAAAAATCGAGATAAATATTTTATGACTAATACTCAATCCGTTAAAGCGGTAGCAAAATATATCCGAATGTCACCGCATAAAGTTCGACGTGTTTTAAATCAAATTCGTGGACGGTCATATCAAGAAGCTTTAATGATTTTAGAGTTTTTACCTTATGGTGCTGGTGGCCCTGTTTGGCAAGTTGTACATTCTGCAGCAGCCAATGCACAAAATAATTTTAATTTAGATAAAAGAAAATTAATTATTGATACTGTGTATGCTGATGAAGGGCCGACATTAAAGCGAGTGCGTCCACGTGCACAGGGCCGGGCTTATGCACGTTTAAAACCAACATGTCACATTACTGTGATTGTTAAAGAAACAGATTAATAAACCCAATAAAATTATATTTTAATTAAAAGGATTAATTCGGTGGGCCAAAAAACACATCCATTAGGATTTCGATTAGGAATTACACAAGAGCATAGATCATCTTGGTATGCTAATTTGAATAAATATGCAACATTATTAGAAGAAGACGATAAGATTCGTACTTATTTAACAAAGTTAACAAAAACAGCAAGTATCTCAGATATTAAGATCAACCGAAATGGTTTAAATGATCAAATTGAACTAAATATTGAAACAGGTCGACCAGGTGCATTAGTTGGTGATAACGGGTTAGGGATAGAGATTTTGTTACAAAATATAAAAAAATTGTTGCCAGAAAACCGTCAAGTTACCATTAATATTTTAGAAGTTGAAAAAGTTAATTTAAATGCTTCTTTAATTGGTGATTTAGTTGTGAAACAATTAGAAGATCGTGTAGCATTTCGGAGAGCAATTCGTGAAGCAATGCAATGTGCACAAGAAGATCAAGTTAGCGGTGTTAAAATTCAAGTATCTGGACGGTTAAATGGGGCTGAAATTGCTCGTAGTGAATGGATTCGAGAAGGTAGAGTTCCGTTACAAACTTTACGTGCAGATATTGATTATGCAACGAAAGAAGCTAACACGATTTATGGTGTTTTAGGTGTTAAAGTTTGGTTATTTAAAAATGAAATTTTAAAAAAATAAGCTTTTAATTAAACACGAAAATCATAAAAAAATAAAAAAAAATTTATTATGTTAAGTCCAAAACGAACAAAATATAGAAAATTTCATCGTGGTCGAATGCGCGGCAAAGCAAGAAGAGGAAATGAAGTTTCTTTCGGAGATTTCGGTTTACAAGCAATAGAACCTACTTGGATTACTTCTCGTCAAATTGAAGCTGCTCGACGAACAATTACGCGCTATACAAAACGGGGCGCCTCTCTATGGATCCGAATTTTTCCTGACAAAACTGTTACAGCTCGAGCAGCAGAATCTCGTATGGGTTCAGGTAAAGGGGCTGTTGATTATTGGGTTGCTACTGTTAGACCTGGGACCATTATTTTTGAAATAGCTTCTGTTCCAGAAGAAGTTGCACGTGCAGCATTTCGTCTAGCGGCATACAAATTACCAATCAAAACAAAATTTATTATTAGAGACAAAATAAAATAAATATGAGTTTACCTCAATTTAAAGATGTTACTACGCTTTCAAATTCTGAGATTTCTGAATCAATTATTAAAACAGAGAAAGAACTTTTCACATTAAGATTTAAAAAAGCGACACGTCAATCTTTTAAGCCACATGAATTTAAACATGCAAAACGTCGTTTAGCCCAGCTAAAAACAATTTTAACGACTCGATTAGAAACAAGTGAAGAATAATTAATATTCTTTGCCTTTTAAATTGTTTAAAAGAAAAAAGTATAACCAAAAGTAAGGAGTTTACATGCCAGTCAAAGAAAAAATTGGTATTGTTATAAGTGATAAAATGAACAAAACTGTTGTCATAAAAGTTGAAAATCGTTACCCACATCCGATTTATGCGAAAACAGTTGTAAAAACAAGAAAATATTTAGTTCATGATGAAAAAAGTGAATGTAATATTGGAGATCAAATTTTAGTACAAGAATGTCGACCTCTTAGTAAGCGGAAACGTTGGACATTAAATAAGATACTTTCAAAATCATCTTTAATTAGTTAAGGTTAAATTTTATATGATATATCCACAAACAATATTAACAGTAGCTGATAATACAGGCGCACGTAAAATCATGTGTATTCGTGTATTAGGTGGAAACCGAAAATATGGAAAAATTGGTGATACTATTATAGGCGTTGTTAAAGAAGCTTTACCAAATATGCCAATTAAACGTTCAGATATTGTTCGTGCCATTATTGTTAGAACATCAAAAACCATCAGACGTCAAGATGGGATGTACATTCGTTTTGACGATAACGCTGCAGTAATTGTTAATTTAGATAATAATCCACGTGGAACACGTGTTTTTGGGCCTGTTGCACGAGAAATTCGTGATAAAAATTATTCAAAAATTGTTTCGTTAGCACCGGAGGTTCTTTAAATGGCAAAATTACAACGAATGCAGAAAATTCATGTTAAAATAGGGGATAATGTTAAAATTATTTCTGGGTCTGATAAAAAGAAAACTGGTGAAGTTTTAAAAATTGATCGCAGCACTGGAAAAATAGTTGTCAAGGGCATAAATTTCAAGTTTAAACATGTTAAACCAAATCAAGAAAATGAAGTTGGAGAAATTAAACAATTTGAAGCTCCGATTCATCATTCAAATGTTCAATTAAATTCATAAAGAGTCTTAATATTTAATCTTATGCGTAATCAGAATTCATTAGCTGAGACGGCTGAAATAAATAGTCTATTAGATGATATAAAACAAGAATATGAAAAAGGAATAAAACCCGTTTTACGAAATAATAACTCGGAATTATTTGGAAATATTCATAAAGTCCCAAAATTGAAAAAAATTCAAATAAATCGAGGGTTAGGGTTATCCGCACAAAATACAAATATTTTGAAAAAAAGTATTGAAGAATTTACTAAGATTACAGGTCAAAAACCAGTAATTACAAAAGCTAAAAAAGCTATTGCTGGGTTTAAAATTCGTGATGATATGGAATTAGGTTTAACAGTGACGTTAAGAGGAGAAAAAATGTATACCTTTTTAACGAAATTAATTTTCTTTACATTCCCTCAAATTAGGGATTTTCGTGGGTTATCAATGCGAAGCTTTGACAAAGCTGGAAATTATACGTTTGCATTAAAAGAACAATTAATTTTTCCAGAAATTGACTATGAAGATGTAGACCAAGTTCAAGGTATGACAATTACATTAGTAATTGATTCCACTGAAAATAAAACGACATTTAATAATATTTTAAGTGGAATGATTTTATTAAAATTCTTACGATTCCCATTAAATGATTCTGGTTATTATGATAAATATTCTTCATTACAAGAAGTCAGCCAAATTTGGGATCGAAAAAAACATTTACGTCGTAAACGTTGGTCTCAATAAGTAGATAAGAGCAAAAAATATTAAAGGAGAAATTTATGGTTAATGATACTATTTCAGATATGTTAACCCGAATTAGAAATGCAAATCTTGTAAAACATCAAATTGTACAAATTCCCTCAACAAAGATGTCTTTAGCTATTACACAGATTTTAAAAGATGAAGGGTATATTGAGGATTATGAAATTTATGATGAAACTAAGTTTAAATCAATTTTAATTTCCTTAAAGTATAAAGGTAAATTGCGTGAACCAGTTATCTCAACAATTAAACGAGTAAGTAAACCGGGTTTACGTGTTTATAAACAATCAAATAACTTACCCAACGTTTTAGGTAATTTAGGAATTGCTATTCTTTCAACTTCAAAAGGGGTAATGACAAACCAAAAAGCTAGGGAACTAGGAATTGGTGGTGAAATTTTATGTTATATTTGGTAACAGGAGTAATTTTTATGTCACGTATTGGAAAATTACCAATTAAAATTCCAGATACTGTTGATGTCAATTGTAATGGATCGGAAGTTATCGTAAAAGGAAAATTTGGAACTTTATCGAATTCGCTCCCTGAAATCTTGACCGTACAACAGAACGACGGTAGTTTAATTGTAGAATTAAAAAGTAGTACCCGAACAGGTAAAGCATTACACGGACTACACCGTACACTAATCAATAATATGATAATCGGTGTTTCAGAACAATTTAATATTACTCTAATACTAAAAGGCGTTGGGTATCGAGCAGCTATCCAAGGTAAAAACTTAGTATTAAATTTAGGTTATAGTCATCCGGTTGAAATAGAAATTCCAGAGGATATTAAAGTTGAAGTAGTTCAAAATACTACTTTAAATATAAAAGGTTGTGATAAAGAAAAATTAGGTCAATTTGCTGCCAATATTCGCTCATGGCGTCAACCTGAACCTTATAAAGGAAAAGGTATTCTTTACGCAGGTGAAGTTGTAAAATTAAAAGCTGGGAAATCTGGTAAATAAAAATTAAACAATCGTTTATTTAATTTTAATATAGTAAAAATAGAAATATGAAATTTTCAAAACGAGTTTTATTAAAGCTTAAAGATAAAAATAAAAAATTAAAGCCGCAAAAATTTAAAAAGTTGAAACGGGATCGAGTTCGCGGATTAATTAAAGGTACTGCTGAACGACCACGGTTATCAGTTTTTCGTTCTAACGAAAATATTTATGCACAAATCATTGATGATACAAAAGCTCATACATT